>Ga0101944_10001727_pt1 | contig 42007 bp, 25 predicted proteins | sample DewCreD2012metaG_FD_75245 | JGI IMG/M metagenome (GOLD analysis project Ga0101944, IMG submission 75245) | Hot spring sediment bacterial and archeal communities from British Columbia, Canada, to study Microbial Dark Matter (Phase II) - Dewar... ... | reverse complement strand
ACCTGGTCATTATGGACAATCTCTCCCCGCACCAGAGCGATCCAACCTTGGAGCTGATCCGAGCGCGTGGAGCCGCAGTCGCCTTCCTGCCACCCTACTCACCGGACCTCAATCCCATCGAGCTGATGTGGAGCAAAGTGAAGAACACGCTCCGGAGCGCTGAGGCACGAACCGAGTCGGCACTGACCCAGGCAATCGCGTCGGCTTTGGCCCAGGTCACTCGCCAGGACGCCATCAACTGGTTTGCCCATTGCGGCTACAGTATTATTTAAATCGCTCTAAAGATTCAGGGAACCGTTGAAAGACTCGACCCGGACCAAGCCTGGTGAGAGCCTTTCCCCAAAACGATTTTGGGTCTTTCGCCCGCAGCGACGATTTCCGCGAAATTTCCAGGTCCACTCGCGACGCCATCGAGCGAGAACAGCAGCTTGAGCCTTTCCGCTCGACGCCGCGTGGCCGCGCCGCTACAAGCCCGGCATGAAGTTTTTCCCGCTATGTCCCGCGCTCACCGCCGCGATTTTGGTGTCCCCGGTCGGTCCCGCCCGGGCCGCCGAGGCCCGCTACGAGGCCAATTGGGCCTCGCTGGACCGGCGGCCCACGCCGGAGTGGTTCCTCGACGCGAAGTTCGGGATTTTCATCCACTGGGGGGTGTACTCCGTGCCGGGCTGGGGCGTGAAGGGTCAGTACGCCGAGTGGTACTGGCACAACATGGCCAACAAGAAGGACGACAACCCCTGGTGGCAGTACCACAAGCGAGTCTGGGGCGCGGACTTCGATTACCAGAACTTCGCCTCGCTGTTTCGCTGCGAGCACTTCAACGCTGACGAGTGGGCGGACATCTTTGCCCGCTCGGGCGCGAGGTACGTGGTGCCCACCTCCAAGCACCACGAAGGCTTTTGCCTGTGGCCCAGCGCCGAGGCCAGTCGCACCTGGGGCCGGCCGTGGAATGCGGTCGAGACCGGCCCGAAGCGGGACCTGATGAAGGAGCTGAGCGAGGCGGTGCGCCGGCGCGGGCTGAAGTTCGGCTTTTACTACTCGCTGTACGAGTGGTTCAACCCGCTTTGGTTGACCGATCGTGCCCGTTACGTGACCGAACACATGCTGCCGCAGTTCAAGGACGTGGTGACCCGCTACTCGCCTTCCATCATTTTCAGCGATGGCGAGTGGGACATGCCGTCCAAAGACTGGCGCAGCGAGGAATTCCTGGCCTGGCTGTTCAACGAGTCGCCCTGCCGCGCCGAGGTGGTCGTCAACGACCGCTGGGGCAAGGAGACCCGCCACAAGCACGGCGGCTACTACACCACCGAGTACGCCGCCGGCCTGCAGGATGATTCCCATCCCTGGGAGGAAAGCCGCGGCATGGCCTATTCGTACGGCTGGAATCGCATCGAGAACATTGACGACTACAAGTCCGCCCGCGAGTTGATCCTGGTGCTGTGCGATTTGGTCAGTCGCGGCGGCAACTTTCTGCTGGACATCGGCCCCACCGGCGACGGGCGCATCCCGGTCATCATGCAGCAGCGGCTGCTGGAAATTGGCGACTGGCTGCGGGTCAACGGCGAGGCGATTTACGGCACCCGTTTCGCCGGTCGCTCCTGCCAGTGGACCGAGGGCAAAATCCCCGAGCAGAAGTACCGCGAGTTTGCCGTGAAGTACAACCTGCTGGAACAGGTCGGCCAGCGGCCGCGACCGGATGGCCAGGCGGTCAAACAGGTGTTCTTCACCCGCAAGCCGGACGCGCTTTACGCCATCTCGGTGGGCTGGCCGGGCCGACAACTGGTCCTGCGCGACCTGGAAGTGCCGGACGGGGTGCGGGCGACGTTGCTCGGCGTGCCGGGACCGCTGAAGACCACCCGTGAGGGCACCACGCTGACCATCGAGATGCCGCCGCTCGGACCGGATGAGGCGCCCTGCCGGTACGCGTACGCCTTCAAGATTCCCGGGGCGAAGCTGCTGCCCGCGCGCTGACCGCCGCACCATGCGGTGCCCACTTGGAGCCGGTCATGCTCCGCAAACCCGACAAGCCTCAGCCTCGTACGGATTACCACAAGGACGGCAGCGTGCGTGCCCGCGGTCTGACACTGCGCGGACTGCCGGTCGGTTACTGGGAGTGGTTTCGCAAGGATGGCAGCCGGCTGCGGTCCGGTCACTTTGACGAGACCGGCCAGCCGGTGGGGGAGTGGGTCACGTACGATCATCGCGGCCGGGTGTACAAGGTGACGCGGATCACGCCGAAGTCGGTGACCGGCCGGGATTGATGGGCTCGCGAGCCGATGCGCCCGCGTGGCGGGTCGGCACCGCCAACAAGGGGGGGGCGGTTCTCCGCCTCGACGGACCGCGCCAAGTGGGCCATGTTCCCGGGGCAAACCGAAGGTGCCTCAACACACCTGACCCGGCTCCGGACCGGTTTTCCGGTGAGCACAACGCCAACTTCCAAGACGCGACTGGCCACGCTGTACTTCCTGCACGGCGCGGCGCTGAGCATGTGGTTTGTCCCGCTGACCACCGTGCTGGACGCGCACGGCTTCGGCGGGGTCAAACCGCTGGCGTTTGCCTGTTCCGCGGTGGCGGCGTTTGTCTCGCCCCTGATTTTTGGTGCCCTGGCCGACCGGCAAGTGGCGCCGGCCCGGGTGTTGCGGGGGCTGGCCGTGGCCACAGGTCTGGCCATGGCCCTGGCGAGCACGGCCATTCACCTGCGGGCGCCGGCGTGGCTGGTACTGGCGCTGATCCAACTGCACGCGTTGTGTTCGGCGCCGACCTTCAGCCTCAGCTCCACCATCATTCTGGCCGGGTTGCAAGACACCCGGCGGGAGTTTGGTCCCATCCGGGCGATGGCCACGCTGGGCTGGATGGCGGGCTGCTGGGGGGTGAGCGCGATGAACGCCGATACTTCCGCTCTGGCCGGCTATGGTGGCGCGGTGGTTTGGTTCGTGCTGGTCGGCTTCACACACTGGCTGCCGTCGTTGCCGCCGCCGCCATCCACCGAGCGTCCGTCCCTCCGGCAGCGGCTGGGCCTCGACGCCTTGGCCCTGCTCAAGCATCACGATCACCGGGTGGTCTTCATCATGGTGGCACTGTTCGCGGTGCCCATCGCCGCGTTTTATCCGTACACGCCGCCGCATCTGCGGGACCTGGGGCTGGCGCGTACGAGCGCCTGGATGACGCTCGGCCAGATCACTGAAGTGCTTGCGATGTTCCTGCTTGCCCGGCTGTTCACCAACTGGCGGCTCAAGTGGATTTTCACCGCCGGCCTGGCGCTGGGGGTGGCCCGCTACGCGCTTTGCGCGCTGGACGCACGGGCGTGGATTCTGGCCGGTATCACGCTGCACGGTGGCTCGTTCACGTTGGTGCTCATCACCGCCCAGATTTACCTCGACTCGCGCGTGGATCCGGCCTGGCGGGCGCGCGCGCAGGCGCTGATGACCCTGCTGACCAGCGGCGTGGGGTATCTGGTCGGCTACCTCGGCAATGGCTGGTGGTTTGCCGTAAATACTCGCCCCGAAGGCTCTAATTGGCCGGTGTTCTGGGGTGGGCTCTCCGCCGTGATGGCGGGCGTGCTGGCGTACTTCCTCGTCGCGTATCACGGGCGGGGTCCCCGCCGGAAAGACCCCGGCGCGGTGGCGTGAAACCAGCGCGGCGAGATCAATTCAAAGTCTTGAGCCATTTCTCAAAATCCTTCCGGTTGATGACATCGAGCACTTCGAGCCGGTGGGCCAGCGGTTTGAACAAGAACCGGTCATCCGCCGTCACGCGCACCCGGCAGATTTCCCTGCTCGCCCGCAACCGGCGCATGCCGGCAAAGGCTGCCGGTTCGCCCGCGGCCAGCCTGCCGATCAGCGACAGGGCATGGCGGGCCACGTGCTGCGGCAGCACGGCGAGGGTTGGGGAGAAGCGCGGGGGAAACACCGGGACGCGCCAGGATTGCAGCGGGGTCGTTTCCTCGGCCGGCAGCAACAACTCCTCGTGGTCCGACTCGGCGTGGAGACGGCGCTTCACTTCGAGGTACGCGTTGGCGTCGCCGAAGTGGATGCTGTTGGACAGGACGATGCCGGGCTTCCGCCGGAGCGCCCTCTGCGGAGCGTGACGGTGAGGGAGAGGACGTATTTCTCGCCTTTCACGACGCACAGGGAGCGCTTGGGTGATTGCGCCGCACCGGAGAAGGGCGGGTCTTCGAGTATGAAATCGAACGGCGCTTTGCCCCCAGCGGTCCTCGCTGCCGCCGATGAAGTCGCGCCGCCGATGGGCGAGTGGCCGAAGCCGTGGAGGAGGGCGTTCATGGCGGCCATGCGAATGAACCGCTGTTCCGCCTCAAAACCATGACGGGTGTGCTTTGGCAGAACTCTCACTGGCCGGGCGAAAGCCGGTCGCCGCCTTGCCGCAGGAACTCGTCCAGCCGGCGCATTTCCTCCAAGGGGGCACATCATTTGTCGCAGGAAGGCTGGCCCCAACACTCACGGAATTCCTCGTTGCTTGTCATCTTGACGGTATCCGCAAGGTTGTCCCCAAACGAAAGCGATGGTTCTCACCTTTCAAGCTCGGCAAGATGGGCAATCGCGCTTCGGAATCCCTCCAAACTCATCCGGTCGATCAGCGCAAGCGCCCGCGTCCGAAGCTCCCTCGATGGCAGTTGCGCATAGGCGGTGAAGACAAGTTTTCCAATGGTGTGCTCGTCCGCGGCGAGCGAGGTGCGGATGTCCCTGGCCCCCTCGGCACACCGGGAGGTGAAGATCTCGCAAACATCCAGGGTGATTTCTGGCACTTGGTACCGGGTTTCCTCAAGCGCATGCAGAAGAAATGCTGGTTGGTCGGCAAACGCCGGGCTGTTGAGAAAGCCCCGAATCAACGCCTTGTAGTTTGTAAGCGGCGTTTCAGGTGAGTGCCAGAGGTGCCAGAAGCATCTTGCTGCCTGGGTGCGGACCGCTTTGCTGGCGTCGTGGAAGAACCGGAGCAACACCGGTTCACACCACACGCGGCAAGCCGGGTGCAGAAGGTTGCTCTCGGCGACTTCGCACGCACCGAGCCTGCATGCTTCGTCGCCGGAAAGCGCTGTTTCGGCAAGCGGGTCCGCCGTCTCATGGCAAAGCCGGGCCAGGCAGGCGAGGATACCACCCTGCCTTTTCACCTCATCCCACTGGGAGTGCAGCATCCGTTCAATCGTAGGGGCAAAATGTTCAAAGTGCTCCGCCAGGCTGGCTCGGATGAAATCGCACACGTAGGCTGTGCCCAAAAGCCGCTCGTCGGCCTGCAACAAGTTGTCCATCAGCCGGAACGCCAATGAAATATCATGGCGGGCGACGGTGAACAGCGTCGAGGCGGCCACAGCCCGCACAGCGAGACTTAGGTCGGCCGCGAGTCTTTCCAGTGAACCAGAAAAGTCCTCGAGATATCTCGCGTTGCAGTTAATGAGGTTCCGAATCGCTGCAGCGGCGCGGCCACGCACGGTGTTGATGCCGTGGGTGAGAATGTCGCCGCCGTAGTATGGGCGGTCACCATCCCGAAGTTCCGATTCCGGGTCCGGATGCTGCGCTGCATCCTGAATGAACTGAATGGCATCTGCGGGAAGCCGCGCGTCTGTAATCTCGCCAAGCAAATCCAAAGCGGCGCACAGGCAGGCCTTGTCGCGTTGAGCGAACACGCGGCGCACAACTTCGAGCTTACGTTCGGCAGGGAGCACCGACTCCTTCAGACCGTAAAGCACGTTCACGAAGAAGCTTGGGTGCGTTTCTTGGGGAAAACGCAGGGCGAGCCTGGCGAATCGCTCGGGCACTTCTTTGACGAATTTCTGAAGCAGGGCCGCGAGTTCCTCAGCACCACCCCGCTCAGGATGCTCAATGTCCCAACGCCGCTCGACGGCGGTATATTTGGCTATGGCGCGGAGCCATTGCTCGTCCGTCATGTGCTGCGCCGACTCCTGCGGAATCGGCGAAACCACCGTGTAGGTTCGGATGCCCTGCGGCGGTTTGTCTGGTTTGTGAAACTTGGCCTGCCACTGGGCAATCTGGGCATTCGCATGGGCGCTCCTCCGATGGGTGGCAAGAGCGGAAGCGAGATTGAAAGCCGTGTGGCCCCGCCTGCGCATCCCTTCTTTTGTTCGTTCCCACTTTGGAATGAAGTCCAGAACGGTTGCTTCCACGGCACGAAAGGCCGCCTCCGTGCAATGCGGGGAACACTTCTCGATTACCAGGCGGGAAAGCCAGAACTCGTTGTCCGAATAGCCACAAAACAATCGCTCCGGCTCGGCAGCAAGCAGTGCCAACGCCTCATCCGCAAAGGCCGCCGGGCAGGAAAGGTAGGCGCTCATCAGCAGATGGTTCGCGGTGTAAAGTCTTGCTGCCTGCAATTGGCCGATAAAGGGACGCAAGGCGTCGGGCGATTGCTGGCCGACGATTTCCAATGCCGTTTCGCACGCGCCCAGCAGCGCTTGCGACATGCTGATGTGCTCGCTCTGAAACCACAGCGGCCACAAGCGACCACGCGGAAGTCCCTCTTCAACCTCGTCCCTGAAGGCTTTGGCAGCGCGGATGATTGCCGGCAGGACGTGTTCCAGGAACGCTGCTGGGGCATTTCGGGCGCTGGTGAACAGGTTCTGCACCCCGAAGTCGTCATCAAGCCGAGACCACGGAGGCTCCTGTCGTTCCGTGGCTGACTTGGCAGCCGCAATCCGCCGGTCCAGCCAATGCGCGGCCAGTTCCGCGCACCAGACAGGACGCTCTTGCGCAAAGCCGTGCAACATGGACCAGAAAGTGCCATTGGAAGCGAACCGGTCTCGGGCGTCGTCAAGCGTTCCGTCATCCAACAGCCGTAGAAACAGGTCGAAGTAACGGCGGCTTTTGCCAAGGTGTCGTCCTTCCATGATGTAGCGCAGCCGGGGTTTCCAATCAGCACCGCTGGTAACGAACGGTTCCAGCAGTTCAGCTACGCGCTCGGCGTGCTGGTCGGCCTGCCGGCGTAGATACAGACACATCGTGTCCTGCAGCCCCGCCTCGTCCGACTGCAACCACCGCTGCAGGAGGCCCAGGCGGTCGGCGACACCGAACAAAGTGCGTGAAGCGAAGAACGAGTCGAACATCCGTGAAGCGAGCCGGTCGGGATTTGTTTTGCCGGCCCGGCGGCAGGCCATTTCAGACTCAATCCACGGCATCAGGACCTGGAGTTCTTCGTCACGCGGCTCGGGATGGGCCGCGACCAGTTCGACGGTGAGCAGCTTCAAGTGCGGGCGAATCCGGTCGCTTCGGAGCAGGTGACCAACGATCTCGAGATACGCGTTGAAATCATCATCCCGGAGGAACGCCAGCACCTGCCGAAGCTGTGCCCGTCGGAAAAGGTGCTGCTCATCGCCTTCTAGGAAACGGACAAAGTCGCGCCCGCCATTTAGCTGGGTGCGCGCAAAGCAATAGTCGAAGAACGTCTCGTGGCCGAAACCGTAACGTTGACCGTCCCGTGTCAATACGCCCTCCGACACCATTCGATCGAGAAACTCCGGCGGGAAACTGTCCATCGCGGTCACCGGCACGGACAGTTCCTGACGTTTGCTCATGGTGGTGACGAGTTGGTTGATGGCCGGCAGCCAGTGGGCGTCGAATTCTGGCCGTTGAGCTGCCACGGCCTTCCGCTTGGCATCCCAGTAGGCGTCACAAAGGTCTTTTGCGGTCGTAAACCGGTTCTGAGTCCGAGCCAAACCGGCGCCGACATACAGGGCAAGATTCTGTGGCAGGCCCAGCATGGCCTGCTGGTGCGGTGTCAGCTTGGACAGGTTGCCGCCTTCCCTGGCCAGCACGGCCTGAACCTCGTCTGCGGTAAATTCGGCCAGTTGAATTGGGTTCTGGTCCTTCGGCAGAAGCTGTTTGAGCCGGTGGTCGTGCTCGAAATCGAACTTCCTGCAGGCCATCACCAGATGAATCTTGGCGCGCGAGCGAAGGCCAAGCACTTCATCGCGAAGCGCGGCGACGGTGTCGAAGAAGTTCGGGTGGCGACCCGAGGTGGCGCTTACGCAGTCCAGTTGATCCACCACGAGCGTCACGGTCTGTCCCGGATAATTGTCGGCGAGCACCAGCGCGGGCGACTCCCCAAGGCCCAGTTTTTCCCCGAGTGCGATGGCCGTGGCGACCGGCTCAATGCGGTCCAACCGAAAGGCGAGCACGGGCACACCCGCAGCCTGTAATCCTTCGACGATCTGGCATAGACACGCGCTCTTGCCGCCGCCCGCGGCGCTGGTGATCAGGAGGTCCAGCGGTGTGGAACTGCTTTGGAGCTTGGCAACGATGTCGGTTGCCGCTGCCCGGCGGATGGCAGTGCCGCGAATGAACTTTGCGCGCTGGCCTGCGACGTATGTCCGCGTGATCGCCAAGATTCGGTCCCTTGCCTCAGGAGAGGACGCGCGTCGTCGCGTGATGCCGCAATTCTGCAGTTCTCGTTCGATGTCTGCCGCCGTGAGCGTTTCATGGGCGCTGCGCACATACAGGTCTCGCAAGACGGCCATGGTGGTCTGCCACGGCCCTTGGAAGGTCGAACCGAGGACACGGCCAAGTTCCATTTCAAGGGTAACCTCATCCACGCTCCTCACCGTTACCGCGCGAAGGAAGTTGAACACTTCTTCCTCCTCCGGTGAACTCAAGTGTCGCCTGAGTTCTGCAAACTGCTCATCTCGCTTCTTGCTCAGGAAGTGTTCTTGGAACTCGGCAAACGACCGAACCGCACGCGCGTTCTCCGTGAGTTGCTTCAATGCCGGCGAGCTGGAGACCGATGCGAACACGCAGCGATTCGCCAGCGCGAAACTTGTCAAAAAAGAACGCCAAGACCGCCTTCAGCGCGTGGATAGACCAAGTGGCATTGCTCGTCGTCTGCCGCTTGACCTGCCAGTGCTCTCGAACCTGTCCGCGCACGAGGTGGAATTCCGCCCCATCATCGCCGGGAGTTTCGATTCGGATTTCCGAGGCTTCGCCATTCAGAACGGCAAGGAAAGCATCAACTCCCCACAGCGCCTCATGAACGAGGCCCGCCTTGTCGGCTGCACCACCGGGATGTGTGCTTAACGCCATTTCGATGCTTGGGTGCTGCTGCGTCGCTTTCCAAGGAAGGGTCGTGTCTGGGCTTCGCTCATCTGGTCGCGGCTAAAGGAGCGAAGCGTGGCGGTGAAGTCCTTCAGCTCCGCTGAGCGGTCTTCCGCCATTTCCCGAAGCAGCCGCAGGAGCCGGTGAAGTTGCGGAGCAAGGAGGACGAAGTTTTCGTCCAAGCTGACGCGGCGGGGTTCAAGCCAGTGGACCTCCAGCAGCTTGTTGAAGAATTGCGCGGCGCGCTGTTGCAGGTCGCGGAACTGGCCGCCTTCATCCTCGCCAAGTTGCACGTCCGGATGTTCCGCGAGAACGTCCCGAATGAGCAACCGCGCCTCGTCGTGCGGGAGCTGCCCGCTTTCGTCCGCCGCCTCGGCGAGGCGGTCGGCGCAATCCACATACACCGCCGCCGTGGGGCGGGCGAGTGGGCGGAAGAAGCCGCCGGCGAAAAGCGGCGCCAGTCTCTTTCCAAATGAATTGGAGGTGACGCTCGTCATGCGGGCTTACAGTCCCAACTTCTTGAACCGATGGTTGACTTCCTTGAAGTGGAACTCCAGCGAACAGAGGGCCTCCAGTTCGCCCTTCTTGAAATGGCGCGCGACTTCCGGTGTGGCTTTGAGCACTTCCAGGAAATCCGCGTCGTCGCGGCCGGCATGCTTCACTTCCCACGTTTTCATCGCGGCGTCCTGGACCAGCTTGTAGGCGGCTTCGCGGGTAAGACCTTTCTTGATGAGCGCGAGCAGGACGGTCTGGCTGTTCCACATGCCCAGGCTCAGGCCGAGGTTCTTCTTCATGTTCTCGGGATAGACGGCCAGGCCGTCCATGAGGCGCGTGAGCAGGCCGAACAGGTAGTCGAGGAGGGTGCAACTGTCCGGGAAGATGATCCGCTCGACGCTCGAGTGGCTGATGTCGCGCTCGTGCCAGAGGGCGACGTTCTCCAGCGCGGCGAGGGCATTGCCACGCAGCACGCGCGCGAGGCCGGTGAGGCGTTCCCAGGTGATGGGGTTGCGCTTGTGCGGCATGGCGCTGCTGCCCTTCTGGCCGGGGGTGAAGGGTTCCTCGGCTTCGAGCACCTCGGTGCGCTGGAGGTGCCGGAACTCGACGGCCCAGCGCTCAATGCTCGCGCCGACGAGGGCGAGCGTGGTCTGGAACTCGGCGTGGATGTCGCGCTGGACAACCTGGGTGGCGATGGGCGCGGGACGGAGGGCGAGCTTCTCGCAGACCCAGGCCTCGACGTCCGGACTAAGGTGCGCGCTGGTGCCCACAGCACCGGACAGTTTGCCGACGGCCGCCACTTCGCGGGCGCGTTGCAGACGGTCCAGGGCACGGCCGAACTCGTCGTACATTAGCGCCAGTTTGAGGCCGAAGGTGGTCGGTTCGGCGTGGATGCCGTGGCTGCGGCCGATGCAGGGCGTGAACTGGTATTCGCGCGCGCGCCGGGCGATGATCTCGCGCACCTTCTTCACGTCCGCGATCAAGATGTCCGCCGCGTGGACCATCTGCACGGCAAAGGCGGTGTCAATAACGTCGCTGCTGGTGAGGCCGAAGTGAAACCAGCGGCTGGCCGGGTCGTTGATGGCCTCGGCGACGGCGGTGGTGAAGGCGATGACGTCGTGGTTGAGCGTCTTTTCCAGTTCGCGCTGGCGGGCGACGAGGCCGGGCAGGTCGGCGAACCACTTGTCGCAGCCCGCCTTGATCCGGGCGAAGTCCTCGGCCGGCACGACGCCTTCCCGCACCAAAGCCTCGCTGGCGAGCAGCTCGATCTGGAGCCAGATGCGGAGCTTGTTTTCGTCGGTCCAGATGGCCCGCATCTCGGGACGGGAATAGCGTGTAATCATGGCGCAAGTCTAATGGACGCGTGCCGTGGGGGTCGAGTGCGGTGAAGAAAGGACCGGAAAATCGCCAGCACGCCGGTATCTTGAACTCCGACAGTGAGGCTCCTGAACCCGGCGTGCCTGAATTTCCTGCCCGTTAAACCATGCCTTGGTGGGCGAAACTCCGTCGAGCCGTGCCCAATTGCAATGAGGTTGTGGTTGGTGACTGGCAGATGCCGGACACCAGGGGTCGGCTGATGACTCGTTCCGTGCTCGGGGTCTCCGGCTCGACCCTCCGCCTCAGACTTCGGATACCGCGGCCATCAGGCGCGCCGGTGGGGCAGGGTCTTTCTCGAGCCTTGTCGTTCCAAGGCGGAGTTTCAAACCACAGCGGCTGCGAGAGGGTCGTCTGGGGTGCTCGAAAGCGGGGCGCTTGCCCCCGCCTGACCGGCCAGTCTTGAGGGAAACCGAGACACGTCCCGGCCTGGCACTGGCGCGGACTTTCCCTCGCCTTGGCCGCAGCTTTGTGCCTATCCTTCCCGTCCGGTTTTGAACCGCTGCCGGCCGGGCACCCCATTTAGTGCGCCCCGCACGGGACAACGCCGTGACGATTCACCGATGACCAGTCGCGAAATCCGCCAGTCGTTTCTGGACTTCTTCAAGTCCAAGCAACACACCATTGTGCCGTCGAGTTCGCTCCTGCCCGACGCGCCAAACCTGCTCTTCACCAACGCCGGTATGAACCAGTTCGTGCCGATCTTCCTCGGCCAGAAAGCGCCCGACGTAAGCAGGTGGGCCGGTGCCATCCCCGGCTTCGACACCCGCGCGGCCGACACCCAGAAGTGCATTCGCGCCGGCGGCAAGCACAACGATCTCGAGGACGTCGGCCTGGATACGTACCACCACACGTTCTTCGAGATGCTCGGCAACTGGTCCTTCGGCGATTACTTCAAGAAGGAAGCCATCGAGTGGGCGTGGGAACTCATCACCGAGGTCTGGAAGTTCCCGAAACACCGGCTGTACGCCACGGTGTACCAGCCCGGGCCGGACGACCCGAGCGAGTTTGACCAGGAGGCGTACGACCACTGGGCGCGCCTGTTCCGCGTGGCCGGGCTCGATCCCCGGGTTCACATCCGCACCGGCGGCAAGAAAGACAACTTCTGGATGATGGGCGATACCGGTCCGTGCGGGCCGTGCTCGGAACTCCACGTGGACCTCACCCCTGCCGGCGACACGCATGGCGAGCTTGTGAACAAAGGCGACGCGCGCTGCATCGAGATCTGGAACCTGGTTTTCATCCAGTACAACGCCAACCCTGACGGCACCTTCTCACCACTGCCCGCCCGGCACGTGGACACCGGCATGGGGTTCGAGCGCGTGACAGGCATCAGGCAATGCACGCGGAATTTCACCGACTTCACCAGCATCATCTCCAATTACGAGACCGACATCTTCCGACCGTTGTTTGACAAACTGGAACAACTGAGCGGCCAACGCTACGGCTCGACCCTGCCCGGCAGTGCACCACGCCTCACGCACCCCGCACAAATCGCGATTGACATCGCCTTCCGCGTCATTGCCGACCACATCCGCACGCTGGGCTTCGCCATCGCGGACGGCATCCTGCCCTCGAACGAAGGCCGCGGGTATGTTCTGCGTCGCATCTTGCGCCGCGCCGTGCGCTACGGCCGCACGCTCGGCTTTCACGAACCGTTCTTCTACAAACTGGTGGATGTCCTGGCGGACACGATGGGCGACGTCTTCCCGGAAATCCGGGCAAGGCAGCAACACGTCAAAGAGGTCATCCGGATCGAGGAGGAGGCGTTTAACCAGACGCTGGATCGGGGAATCGAGTTGTTCGAGGCGGAGGTGGCGCGATTATTGGGGAGCGCAACACCCGTCGCGCTCGCGATCAGCGGCGACTTCGCCTTCAAACTTTACGACACCTACGGCTTCCCGCTCGACCTCACCGAGTTGATGGCCCGCGAACGCGGCCTGACGGTGGACGTCGAGGGCTTCAACCGGCTCATGGAGGAACAGCGCGCCCGCGCCCGCGCCGCCCAGAAGAAAACCGTCATCGAACTTTCCCAGATCGAGACTCAGACGCCCACCACCTTCGTCGGCTACGACAAGCTGGAGACGCCGGCCAAGGTGCTGGAGGTCGTGCAGGTCAAGGACCGGACCGCCGTCATCCTCGACACCAGCGCCTGCTACGCCGAGATGGGCGGCCAGGTGGGTGACACGGGCGAACTCGAACACGGCGCCCGGCTCTGGCGCATTGTCAACACGCAGAAGAGCGGCCACACGTGGCTGCATTTCCTGGACCCGTCAAGTCCGCTCGATTCGTCCCTGGACGCTCCACCGGTGGGCGCCACCCTCACCCTCTCGGTGGACCGCGATCGTCGCTTCGCCATCCAGCGCCATCACACGGTCACGCATTTGCTGCACTGGGCGCTGCACGAGGTCGTCAGCCGCGATGCCACGCAGAAAGGCTCGTACGTGGGCCCGGAGAAGCTGACCTTCGACTTCAACAGCCCGCCGCTCACGCCCCGGCAGATCGCCGACGTGGAGAGGCTCGTGAACGAGCGCATCCTCGAAAACGCCGGCGTCTCCTGGACCGAGGTGAAGTACCGCCACATCAAGGACCGCCAAGACATCATGCAGTTCTTCGGTGAGAAGTACGGCGAGTGGGTGCGCGTGGTGCAGATCGGCGGCCAGCCTGCCGCGTTGGACGGCTACTCGATGGAACTCTGTGGCGGCACGCACACGCGCGCCACGGGCGAGATCGGCCTGTTCCGCATCGTGTCCGAGACGGCCATCGCCGCGGGCGTGCGGCGCATCGAGGCCCTTGCCGGGCTCGAGGCCTGGCGGCGCGCCGGCGAGGAACTGGCCATGCTCAAGACCGTCGCCGGCCGCCTGGCCACCCCGCTGCCCGACCTCGACAAAAAGATCGAGAACCTCCTCGCTCATCAACGCGAGCTCGAGAAGCAGCTCAAGGCATTGCAGCAGGCGCAGGCCGCCGCGCAGGCCAGGGCGTTGCTCGCCCAAGCCGTGAACATCCGCGGCGTGCCGGCCTTGATCGCACGGCTCGACGCCGAGGGCGACACGCTCCAGGGCATCGTCAACGACCTGAAGGGACAGTTCCAGGGCGTGATCGTGCTGGGTGGCGCGGCGAACGGCGCGGTGGCGCTGGTGGCCAGTGTCGCGCCCGAGTTCACCGCCCGGGTGCAGGCCGGGAAACTCATCCAGCAGATCGCCCCGATCGTCGGCGGCAAGGGCGGCGGCCGGCCGGAGAACGCCCGCGGCGGCGGCAAGGACGTGACCCGGTTGGATGAGGCGCTGGCGAAAGCGGCCACCTTGATCGGCTAGCGCGTTCACCCCACAGTCTGGTGGTGCTGACGAACGAACAGGCGGTCGCCTCGCAGGTTGCCATTCCGCGGCGGATGACACCGGGAACAGCGTTGGCGGGCGGCCCATCGTCTACCTTGTCTGCCGGCGGCACAAGGCGGCCTTCTCCTGCAAAACCAGCACCCGGGCTGACCAAAGGAATGGATGGAAATCGAATGGTGTAAGGTCCGTGCATGATCACCTACCGTCTCGGAAACGACCTCGACCTGGAGACCGTGGTTGAGCTTTACCGGGCTTCCACGCTGGGCGAACGCCGCCCGGTGGACGACCGCGCCCGCATCGCGGCCATGCTCGCGCATGCCAACTTGGTGGTTTCCGCCTGGGAGGGTGAATTGCTCGTCGGGCTGGCCCGTAGCCTGAGCGACTTCAGCTATTGCACCTACCTGTCCGATCTGGCGGTCCGGCTCAGCCATCAGCGGCGGGGCATAGGCCGGGAACTCATCCGGCGTACACAACAGGCCGGCGGCCGTGCGCAGATCATCCTGCTCGCGGCGCCAAAGGCCGCGGACTACTACCCCCGCGTGGGCTTCACACACCACCCGCAGGCGTGGACGCTCAAGCCCGAAGATTCGTTGCGGTGAGTCCCGGGCCCGCGCACCGCCTGGGTGTTCAGCGACCTCGCCAGATCACGCCGGTTGGCACGCCTGCGTCACGACCGCAAGACCTCCCGCGCGGGGGAAACCGGAAAGCGCCGGGGCAGACCGGCCCGCTCATCCGTTCGTGACTTTTGGGGGCCGCGCGGCAGAATGCTCTCACCGTGAGTCAGAAACTCTTCGCCGAACTGGGCCTGGCGCCCGAACTCCTCAAGGCCATCGAACGGATGGGCTTTGAACAGGCCTCGCCCATCCAAGCCGAGGCCATCCCCCCGCTGCTGGCGGGGCGCGACCTCGTGGGCCAGTCGCAGACCGGCTCCGGCAAGACGGTGGCGTTTGGCGCGCCGGCCGTGCAACGGGCCGATCCCCACCTGCGCGCTGTGCAGGTGCTGGTGCTTTGCCCCACCCGCGAGCTGGCCACGCAGGTGGCGGAAGAGATCGCCAAGCTGGCGCACTTCAAACGCGGCGTGCGCGAACTGCCCATCTACGGCGGTCAGAGCTACGAACGCCAGTTCCGCGGACTGGCGGCCGGTCCGCAGATCGTCATCGGCACGCCGGGGCGCGTGATTGACCACCTGCAGCGCGGCACGCTGCGCCTGGATCGCGTGGGACTGGTGGTACTCGATGAAGCGGACCGCATGCTGGACATGGGCTTCCGGGAGGACATCGAACGCATTCTTGAAGCGGTGCCCGCGGAGCGGCAAACCGTGCTGTTCTCGGCCACGCTGCCCCCGCCCATCCGCCGGCTGGTGGCGCAGTACACGCGCGACCCGGTCCAGGTGCAGATCGCCGCGCCCACGCTGACCGTGCCCACGGTCGAGCAGATTTACGTGGAGGCGGACTGGCGCTCGAAGACCGAGGTGTTGTCGCGGCTGATTGATTTTCACGACGTGCGCTACGGACTGGTGTTCGCCTGCACGAAGGCGCAGGTGGACGAGCTGGCCGAGGCGCTGCAGGCCCGCGGCTACAACACGGACAAGCTGCACGGGGACATGGCGCAGGCCATGCGCGAGCGCGTCATGCGCCGGTTTCGCGAGCGCAAGGTGGAGCTGCTTGTCGCCACCGACGTGGCCGCGCGCGGCCTGGACGTGGACGACCTCGAGGTGGTGTTCAACTACGAACTGCCCCACGACCCCGAGGACTACGTGCACCGCATCGGCCGCACCGGTCGGGCCGGCAAGGCCGGGCGGGCTATCAGCCTGGTGAGCGGACGCGAGTACGGCCGACTGCTGCAAATACAACGCTTCACCCGCGCTCGCATCCAGCGCCAGGCTGTGCCACGCGTTGAGGAGCTCGCGGAGAAGAGCACCGGCCGTATCGTCGAAGCGCTACGCGCCACGCTCGAAGAGGGCCGGTACAAGCGGCAGGACGCGTTGTTGAACCAATTGACCGAGGCCGGCCACCTGCCCGGCGACATCGTGTCAGCGCTGGTCCATCTCCTGAACGCGGAAAGCGCCCGCACCCCGGAGCGCATCGTCGAGGATGAGCCCCGGCCGCCGCGCCCTGAGCGGCCGCCCCGCGCGCCGCGCGAACACCCCGTCCCCCGGCCGTACGCGCCGGTCGGTTACGGTCCGCACCCGTCGGGGCCCGATACGGTCTGGTTGAAGTTCAACCTGGGCGGCAACGCCGGCGTGTTGCCGGGTGATTTCGTCGGCTGCATCGCGGGCGAGACCGGCCTGCCGCGCGAAGTCGTCGGCGCCATCCGCATCCTGCCCACGGTGTCGCTGGTCGAGGTGGCACGGGAACACGCCTCGCACATCCTCGACGTGGTGAACCGCACCCGCCTGAAGGGCCGGCGTGTGGCGGCCATGCCCGGCAATCCTCCGCCCGCCGGGCGTCCGCGTGGCCCGCGCAGTTTCGAGCGCCCGCATCCGCCGTGGCGGCGGGGGTGAGAGCGTCGGCAGATCCTCCGTGCGCGGCGGGGCCGGGACGATGGTTGTCCGAAAGCGGGGCGCGTCTGACCTTCTTGCGAGGGGCTGGCGGGCGCAAGAAACCGAGTTGCGCCTTGAAGGGCGCATCCCAATTTTTTGTGCTGCCTCACGGTTCAGGTTTTGCGGGTGTAGCGGCAGCCATCTTGGCCAACGTAAAAGGCGGCATCCTGTCGCCCGGAATAAGCCTACCCGCAGAACCTTGCCCTCGGCCCGCCGCCGGGCCGGAGGCCCGGGATTGCGGCTGGCCGGAAGCCCGCTGCTACCAGGGTTGACAGCCCGCCTGTTAAAACTGAGATGCGCCCCGCCCCTGGAAGCGATGCCGTTGCGGCCTTGCCGGGCCGTGAGTGCCGGCGAAAACTCCGGTCATGAAGATACACCAACTGTACCCGATTCTGGTTTGCCTGACCGCGGTGCCTGCCATCTGCGCCAGCGCCGGCGAAACCAATTTGCCCGCCTGGCGGCTGGTGTGGGCGGATGAGTTCGATCAGACCGATGGCAGCGCGCCCGATCCGGCCAGGTGGGTGTACGACCTGGGCGGCGGCGGCTGGGGGAACAACGAACTACAAACTTACACCGACCGCCGCGCGAATTCGCGGATCGAAGCCGGCCGGTTGGTAATCGAGGCCCGCAAGGAACGGTTCACCGGGCGCGACGGCCGCACGCGCGACCACACCTCCGCGCGGCTCAAGACCAAGGACAGGGCCTCGTGGACCTACGGCCGGATCGAGGCACGGATGCAGTTGCCGCGCGGGCAGGGCCTCTGGCCGGCGTTCTGGATGCTTGGCAACGCGATTGATTCGGCGGGCTGGCCGGCTTGCGGCGAGATAGACATCATGGAGAACATTGGCCGCGAGCCGTCCACCGTGCATGGCACTGTGCATGGCCCGGGCTACTCGGGCGGCGGGGGCATCGGCGGGAAGTACGAGCTGACCGGGCGGGCGCTGGCGGACGATTTCCATCTGTACGCGATCGAGTGGGAACCGAATCGCATCCGCTGGCTCTTCGACAACCACGTCTATTTCACCCTCACGCCCGCGCAATTACCCGCCGGCAAGACCTGGGTGTTCGACCGCCCGCATTTCATCCTCCTGAACGTCGCCGTGGGCGGGAACTGGCCGGGCAGCCCGGACACCGCCACAGTTTTTCCGCAACGGCTGCTGGTGGATTACGTGCGGGTGTACGCGGCCACGAACGCGCCCACGCCCGCCTTGCGGCTGGAGCGCCAGCCGGACCGCGTGGAGGCGCGCTGGCCGGCACTGTTTCCGCAGGCCCGGGTCCAACGCACCGCCCGGCTGGGCCACGACTGGCTGACCGGTCCTGCGTCGGGCGAACTGCGGGATGGAGAATTCGTGTACCCGCTCGGTCCGGGTTTCGTCCGGCTGCTGCTGGCCGGGACGCCGTGAAGCGGCGCTGCTCCCTCACGGAACGGGCGGCGGGATGACCAGCCGGCGTTCCAGCCAATAATGCTGGCCGGCGTGCGCCCATTCCACGCGCACGCGCCAGAGACCGGGCGCGAGAGCGCGGGCATCCAGTTCCTGACGGCCGTTCAGGTCGAGGGCCAGTTCGATCCGCCGGTCCTCTTCCGCCGCGGCCGGACGGTACAGTTGGATGACGCCGACCGGTCGGAGTCGCGCGTGGTCGGGCGGCAAGGCCAGTGTGAGCCGGCGCGTTTGCGCGTCGTAGGTCACGGCGCTTTCGCCGACCAGCGCGGCCGTCCGCGCGCGGCTGTCCATCATCTGCTGATGACGGAGTTCCTGCTCGTAGTAATCCGGCGTGACCAGGTCCTGGCTGTTGAAAGCCGCGAGCACGATCAGGCCGGCGGTGCCGGCGATGAAGAGCGCAAACGCCGCCACGATGCCGTAAGGCCACAGGTTGCGGCCGGGCGAACGGGCCGGGGACGGCGAGGAAGCGTCAGCGCGGGGCGAGGTCATTGCGGGGGCCGATGAAACCGGTCTTCACCCGCCCGAGCGGGCGGCCGGCGGTGTGCAGGCTCACCACCACGTCCAGCGGGCCGGCCCGGGTGGCGTCCGGAGCGACCTCGAGGATCACCGAGGTTTGCACGAGCTGGCCGGCGGGCACGGTGGGATTGCCCCCCGCAACGGTGAGCCGGCCCGCCGGTTGTTCCAGGCGGAGTTCAACCGGCAGGTCGCGGTTGGTCTTGTTCACCAGTTTCAGAATGTAGAGATTGCTGATCCGGCCGTCGGGTGTCTTTTGGAACAACGCCCCGGGCGCGCGGAGCAGCGTGACGTCCACCTCCGAGCGGGTGAGCAACACCGTGGCCAGCAGCCCGCCCAACACCAGCAACACGGCGCAGTAGCCGACAATGCGCGGCGTCACCCGGAGCCGCTCGCCCTTTTCGATGCCGTTGAGCGAGGCGTACCGGATCAGGCCGCGCGGCTGGCCCACCTTGTCCATGATATCGTCGCAAGCGTCCATGCAGGCGGTGCAATGCACGCATTCCATCTGGGTGCCGTTGCGGATGTCTATGCCGGTGGGGCAGACGGCCACGCACTGGCGGCAGTCAATGCAGTCGCCGGCGCCCCGCGCGGCGCGGGCGGCGAAGGACTCGCCGCGGTGGAGGTGCGCGCGTTGCTCGCCCCGCTTGTGGTCGTAAGCCACAACGATGGTGTTTTCGTCAATGAGCGTGGATTGGAACCGCCCGTACGGGCAGATGAACGTGCAGGCCTGCTCCCGGAAGCGCGCGAAGATCAGGTAGAACACCAGCGTGAACAACAGCATGAACGTCAACCCGGTCAGGTGATTCAGCGGGTTGTCCGTGACGATCCGAAGGAGCGCCTCCGCGCCGATGATGTAAGCCAGCAAGGTGTTCCCGATGAGAAATGAGAGCCCGAAAAACAGGGTGTGCTTGGCAAGCTTCTTGGCGAGCTTGCGCGCCGTCCAGGGCGCGGTGGCCAGCGCGCGCTGCTCACCCACATCACCCTCGATCCAGTACTCGAGGCGACGGAAAACCATTTCCATGAGCACGGTCTGCGGGCAGGTCCAGCCGCACCACAACCGGCCAAAGGCGGCGGTGAACACCGCGATGCCGGTGAGAAACAGCAGCAAACTCAGCGCGAGCACGAAGCCGTCCTGCGGCCAGAAGACCTGGCCGAGGATCGAGAACCGGCGCTCGACGACGTTCATCAGGAGCAACGGGTTGCCGCCGACCTGGATGAATGGCCCGGAGAACATGACCGCCAGCAGGACGTAGCTGACCCATTTCCGGGCGGTGTAATACCGGCCGCGCGGTTGCTTGGCGTAAATCCACATCCGCCGGCCTTCCTTGTCGGCGGTGGCCAGGTGGTCGCGGAAGTCCTGCCAGTCCACCTCCCGCACGGGGCCGGCGGGCGGCGATTCAGGACGAGTCGGCGGCGCGGCGCTCACGGCGAGCATTCAAGCCGAGCCGCTGGCAGGCGGCAAGGGTGCAGGCAAGGCACGCTGGCCACCGCAGCGCATCTCTCTGTCTTGCACCTGCCAAACAACGCGGGCGCTGCCCGGCGTCACAACCGCCTCCAAGCCTGTTGCGGCAACCATTCTGGTTGCCGTGGAGGACGGCTTACCGCCGTCCGGGAATCCGCCGCACCGTCAATGCCGGAACCCTTGCCCGCCCCGCCGCCGCCGGGCCGGGAGGCCCGGCTCCACGGCAGGCCGGAGGCCCGCCGCCACCTCACGTAGCGGCAGCTATCCTGGTAGCCGTAAAGGGCGGCTTCCAGCCGCCCAGACGAGCGGCGCCGGCGCAGCGGCGCCTTAGCTTGGCTCGGTAGAGCCATGCCTTGGTAGGGCCGCGCTGCATCGCGGCCGGGCCACCGGGCAAGATGCCCGGTGCTACGGCAGGCGAGACGCCTGCCGCTACGGGTAGGCCAGCGGACCGCTGGAACTGATCAGCCGCCCGGATGAGTTGTCGCGGCAGCCATCTTGGCTGCCCGAGAGGGTGGCATCTTGCCGCCCGGAGTACCCCGGCCCGTCCGCCTGTTGGCTCCTGCGTCGCCGGACCGGAGGCCCGCCGCTACGCCAATCGCCGGCCAGCGGGGAAAAACTGAACCTCAGCCTTGGTCGGCTCGCAGCGCGTCTGAAGACTTCCCTTTACCGGCGCTCTGGGGTATCGCTTGAGCGTGCTCCGGGGCCGTGAAATTCCAACCATCGGCGTCTCGCTGGTCGAAGATGACCTGCGAACCCGAGAAGACCTGACCAACCTGCTCGCGAACACGCCCGGGCTCCGGCTCGTCAGCGCGCACCCGACCGCGGAAAACGCGCTCAAACGTTTGGGCGTCGGCGCTGCGCAGGTCGCGCTGGTGGACATTCAGTTGCCGGGCCTTTCCGGGATCGAGTGTGCCCGCCGGCTTTGCGAACGCGACCCGGGCCTCCTGGTCTTGATGGTGACGGTCCACGAGGACGCGACCCGGCTCTTCGAGTCGTTGCGGGCCGGGGCGGCGGGCTACATCCTCAAACGCGATCCGCCCGGCGCTATCGTGCGCGCCATCTTCGACGCCGTCGCCGGTGGCGCGCCCATGTCGCCCTCCATTGCGCGCAAGGTCATTCAACATTTCCACATCCTGCGGCCCGCTCCGGCTCCGCCCCTGAACGGCGAAGGCCACCTCAGCCCGCGGGAGCGCCGGATTGTAGAACTCCTGGCCACGGGATACGCCTACAAGGAGATCGCCGACCGGTTGGACCTCTCCATCGAGACGGTCAAGACACACCTCAAACGCGTGTATCGGAAACTGCGCGTGACGTCGGCTGCCGCGGCCGTGGCAAAAACGCTCGGACAGACGCACTGACGGCGCCCGCCGCGCGGCGGCGTGTCCGAGCGGAATGCCACCCCTTGCCTCTCGGCGCGGGGAACTTCCCATTTTCGCACCCAGGACAGGCCCCGCTCGTTCTTGGGAACTTCGCTCCTGGCTCAACCACGCCCCAGCCCCCCCGTGTCCCCCAACCGGGTGACTATCCGGGGTCCAGCCCGCAACTACACTCGATGCCAATGGCCGCTGGTAAACATCCAAACAAACCGGTTCCGATGGTTCATCGCCGCCGGCTTGCTCCTTCCCAGCGCGTTTGCACCGGCGATGAGACCCCGCCCCCTGGAGTCGAGGTCGGCTGGATGATCCAGGACGGCCACCTGATTCTGTGCATACCCCGGACGCCGCAGGACTATTACACCCTGGAACACACGGGGGACTTGGTGGATTCCAAACCCATTGACATGAACCTCGGTCTTTGGGGACCGGTCTGCGAAAAAGCCGTCTCCAAGGCAGACCTCGCGGCGTTTTTGCCGCTGCTCGCCGTTCGAGCCGCAGGGCACCGGGCGTGGGGTACGGACGCGCCCCGGCCGCCGTGCGAGCCCTCGTTTTCACGCGCACTAACGACCCCCAAACCGGAACCAACAGCTCACACGGCCTTTCTCTGACGACCCACTATTTGGAACAAAATCCCACGATCCGCAACTCATGAAAACCACCCTACCGTTCCTCGCCGCGCTGGTCCTGCTCATGGCCCCCGCGCGCGCCGCCATCACCGTACCCGGCGCGAACAACACCGACGGTGAATTGGTCGTCACGGCCAACACCGTGATTGACCTCTCCCAGGCCGTGGACGCGGCGTGGGACAGTGACAACACCGCAAACGCCGGCAAAGGCGTGTACGACAAGTCGAAGTGGGCGGTGGTCTTCAAGTATTCGCGGGTAACCGTGAACGCCGGGGCCACCGTCACTTTCAAGAATCATCCCAGCCGCGCGCCGGTCGTCTGGCTGGTGGACGGGGACGTCCTCATCGCGGGCGTTGTCAGCCTGAATGGACAGAACAGTGTACCCGCGCCTGGCCATGCGGAGCCGGGGCCGGGCGGCTTCCGGGGCGGGCGGGGATACTACAGCGGAGGCGTCGGCTCCGGAGCCGGATTCGGTGTCGGTGGCGGACCGCTGGGTAATAATGGCCCCAGCGGCAGCTACGGGACACTGGCGCAGAGCACCTACAGAGATCCGGTCTATGGCAATCCTTCACTCGTACCGCTGATCGGCGGCTCGGGCGGAGCGGGGCATCATGATGCTCATCCGGCGGGCGGCGGAGCCGGCGGCGGGGCCATCCTGATCGCGGCGGCGGGCGAGATTTCGGTTTCCGGCCGACTGGATGCCAACGGAGGTAACTATTCGTCTCCTGCTGGCGGGGGCAGCGGCGGCGGCATCCGCCTGGTCTGCGACCGTCTGGCAGGCAGCGGCAACATCCGCGCGCTGGGCGGCAGCGGAAACAACGGCTCGGGCGGGCTCGGCCGCATCCGCATCGAGCGGGTTTCAGTCTCCGGTTCGCCGGTGGTGACCCCCGATCCCAGCTTGGTACCCTTGACCAGCGGTGCGCAGGCGCTGCTCTGGCCGCCGGACGACGGGCCCGCGGTGCGGATTCTCACCGTGGGCGGAGCGCCGGTGTCGGACGACCCGCGGGCATCGTTCGGCGTGCTCGGACCGGACGTGGCGTTGCCGCAGACGGACAGCGTCCAGGTCGTCATCGAGACGGTGAACGTGGAGGCGGCGTCCCAGGTTCAAGTGCGGCTGACGCCCGGCGGCCAGACGGAGCGGCAAGTAGTGAACGCCACTTTGGATCCTGCGTTCGTGCCGGTGGGTGGCATCCTCCGCTGGCTGGCCAACGTGCCCGTGCGGGTGGGCTACTCCGCCATGCAGGTCAAGGTCGTACGTCCCTAGTCCGGTCACCTGTTAATCCGGACCCGCCAACGCGGATCTCCCAAGGGGCGCGGCCATGCACCTGAACCGACCTTCCCTGCCGGCACCTGCGCGCCGGTCAAGCCTGCCGGCCCGGTTGGCCTGCGCGTCGGCCATCGCGATTCTGGGACTGTCCGGACTTTACGCCACGGCGCAGGGAACGGTTCACATTCGGGAACTGGTCTCGCGCGAGGCTTCCCTCCACGTCGGCGGCGTGGACCCGTCTCCGTTGCGGGAGCTGGTCTCGCGCGAGGTTTCCCTGGCGGTGGAGAATGGCGGTTCGGAACTCGTGCGCGAAGTGGTGTCGCGTGAGGCCAGCCTGATCGTCGTCACGCTGGAGAACCCGCCGCCGGTCACGGACCTTTCGGTCACGGTGTCCCCCACGGGCGACACAGTGACCTTGGACTGGAGCAGCTACAACCAGTGGGCGGTAGGGGACATTGCGCGCTTTGACATCTATTACGTACCAGATGGTCCCTTCACCTCGGTCGCGGGCCTCACGCCGAGGCGGAGCGTGCCGGCCGGCGCCACTTCGGTGACCTTGGAGGGACTGGAGCCGTTTCAAGACCACTACTTTGCGGTGGTGGCCGTGGATGCGTTGGGGAACTACGAGCGGTCAGTCATCTATTCGGCGGCCTATGTGCTGTCGCCTCAGGTGGTCTCACGGGAAGTGTCGTTGTTTGTGGAGAACGGCCCGGCGCTCGCGCAGGGGCAGGTCATTTCGCGGGAGGCGAGCCTGATCGTGGTGTCGCCGGAGCCGCCGCCCCGGATCATGGGCCTGGCGGTCACCGTGTCGGCGGACGGCGCCACGGCCACGCTCGACTGGAGCAGCTACAACCAGTGGGCGGTGGGCGACATCGCGCGCTTCGACATCTACGCCACGGACGACGGGCCGATCGCCACGGTGGCCGGGATGACGCCCCGCCGCAGCGTGCCGGCGGGAGCGACGTCCGTCACCTTGGACGGACTGGCCGGCTTCCGGGACCACTACTTTGCCGTCGTGCCGGTAGATGCCTTGGGGAACTTCGATTCCGAGGTGAAATACTCGGCCGGCTACGTCCTGCTGCCACAATTGGTGTCGCGGGAAATCAGCATTTCCGTAGAGAACGGGCCAGCCGAAGCCTACGCGCAGGTCATCTCGCGGGAGGCGTCCATCCTGGTGCCGGACGCGGCGGTGCCGACACCGGTCACGGGCCTGGGCAGCGGTTTCTTCGTGGAAACGTCCCGTTCGGCCTTCGGCGCCGTGGACCTGGACTGGACCAGCTACAACGAGCCGGCCCAACTGGATGTCCTCCGCTACCGCATCTATTACGCGCCGGCGTTTTTCGAAACGGTGAGCGGCTTGAACCCTGTGGAGTATGTGCCGGCGGGCGTGCAGCGCCATACACTCACGGGCCTGCCCGGCAGCGCGATTCTGCACTTCGCGGTGGTGGCCGAGGATGCCTTGGGCAACTTCAACCCCGTCGTCCGCTCGGTGTCCGGGCAAGCCTCCGTCGGCGGGGTGGGCGAAGTCATCAACCTCGCGGCGGTGAGCGGTCCGGACCGGCTGGCCTTCTCATGGCAGCGCCCGCCGGACGCCGGTGACTTCCTGGCCGGTTATCGCCTCCACTTCGCCGGAGCCGCCGGCCCGGTGCAGCTCCCGGCCGATGCGACGGGCTGGTCGGTGGACGGCCTGAACCCGGCGACCAGCTACACGCTGCGGGTCGCCACGCTGGACATCTTCGGCCGGGAAAGCGACGGCGTCACGCTGGTGGCGGCGACGTGGCTGCCGAATCCGGCCGGCGTGGGCCTAGCCGCCTTGGGCGAGCAGGTGCGGCTGGTCTGGGATCCCGTCGCGCCGGCGGCGCTGGTGCGCCATTACGCCGTGTACGACGCCGAGACGCCCACTGCCGACGTCACCGGGCGGACGCCGCTGGGCACGACGACTGCGGCCAGTCTCGCGGTGGGGACGATTGATTCGGTGGCCGGCCGGCATTTCGCCGTGGCCACGGTGAACATCAGCGGCGGCACGGACCCCGCGGTGGCCTCGGTGTCCGGTACCCGGCAGCGGCAGACGATTGATTTCCCCGCGCCGTCGCTTGCGCTGCCGGACATCCCGCTGGCGGCGACCGCCTCGAGCGGGCTGCCGGTGCGGTTCCTTCTGGCCCCCACGGTCAACGCCGTGCTCGACGGCGCGTTGCTGCGCGTGAACCAGGGCGGGACGGTGACGGTCACCGCACGCCAGGACGGCAATGAGGACTACTGGCCCGCAGAGGCGTCGCGCGCCCTGCGCCTGCCGCCCGTGATCCAGAGCTTCACCGCGAACGGCGTGGAACTGGTGGACGGCCAGACCGTTTCCGGGAGCAGCCTGGACCTGGCCGTCACCGCCGCCGACGAGGAAGGGATCGTCCGCGCGGATTTCCTGGGCCGTCTGGCGGGGGCCGCAGATTGGACGCTGCTGGGCCGGGACGAGGTGGGTGCGGACGGCTGGTCTTTAAGCGGCTCCCTGGCCGACCTGCCGGCAGGGAACTACGAATTGGGCGTGCTGGTGGCCACGGCGTCCGGCGCCTCGCGGACGCGCGCCCACGGGGTCGTGTTCGATCTCCATCCGCCGCTTGCCAGCCTTGCCCTCGCCCCACCCACGGCTTCGGTGGTCGAGGGGCGGACGCTGTCGCTCACGGTGACGCGCATGCCGGTTTCCCCTGTGCCTCTCACGGTGATGGTGACGAGCGGCGACCCGGGCCGGCTTCTGCCGCCGGAACCGGTCACGATTCCCGGCGGCGAGACCACAGCCACTTTCGCGGTGCTGGCCGTGGACAACGCCGCGCCGGAGCCGTCGCGCACCGTCCTGGTCCGGGCGACGGCGGGGGACAAGGAGGCTACGGCCGAGGTCACGATCACGGATGACGACATCCCATCTCTGGCCCTGTCACTGGCGGCCAGTTCGGTTGCCGAAGGTGCCGGTGCCGCAGCCACCACGGCCACGCTCACCCGCAGCCCGGTGACTCCGGAGGCGCTGACCTTTAGCCTCAGTTCCAGCGATCCTAAGGCGGCCACGGTGCCGGCGCAGGTGACCATTCCGGCCGACCAGGCGTCCGTCACCTTCCCGGTGGCCGCGGTGGACGACGTGCTCGTGGACGGCCCGCAGGTTACCACGCTGCGCGCCACCCTGTCCGTGGCCGGACAGGTGGTGGCCGAGGCGCCGCCGGTGGAACTCACGGTGACGGACGACGAGGGCCCGACGCTGTTCGTCACGCTGGCGGACTCCATTGTCCCCGAAGGCCGTAGCCCGGCCACGACGGGCACGGTCCGGCGCAACACTTCGACCGCGGAGGCCTTGGAGGTGACCCTGACGGTGAGCGATCCGGCAGAAGCCACCGTACCGGCCACGGTCACGATCCCCGCGGGCGCGGACCGTGCGACGTTCCCGGTGGCCAGCCTGGAGGACGGTGTGACGGACGGCACGAAGCCCGTCATCATCCAAGCCACGGCGGCGGGCTTCACTCCGGGTGCAGCCACGCTAGGGGTTACGGACATCAACCTTCCGGACCTTGTGGTCGCCTCGCTTCATACACCGGCCAGCGTGGTGTCCGAGGCGCTGCTGCAGCCCACGTACCGCATTGAGAACCGCGGCCTGGCCCCGGCGGTGGGTCCGTTCCTCATGCGCTGCTTCCTGTCTTCCGACAGCGCGGCGGGGGGCGACGTGCTGATGCACAACTACACCTTCCCGGGCACGCTACTGCCAGGGCAGTTCTTCGAGTTCACACCCGCCTTCTACGCGCCGCGCGCCGTGGGGCCGGTGTGGCCGGTCGTCGAGGTGGACGCCGGGCGCGCCGTCGTGGAGACGGACGAGGGCAACAACGTCCGCGTGGCCCTGGCGCCAGTGGAGGTACTGGCCGGCTTTACGGCCACGGTGGCGACCGACCTCGAGACCGCGCCGGCCAACACGCCCGTGCCCATCTACGGCCGCGCCCTCCTGCCGGACGGCCGGCCTGCGGCGCACGTCGTGGTGAGCGTGCATGTGCTGGTGAAGGGCACCCGCCGGGTGCTGGGTGCGCAGGTGGATGCCGCGGGGAACTACCGGCTCACCTTCCAGCCGCTGCCGGGCGAGGCCGGTCGCTACCAGCTTGCGGCCGGGCACCCCGGCGTGGCGGAGCCGCCGGTGCAGGACGGCTTCACCCTCATTGGCCTGCGCGTGGCCCCGCCGCCGGGGCTGGCCGTGGTCGAGGGCGAAAGCGTGGCGGCCTTCACCACGGTGGAAAACCTGAGCGACGTGCCGCTCACCGGCCTGAGTGTGGCCGTACTCGACGCGCCGGCGGGCGTCACCGTCACGCCGAACCTCGCCGCCACGGAACTGGCGGGGGATGCCAGCGTGCGGCTGAACTACGTGGTGACAGTACCGACCGGCGTGACCGAGGGCGGCCCGGCCCGGCTGCGCGTGGCCACGGCCGAGGGGCCGGCGGCAGAGGTCACCCTGCCCATCCGCGTGGACCCGCTGCGGCCGGTGTTGGTGGCCGAGCCGGGCGAACTGGTCCAGGGCATGGCCCGCGGTGGACAGGCCGTAGTCGAGTTCCGGGTCATCAACCGCGGCGGGCTGCAGAGCGGGCCGCTGCAGGTGCTGGTACCGGACGCGCCCTGGCTCAGCGTGGCGTCGCTGAACCCCTCGCCCTCCCTCGCACCCGGGGAGACGAACGTGGTGTCCCTGCTGCTGACGCCGGCCGCCGACCTGCCGCTGGGGGCGTACTCGGGCCGCCTCGTCGTGCAGGGCGACGGGGCGGCGGTGGAGGTGCCGTTCACCTTCCGCTGCCTGTCCGAGGCGCTGGGCGACCTGCGCGTCGAGGTGGTGGACGAGTACACCTACTACGCGGAGGGCAACCCGCGCGTGGCCGGCGCCACCGTGCAGGTGTTCGACGCGGTGACGGGCGACCTGAAAGCGGAGGCCGCAACGGATGCCGTGGGGATTGCAACCTTCACGGGGTTGAAGGAAGACTACTACCGGATCGAGGTCACAGCCGAGAAGCACACGACCTACTGCGGGACGCATCTGGTGGTGGCCGGGCAGGTCAACGAGGTCCAAACCTTCCTGTCCCGCCAGGTCGTGACCTATAACTGGACCGTCGAGCCCATTGAGATCGAGGACCGCTACCGGATCACCATCGAAACGACGTTCGAGACCGTGGTGCCCGCCCCGGTGGTGACTGTTGAGCCGAATCTGATTGACCTCGCGTTGATCAGCGCCGACGTGACCCAAATGCAGGTCACGATCACCAATCACGGCCTGATCGCGGCCAACAACCTCACGTTCACGCTGCCCACGCATCCGCTGTGGGAGTTCAAGACGGTGGCGACAGAGTTGGGCGATCTGCCTGCTCGGAGTTCGCTCACGGTGCCGTTGACCATCCGCAAGGTGGAGCCGCCGGCCGTGCGACTGGCGGCACAGGGCGGAAACCAGGGCCCATGCCACTTGGCCGCCACCGTGTTGTGGCAGCTACCATGCGGTCCGGCCACCAACACGTACGGAACCGGCATCGCCATGCCGAATGCTCGGCTGGGTTGCGGCGGTCCCGGCGGCGGCCCCAGCGGCGGCGGCGGCCCCGGCGGCGGCGGCGGCGGCGGTGGTGGCGGCGGGAGCATCGCCCACTACGCTCCAATCACATTCTCACTTCCAGATATGTGCGATTGTAAATGGTTGAACAATCGTTGTGTTACTATTCCAGAAGGGGTCGGAATAGATCTGTCTGGGTTGCTTTCAAAAGTTGTCGCAAAATTAGTTGAAGTACGCAAAAAACTTCCGATAGGGGTCGTTATTGAAGATCCATCGTTCAGCATCACCCCAAGCGGCAGCGTATGCTCTTGCTGCGAAGACGGGCGCTTGGGACTCAAGACAGATCTGAAGGTGACTGGAGAATCTAAGCTCAAGGGATTTCTAGGCGCTGACTTTAAGACCCCAGACAGCTGGAAAAGATCAGGAGCGGACGATGTAAGTATTGTGGCGCTCGAACTAAAGTTTAGTGTTCAAGGTATCGCTCTTACTGGAGATGTTAAAGGGAGTGCTCAACTTATTAAAGAGTGCTTCGAGTCTCCGAACGTGTGCGCACAAGGTGAGGCCGGTATTACAGTTAGCCATGGATTTGAAGCGTCCGGGTCAATCTCTCTGAACGTTGGCGGAGTTGTAATGGAAGGATCTGCTAAATCGGAAGCTAGTATAAGTGGTAGAGTATGGGCGCATGGCAGTTATTGCGATGGGGCCTTTAAGCTCGGTGCCTGTGAGCAGATGAAAATGAGCTGGGGGAGCTTAGAGGCTACCGTAACGGATCCTCAAACAGGTATCCAGAAGACATTTATGTTCTCACCAGAGGGGGGCATCGAAGATTCTGTTTATTGTTTAGGCGATCCACCGCCCGGTTTCGAGTATACATCTCATGTCATTCATGCTCAAGGAGCAGGTCGTCGTAGTCTTAACAGTTCTGGCGATGATCTTGGGGGCCTTTTGATTCCGGATAGCGTCATTTTGGAAATGCTCGGAGTTCCTAATGAATCGCAAATTGGAGTCTGTGCTCGTGTCAAGCTCCGCTTAGAGCAGGATGCGGTCCTAAGCCGTGATGCCTTCAAGGCATCCCTTGACATCGAGAACCGTGACGCGAACCCACTCGAAGATCTGCGGATTGATTTGTACTTCCGTACGGCGGAAGCGCTGGACGCCACCGAATGGTTCGGCGTCCGCCCGCCGGTGCTTGACGGGCTTTCCGGCGTGGACGGCACAGGAATCATCCCGCCGCAATCAACGGGTAAGGCAACCTGGACACTGATTCCCACGCACGAAGCAGCACCGACTGAGCCGGTGCAGTATCTCGTGGGCGGCACGCTCGCCTATACTCAGGGTGGCACCCGCGTGACGGTGCCGCTCGCCGACGTGCCGATCACCGTTTATCCCCAGCCCCTGCTTAGCCTCCAGTACTTCCACCAGCGCGACGTGTTCTCGGATGATCCCTTCACGGACGAGGTGGAGCCGAAGGTGCCCTACTCACTGGCCGTGCTGGTGCGGAATTCCGGCGGCGGCGCGGCGCGCAACTTCCGGATCGAGTCGGCCCAGCCGCAGATCGTCGAGAACGAGAAGGGCCTGCTCATTGACTTTCAGTTGATCGCCACGGAGGTGGCCGGGCAGCCCCTGGTGCCGTCGCTCACGGCCAGTTTCGGGGACATCGGCCCCGGCCAGCTCAAGGCCGCCCGCTGGCTCTTCACGTCGAGCCTCCAGGGGCTGTTCATAGACTACAAGGCCACCTTCAAGCACCTTGATGCCCTGGGGAACGATCGGCTCTCGCTGATTGATTCGGTGTCCATCCACGAGATGATCCGGCTGGTGGAGGCCGGTGGTCCGTTTGCCGACGGTCGGCCGGACTATCTGGTCAACGACGTGCCCGACCTGCGCGACCGGCCGGACACGCTCTACCTCAGCGACGGCACCACCAACACTGTTGCCGTGGTCGAGAGCGCGACGGCGGACGGCGCGCCCAGCGACAGCGACCTGGAGGTTGAATTGACCGCCGTGATGCCGCCCGGCTGGGCCTACCTCCGCGTGCCCGATCCCGGCGACGGGCAGTTCCCGCTGACGCGCATCGTCCGCTCGGACGGCGTGGAGCTGCCGCTGGACCGGCTCTTCTGGACCACGGACCGGACCTTCATCGGCCTCGGCCGTCGGCCCGCGTACGAGAACATCCTGCACCTGCTGGATCACGACAGCCCCGGCCGCTACACGCTGATCTACGGTCCGCCGCCGGCCGTGGACCGTCTGCCGCCCGCCAGCGCCGTCGCCGCCCTGCCCGCCAGCGGCCCGGCCACCATTCCCGTCCGGTGGGAAGGGACAGACGACGCGAGCGGCATCGCCTTCTTCGACCTCTTCGTCTCCGTGGACGGCGGGCCGTTCACGCCCTGGCTGGAACGCAGCGCACTGCGCGGCGCGCTCTACCCGGGCGAAGTCGGCCGCAGCTACGCCTTCTACAGCGTGGCCACGGACATGGCCGGGAACCGTGAGGCCGCACCACTGTCACCCGACGCGCAGACCAGGGTGACCTACCTGAGCGGCGCGCCCGTGCTGAGCCTGCCGACGGAGGTCACCACGGACGAGGATGTGCCTTTGGAGAACATCCCATTCACCGTCACGGATGCGGACACGTTCATCCCGGCGCTGCGTTTCGAGGTGCTTTCGTCGGATCCGGCGCTGCTGCCGCCCGGCAACGTCACCCTCCAGGCCGGCCTCGGAAGACTCTCGCTGACGCCGGCTCCCGACCGCTCCGGTAGGGCCACGCTGACCATCCGGGTCACGGACGGCACTTCCACGGCCGACGCGCTGGTCCGGGTGATCGTGCGGCCGGTCAACGATCCGCCGGTGGCGGCGGACGATGCGATCACCATGCCAAGCCATGCCGCACGCACCCGCATCGCCGCGCTGGACCTGCTGCGGAACGACCGGGACGTGGACTTTGATGAACTGAAGGTGACCGGAGTTCCTCCGCTCAGCGAGCAGGGTGGTGCGCTGCTGTACGACGCGGACGAGGGTTGGATTTCTTACGCCCGGCCGGGGCCGGGCTTCGGAACAGACCGGTTCACCTACCAGATTTCTGACGGCCGGGGAGGCGTGGGGGAAGGCACGGTAGTGGTCACGGAGGTGGAGGCGGATGGCGGCTTCGGACACAACATCGCCGAGGTGCGCGTGGCCGTCGGCGTGGTCGAAATCGAGGCGTACGGCGTTCCGGGCCGCACCTATGCCCTCGAATTCAGCGAGACCCTGACGCCGCCGGACTGGCGGCCCACCGGGGCCGTCGGCGTCGCCGATGCGACCGGCCGCTTGATTCTGCGAGACACGCCGCCGGGCGATCTGGTGGAACGCTACTACCGGACCCGTGAAGTAATTGTGCCCGCAGCGCCGGATGCCACCCTGCGGGCGCCCATTCAGCTACGATGAAAAGGAGCATGCTCTTCCTCCTTGCCGCGGCGCTGCCCCTCCACGGGGTGGCGCAACTGGTGCAGTTTCCCGTCGGCCGGGCCATTCCGGACGGTTCCAGCGCGGGCCTCGTAAACGTCCAGCAGATCACGGCGCCCGCGCTCCCAATCCTTGACCTCAACGTCCGGCTGGTGGTCAGCGGGCTGAACGGTTCGGCCTATAACGGTGACCTCTTTGTTACCCTCCAACACGACAGCGGCTATGTGGTACTGCTGAACCGTGTCGGCCGCGACACCGGTCGGCCGTTCGGCTACGGCGACAACGGCCTCGACGTCCTCCTCGACGACGAGGCGGCGAACGGCGACATCCACAACTACCGGGCCGTGACCGGTCCCCTGGGGGGCGCGGAGCTGGGAGGAGTTTGGGCTCCGGACGGGCGGACGGAAGATCCCGCGAGGGTGATGGCGGCCTCGCCACGGGCCACTTCGCTGGCTTCGTTTGACGGGCTGGACCCCAACGGGACGTGGGTCCTGTTCGCGGCAGACCTCGAGCCGGGTGCACAGGTGCGGCTGGACTCCTGGGCCTTGGAAATTGTCGCCGTTCCAGAGCCGCAGGCCGCAGCCGTCATAACAGTTTTGATGCTTGCAGGCGTGGCGGGTTGGCGGCGGAGAACAGAAAGGGCGGGTCAGTGACACAAAGCTGATCTCTCGGTCTTCAGAATGACAACCCCGTGATCATTGTTCTGCAGACTCGAAACCTACCGCTTGAGGGAGCGGTATTTCTCCGAATCCCCCCGAAATGGGCATCAGGTTTCCAAGGAGGGAACGCCTTTGCACTGCGGGCGACATACGTCAGCGGAACTCAAGCTGAAGCGCTTTGGCGAGTGGAAACAAAGCTCCCGAAAGGATTCACCGTCCTCCAAGCGCGGGCGGTTGCACCCTGAGCGTCTCCTTGCCACGTCCGTGTGGGCGGCGGGCAGTGGCCCGAGCACAGGTGCCCGAGTGCGTCTTTGGCAGTGCCGACTGCTGGTGCTTGCCGCAGCGGTTAACAATACCCAATTCTCTTTACGCCGACTGCCGGAAGGCGTTGCCTGACGCCGAGTCATGACCACTCGCCGGCAGCACCCTGGCCACGAGATGCCTGCCTGCTCCTGGCACCGCTGCTCCTTCGGGACTTTCTCCCGCAGTCCGTGGCGGTTGTGGGCGATTTTCTGTGTCGGGACTGCCCTCGGGGCCAATCCCGGGCTTGGTGAAACCGCTGCGCCCTGGATCCTCGACGGCGAGCAGCACGACGGCGGGTTCGGCGATGTGGTGGCGGGCGTGGGCGACGTGAATCGGGACGGGTTCGCCGACGTGCTCGTCGCGGCCCCGCGCTACGACGGACAACGCGGGCGGGTGTTCATCTTCCACGGCTCGAGCAACGGGTTGGCGCGGGTACCGGACTGGGAACTCCGAGGCCAGGAACCCGGCGATCAATTGGGTTATGGCGCCGCGGCCGCCGGGGACGTGAACGGGGACGGGTTTGCCGACGTGTTGGTGGCGACGTTGGGCCACCGTCCCGGAGGGATCGAGCGCAACGTGACCGTGGCGATTTACGCGGGTTCGCCCTCCGGCCTCCGCACCAACGCGCTGTGGACGATCCGTGACGGCCAGGATCATTACGGGTGCACGGTCGGGAGCGCCGGGGACGTCAACGGCGACGGGTTCGCCGATGTCTTTGTGTCGTGGTTGAAGCCTCCGCCCACCGCCACACAGCAGCGCGGACTCCTCGTCTTCTACGGCTCACCCAAAGGCCCCAGCGCGGCGCCGGACTGGCGCATCGCTGAGACGGGCCCCGATCTGAAGCCGAGCCTGGGCGCTTCAGCCGCCGCTGCGGGGGACGTCAACGGCGACGGGTACGACGATCTGCTGGTCGGCGCCCGGGACGCCGCGGGCGTCTATCCGCGTGGAGGCAAGGCGTTCCTCTTCCTGGGCTCCCCTTCCGGGCTAAGGGCCGAACCGGCTTGGGAAGCCACGTTCGACCTGCCCCGCCGGGTCGTCATGGACCCGAATGGGGTGATGTACTTCGGGTCGTTCCTGGCAGGCTTGGGGGATGTGAACGGCGACGGGTTTGCGGACGTGGCGGTGGGGGCGCCCTACGCGGATCATCACGACACAGACGAAGGGATGATGTTTGTCTATCACGGCTCGAAGCAGGGCCTGTCCTCAAGGCCGAACCGGGTCATCGAGGGCAACCGTCCGTATGCCGTGCTGGGCTATTCCGTCGCCGGCGCGGGGGATGTGGATGGGGACGGTTATGCCGATCTGGCGGTGGGGGCGCCGTGGGCCACGTTCGGGCAAGCCTCCGAGGGCGCCGCAGCCGCCTTTCGCGGGCGACCAGCCGGGATCCGCGCGGACCCCGACTGGGCGGTCTGTGGTCAGGCCTCCGAGGCGCGTCTCGGGAAGGTCGTGGCCGGCGCGGGAGACGTCAACGGCGATGGCTTCCATGATCTCCTGGTGAGTGTCCCCGGGCACCGCTCGTCCGCCGGAATCGTCGGTCGGGTCCTGGTTTGCTACGGATCGAGGGACGGCATCGCCGGGGCCCAAACCTGGCGGATGACGAAGCCCTGGGGTGCTCGGCTTGTCGAGAGGGTCCGGGACGCCCCGGCACCGTTGCGATGGCTTTTCGCCGTGGCGACCCTTTTGGGCGTAGGGCTGGGGGCCTACTTCACCGGGCGACTGCTCGAGCGTCATCAGCAATCGGTGATCGCCCGCGAGCGGGCCGACATGCAGCAGCAGGAGCGGAAACGGATTGCCCGCGATCTGCATGACGATATGGGCGCGCGGATCAGCCAGCTCAGCCGCTTGATCCCACGGTTGGACGAGGCCGCGAGCCAGTCGCCGGTCAATGTGACGCAACTCGCCACCACGGCGCGCGAACTGACACTGGCTCTCGAGCAGATCATCTGGTCGCTGGACCCGGAGCAGAACACGCTGGAGAATTTCGTCGTCAACCTTGGCCAGTATGCCGCGCAGTTCCTGGAAGGCGCGAACTTGCCCTGTCGCCGCGATCTGCCGGTTGAGCTGCCGGACCTGAAACTCTCCCCAAACGTGCGACGGCAGATCTTCCTGGCGGTCAAGGAAGCGCTCCACAACGTCGTCAAGCACGCCGGCGCCTCGGAGGTCTGGCTGCGGGCGCGCTGGAACACCCCCACCCTGACACTGACCATCGAGGACAACGGCGTGGGCCTGCCCGCTGAAACGGGTCCGGCGGCGGGCAACGGGCTTGTCAACATCCGCCAGCGTTTGGCCGAGATTGGTGGTTACGCGCGCTTCGAGGGCCGGAGCCAGGGTGGAACACGGGTCTTGCTCGAAGTCCGCCTGTCGCGATCAAAAGCCGCGATGCCAGGATCGTGAAACCGCCGGCGTGCGGCACGAAGCCAGCGGCTGGCTTGAGCCAGTGGAAAACTCGCTTCCGCCGGTGATTCAGCGGGTGTTCACCGATTCCAGACGTGGTGGAGGAAAAGTGCCTGCCGGCCCACTCAAGCAAGCTGTTGGCAGGGGTTACACAAATGGCCCGGGTGAGCACCCGCAGCCCCGTTGGCATGCGCCGACTTCTCCTGCCTCACCGCGACCCCGGTGTGGACTGCGGCCATGGACCTCATTCGTACTCGCTGGGGCCGGTGTCCTTGGGCGCGAGGTCCTCGCGCGGCTTGGGGTTGGGCGGGTTGGTGCCGCGCAGGGTGTAAATGTAACTGCCCACGGCGTGAATCTCCGCCGGCTTGAGCAGGGTCTTCCACGTGACCATGCCCTTGTCGGGCACGCCGTCATAGATAATGCGGAGGTTGTTTTTGAACTCGCCGCCGTGAATCCAGTAGTCGTCGGTGAGGTTCGGGCCGACAAGCCCGCCGCCATCAGGCCGGTGGCAGGGCGCGCACATCTGGTCGAAGATGCGCTTGCCTTCCGCGAGCACCGCCGCGTCCCGGGCCGGGGCGAGGCTTTCCATCTCCTTTTCGAACCGGGCGAGCGCGGCGGACTTGAGCGCGTCGCCGATCTTCATTTCCCGTTCGTACTCGGCGAGCATGATTCGGCCGTCGCCGATGACGTGGTAGTAGATGAGGTAGATGATCGAGAAGACGATGGTCAGATTGAACAGCCAGACCCACCAGCGCGGCAGCTTGTTGTCGAGCTCGCGGATGCCATCGGCTTCGTGGTCCATCAACAGCGGATCGTCATGGTCATTCATGGCGGGAGGCGTCGTCGGTTTGCGAGTCCGGGAAATCGGATTCCAGCGGTTTGGCGGCCATGCGGGTCAGGAACGGTTTCTTGAGCCGGAACGCCCAGACGAGCGTGCCCACGAAGCAGGCGAAGAACAGCAGGATCGAGATGATCCCGTAACGCTCAATGCCGCCGATGTGCTCGAGGACGTTCTGGATCATGGGCTCAGTTCTCCGCCAGCTTGGGCGCCGTGCTAGCCGGGCTGCCCTTGATGTCGGTGCCCAGGCGCTGGAGGTAGGCAATGAGGGCGATGATCTCGCGGTCGGGCGGGGCTTCCACCATACCGACCTTGAGATTGATGACAATACGGGTCTGCTGGGCGGTCATGTTTTCGGGGGCCTTGGCGATATCTTCGTCCGTGTACGGCACGCCCAGCCGGCGCAGGGTCTTCATGCGCGCCTGGACCACGTTGGTGTCCAGCTTGCGGGTCAACAGCCACGGATAGCGGGGCATGATGGAGCCGGGCGAGGTGTTGACGGGGTTTTCCATGTGGTTGTAGTGCCAGGCGTCCGGGTACTTGCCGCCCACGCGGTGGAGGTCCGGCCCGGTGCGTTTGGAGCCCCAAAGGAACGGGTGGTCGTGGACATACTCGCCCACCTTCGAGTACTCGCCATAGCGCTCGGTTTCGGAACGGAACGGCCGCACCATTTGCGAATGGCAGGCCACACAGCCCTCGCGGATGTAAAGGTCACGCCCGAGCAATTCCAGCGGGGTGTAGGGTTTCACCGCGGTGATGGTCGGCACGTTGCTCTTGATGAGGTAGAGCGGCACAATCTCGACAAGTCCGCCGATAAGGATCGCCACGGTGGTGAGCACGGTGAAGGTAACCGGCATGCCCTCGAGCCAGCGGTGACCCCAGGAATGCGGCTGCTCGCGCTTGACGGGCTGGTCCCGCAACGCCGGCGCCTGCGCCTCCTGCTCGGGCACGAATTGCCCGCTCTTGGCGGTCTTGTAAAGGTTCACCCACATCAGGCAGATACCCAGCACGTACAGCCCACCGCCCACCGCCCGCAACATGTGCATGGGGATGATGCGGATCACGGTCTCGAGGAAATTGCCATATTGGAGGAAGCCGTCGGCGGTGAACTGCTTCCACATCAGGCCCTGGGTCACGCCGCTCACGTAGATGGGCACGACGTAGAACATCATGCCCAGCAACGCGATCCAGAAGTGGTAGTTCGCCAGCTTGGTGGACCAGAGCCTGGTGTTGTACAATCGCGGGAACAGCCAGTAGAGCATCGAGAAGGTCAGAAAGCCGTTCCAGCCCAGCGCACCGGTGTGGACGTGGGCAATGGTCCAGTCCGTGTAATGTGACAGCGCGTTCACGCTCTTGACGGCGAGGGTCGGGCCTTCCAGCGTCGCCATACCATACGCGGTGACCGCCACGACCATGAACTTGAGCATCGGGTCCTGGCGCACCTTGTCCCAGGCGCCGCGCAAGGTGAGCAGGCCGTTCAACATGCCACCCCAGCTCGGCGCCACGAGCATCACGCTGAAGACCATGCCCAGCGACTGCGCCCAATCCGGCAGCGCCGTGTAGAGCAGATGATGCGGCCCGGCCCAAATGTAGATGAAGATCAGCGCCCAGAAATGGATGATCGAAAGCCGGTAGCTGAACACCGGCCGTTCCGCGGCCTTGGGCAGGAAGTAATACATCAGGCCCAGGTACGGCGTGGTGAGGAAAAACGCCACGGCGTTGTGGCCATACCACCACTGCACCAGCGCGTCCTGCACGCCGGCGTAGATCGAGTAACTCTTGAATGCGCCCGCCGGCAGCGCGAGCGAGTTGAAGATGTGCAGCACCGCCACCGTGATGGCTGTGGCGATGTAAAACCAGATCGCCACGTACATGTGCTTTTCCCGGCGCTTGAGGATGGTACCCAGCAGGTTGACGGTGAAAGCCACCCAGACCACCGCGATGGCGATGTCAATCGGCCACTCCAACTCCGCATACTCCTTCGACGTGGTCAGGCCCAGCGGCAGGGTGATAGCCGCCGCCACGATGATGGCGTTCCAGCCCCAAAAGTTGATCCAGCTCAGCGCGTCGCTGAACATCCGCGCCTTGCACAGCCGTTGCAGCGAATAGTAGATGCCGGTGAACATGCCGTTGCCCACGAAGGCGAAGATCACCGCATTCGTGTGCAAAGGGCGGATGCGCCCGAAGGTCGTGAAGGGCGTGTCCAGGTTCAGGTCCGGCCAGAACAACTGACAGGCCGCCAACAGCCCGGCCGCCGTGCCCACCAGACCCCACAGGGCGGTGGCGATCGCAAAGGCGCGGACGATCCGGTTGTCGTAGCGGAAGGTTTCAACGTTCATGGGCAGAGGTCGTTGCGTTGGAGCGCGGGGATAGCTGCTTGCGCGGCCGATTGCCCGGCGGGTCGTCGGTCAGGATGCGCAGCGCGGGCGTGCAGGTGTCTTCGTACTGGCCGGAGCGCACGGCCCAAATGAAGGCGGCCAGGAAAGCCAGCGCCACGAGCAGGCTGATCGGGAGGAGCAGGTAAATCGCGCTCATGCCACCCCCGTCTGACCAGCAGGCGCGCTTCCGGCGGGCAAACCGACCCGGCGCGCGGCCCGCCGCGTGGCCCCGCACGCAAATCCCACCACCGTGACCGAGCTCAGCGGCATAAGAATCGCACAGACCAGCGGCGATAGCAGCCCGCTCGCCGCGATGCTGATCCCGACCAGGTTGTAGGCACTGGAGAGCATGAAGCTCAACCGCACGATTCTGACCACCTGCCGGGCGAAGCGCAAGACCGCGGGCAGGCTGCGGACTTGATCTGCGTCAAGAATCACATCACTGGCCGGGGAAAAGGCGCCGACTTGTTCCGCCACCGCCACGCCCACGTCGCTTTGTTTCAGCGCGCCGGCGTCGTTCAACCCGTCGCCCACCATCATCACAATGCGGCCCGCGGCTTGCAATTCGTGGATGAAACCCAGCTTGTTGAGCGGGCTCTGGTGGAAGTGCAGCCGCGCGGACGCCGGAAACAGCCCGCGAAATCGCTCGCGCTCGCGCTCGCTGTCTCCGCTGAGCAAGGCGAGTTCGTATCCGGCCGCCAACCCGGCCAGCAACGTTTCCGTATCCGGTCGCAACGGACTGGCCAGCCGGAACCAGCCGCGGAACCGCCCGTCAACCGCCACGCACACCCCGGGGCCGGCCGTGGGGGCTGCCATCGCCACGCCCCCATCCCGCAGCCAGGCGGCGGAGCCCAGTCGAACTTCGTGTCCCGCCACGCGCCCGGCCACGCCCGCGCCGGGTTCTTCGCGGTAATCCGCCACTTCCCCCGGCCCGCCCGCTTCGCCCAGCGACGCGGTCAGCGCGCTCGCGTAAGGATGCGTCGAATGCCGGGCCAGCGCGGCGATGAGGCAGCGTTCCGTGTCATTGAGCGGCTCGCCCTCGAAGGTGGCGCTGGTAACGCCCGCTGTGGTCAGCGTGCCGGTCTTGTCGAAAACCACCGTGTTAACCCGCGCAAGCGCCTCGGTGACGTGTGGGTCTTTCAGGAACACCCCGCGCCGCGCCAACAGGCGTTGGGCGGAACCCAGCGCGAACGGCGCCGCCAGCGCCAGTGCGCACGGACAAGCCACGATCAGCACCGCGGTGAAGGCCCTCACGGCGCGCGCGCCATCACCAGCCCAGAACCAGAAGACCGCCGCCGCCACCGCGATCACGGCAACCGTGGGGGTGAAGCGCCGGCTGAAGCGGTTGGTGAGATTGTCCAGCGTGTCCCGGCGGTTTTGCTTGAACGCTTCCTGGCTCCAGAGCGAGGCCAGGTAGCTTTGGGAAACCGGCTTCACCGTCTCCACCTCGATCGCACCGCCCATCTGCCGGCCCCCGGCATAAAGGTGGTCGCCCGCCTGCCGGGCCACCGGCTCGGATTCGCCGGTGACGAAGCTGTAGTCCACCAGCGCCCGCCCGGCCACCAGCCGCGCATCCGCCGGGATCAACTCCCCGTGCCGGATCAGCAGGCGGTCGCCCACCGCCAGTTGCGCCAGCGCCACCCGCTCTTCCCCCGGCCCGCGGCTTCCGGCTTTGGGCGTCTCGTATCCGGGCTCGGATGACTGCGCCGATACCGGATACCGCAGGCGCGTCACGGACAGCGGGAAGAATGACCGGTAATCGCGGTCAAAGGCGAGGTGGTCATAGGTTTTGTGCTGGAAGATCCGGCCGCACAAAAGAAAGAAAACCAGACCGGTCATCGAGTCCAGGTAACCGCTGCCGCGGCCGGACACGATTTCGTAAACGCTTTGACCAAACAGCGCCGCCAGCCCCACCGCGATGGGCAGCTCGATGTTGAGCACGCGCCGGCGCCAGGCCACCCGGGCAGCGCGCCAGTAATCCGAGGCGCTGAACACCAGCACGGGCACCGCCAGCGCCAGCGCCAGCGCGCCGAACAACATCCGCAACCCGGGCTGCTCCGCCGCGTTCAGCCCGGTGTAATGCGGGATGCTCAGCAGCATGATGTTGCCGAAGGCAAAGCCCGCAACCCCCGCCCGCAGCCAGAGTCGGCGGGCCGCCGGGTCGGTGCGTCGTGAGTCGAGGTGGGCCAGGTTGAAGTCCGGTTCGTAGCCGAGCGAGGCCAGCAACGCGACCACCTCGCTCAGCCGCACGGCGCGCGGGTCGAACGTCACCACGCATTCGCGGCGCGGGAAGTTCACCACCGACCGGCTGATGCCCGGCCGCAGCCGGAAGAGGTTTTCCAGCAGCCACACGCAGGCGATGCAGTGGATGGCGGGAATCCGGAAGGTCACGCGGCAGATCGCGTCGTCGGCATAATCCACCAGCCGGTCGCGGACGGCGGGTTCGTCGAGGAAGGCAAATTGCTCGCGCGAGTTGGGGCGGTTCACGCGCACGCCCGCCTGGGGACCGAGGTCGTAGAAGTGGCCGAGCCCGTTCTCGGCCAGCAGTTCGTAAACCGTGAGGCAGCCCTGACAACAGAAGGCCTTCTCTTCCAGCCTCGGCGGGTTGGTCGGACAGGCCGCGCCGCAATGGTAACATGCCGGCGCCTGGCCGCACTCTGGCCGACCACCCTGGCCGGGCAGGCGCAACCCCGGCTGAGCGAGGGGGGCGGGATCGGCTACTAGGGTGCCGGAGTCGGTGTTATTGACGACGGGCATGGACCAAGGCCGGCCCGCACTGCGGGCGGGCACGCGGCAGGTTGACCGGTTCTTTTTCGCGACGCCAGATCAAACCGGTCGGTGAAACTGTCGGCGATTTGCGCCCAAAGTCGGTGTTACCCGCGATGCCCACCGACATGAGCACCGAACCGAAGCAACAACTCCTGGCTCGATTGCGGCGGTGCTACGCCACCGCCGGGCGCAAACACAAGTCCAAGC
>Ga0101944_10001726_pt1 | contig 42029 bp, 21 predicted proteins | sample DewCreD2012metaG_FD_75245 | JGI IMG/M metagenome (GOLD analysis project Ga0101944, IMG submission 75245) | Hot spring sediment bacterial and archeal communities from British Columbia, Canada, to study Microbial Dark Matter (Phase II) - Dewar... ... | reverse complement strand
TGGGGGTGGTGATGCGCCTGCCGTTTCTGCGCTGCCCGGTGGCCTTCCCGCTGCCCCGCGGGTCAAGGGGGCCAAGCTCCCCTCGCCCCGCCTGCTCTTGGCCCTTTACTCGCTGATCATCGCCTGGTTTGCACGCCACGTTGGGGACCCTGGGGCCTGGGTGCGGAGCCGGCCGTGGTATCCGAAGAAGCGCGTCACCTTCTCCGACATGCTCGCGGCGGCCCGGCACGACATCTTGACCGAGCTAATTTCATCGCGCCCTGTTGCGGGAATGGCCGAGTCAGAAATCGGCGCACCCGCTTCGAGTGAGCCTAACCCTATCGGCTTCGCTCCCCGGCTGACCGCCTGATGGCGAAAGTCGAGTTCAGGGGCTGATGAATGGGGGGACGCCTTTCCCCAGGGCTCCCTTCGGTCGCCCTGGGCTACGACTGGCTCGCCCGCTTCGCGGGCTAGTGAACTGCAAGATGTGGGCAAAGAGCAGAGCATAGGCTTCCGCCTTGTAGCGCTGCCGATGGTTTGGTATCTGCTCCCGTCTGCGTGCTCCGCGTGCTCCGTGGTAGATGTCATTGTTTTAGACGCTCCAAAAACCCACGCGGGACTGCGACGCCCGCGATTCTGGCCGCAGGCTAGGAGCACGGAGGAAGTGATGCAGCGGAGAGCATCATTGGCGACCTGCGACAACGCCTGCGCCCAGAAGTCGCGGCGTCCCTGCGGGTTGCGGCGGCAGCGGGGCGTCTGCGGTGTTGCGGCTCCTCGACGATGCTCTCCGTCGCATCGCCTCGTCGCCGCGCCTTGCATCCGCCCCGCCGACGCCGGCAAAGCAGCCCGCGTGGGTTCTGAGATAGTTTCTTACTCTTGGCCACAGATCGGGTTGCACTCTGGGAAACGTGATGACGCAGCAGGACCACGTGATGACGCGGCACGGCCAGGGGAGCCCCCGCTTGTAGCGCGGCCTTCCGGCGTATCTGTGGGTACGGGCTAAAGCCCGCACTACGAGCGTGTGCGACCTGACCTGCGACCACGGTAGTGGGACACGCTGGGGCCGGTTTCGTGCGGTTTCGTGTGGTTCGTGGGCAGTCTTATCCGTGGCATCCGTGCCATCCGTGGTGGGAGGGGCACGCGGGCCGCGTGCCGCTAGGGGGCGTGGGGCGGGGGCGTTTGCAAAGAGTCGGCGGGTGGGGATAATGGTGGGGTTGCTAATCGGAGCTAGCATATGCTTGAGGACGATGTTCGGAGCGGTTTCCGGGCCGCGTTGGCGGCGGCGGTGGGGGCGGCGTTCGGCGAGGCCGACCTGGGCGGGGTGGCGGTGGAGTTGGCGCCGACGCCCGACGCGTCGGTGGGCGACCTGGGGTTCGGGTGCTTCCCGCTGGCGAAGCTTTTGCGTCGGAGGCCTGCGGAGATCGCGGCGCGGCTGGCCGAGGTGATCCAGCTCCCGTCGCCGTTTCGCAAGGCCGAGGCGGTCGGGCCCTACCTCAATGTGTTCCTCGACCGGCCGGTGTTTCTGGAGCGGGTGTGCCGCGAGGTGCTGGAGGCGGGGGAGGCGTACGGGGATTGCGACTTGGGCCGCGGGCAGAAGGTCGCGTTGGAGTTTTCGTCGCCGAACACCAACAAGCCGCAGCACCTGGGGCACGTGCGGAACAACGTGTTGGGGATGGCGCTGGCCCGCATTCTGGAGGCCGCGGGCTATCGGGTGATCAAGGTGAACCTGATCAACGACCGTGGGGTGCACATTTGCCAGACGATGGTGGCGTATCGGCGCTGGGGCGGGGGCGCCACGCCGCAGAGCGCGGGGCGGAAGGGGGACCACTTCGTGGGCGACCTCTACGTGCGGTTCAGCCAGGAGGCGGCGAGGGACGCCGCGCTGCACCGGGAGGCGCAGGAGCTGCTCGTGCGCTGGGAGCGGGGCGAGCCCGATGTGCTGGCGCTGTGGCGGACGATGAACGGGTGGGTGCTGGAGGGCTTCGAGGCCACCTATCGGCGGCTGGGGGTCGAGTTCGACCGCGTCTACCGCGAGAGCGAGACGTATCAGCACGGGCGCGAGATCGTGCTCAGGGCGCTCGAGGCCGGCCAGTGCTATCGCCTGCCCGACGGGGCGGTGGAGGCCGACCTGACGCCCGATGGCTTGGAGAAGAAAATCCTGCTGCGGCGCGACGGCACGAGCGTCTACATCACCCAGGACCTCGGCACGGCGGTGGCGCGTCAGGCGGAGCTGGGGTTCGACCGCATGTACTACGTCGTGGCGTCGGAGCAGAACTATCATTTCCGCGTCCTCTTCGCCCTGTTGCGGCGGTTTGGCTATGCCTGGGCGGAGCACTGCCGCCACGTCTCCTACGGCATGGTCTACCTGCCGGAGGGCAAGATGAAGAGCCGCGAGGGGAAGGTGGTGGACGCCGATGATCTGATGGACGAGGTGGAGGCGCTCAGCGAGGCGGCCATCCGCGAGAAGCACGCCGACATCGCGCCCGATGAACTGGCCCGCCGCCGCCGCCAGATCGCACTGGGCGCAATCAAGTTCTATCTCCTCAATGTCAACCTCGACAAGGACATCACGTTCGACCCCGCGGCAAGCGTGTCGTTTGAGGGCGACACGGGCCCCTACGTCCAGTACTCGCACACGCGCATCTGCGGCATCCTGCGGAAGGCGCGGGAATCGTCGTCGTTGTCGTCGCCGTCGTCGGGTCGCGCGGACTTCTCCCAGCTCGGCAACGACGCCGAGACCGCCCTCGGCCTGCTTCTGATGAAGTTCCCGTCCGCCGTGCGCGGCGCCGCCGAGTCGCTGAACCCGGCGCGGCTGGCCGGGCACCTGCTGGAGACGGCTCGCGCCTTCGCTCAGTTCTACCACGACAACCCCGTGCTTCAGGCCGAGACCCCCGGCTTGGTCGCCGCGCGGCTCGAGCTGTGCCGAGCCACCCAGAGAGTGCTCCAGCGCGGCCTCGAGCTCCTCGGCATCGAGGCGCCGGAGCAGATGTAGGAGAAACCCGTAATCCGTGATTCGTAATCCGTAACCAGAGAAGACCAACAGCGTCGCAGCGGGGGCTTCTCTTCTCCTATTACGGATTACGGATTACGCTTTACGCATTCACGATGCCCTCGCCAGCCCCAAGCATGGCGGCTCAGCCGCCCCCGAGGCCCGTAACCTGGTGGCACTTTCACCGGCGGCTCTACAACTGGGTGCTGCACTGGGCTCACACGCCCTACGGCACACCGGCGCTGGTGGTGCTGGCGTTCACCGAGTCGTCGTTCTTCCCCATCCCGCCCGACGTGTTGCTGATGGCGCTCGGGATCGCCCGGCCGAAGCGGGCGTTCTACTACGCAGTGGTCTGCTCCGTCGCCTCGGTCTTCGGCGGGATGTTCGGCTACCTTATCGGGTTCGCGCTCTGGAACCCCGTTGGCGCGCCGCTCCTGAAGTCGCTGCGGCAGCTCACGACGGCCCACCAGCCGGTCGCCGTACGGGGTGGGGAAGACCCCTGGGTGCGCATCGCCCCCCCCGACGACACGTCGCTTCGCATTGGCCGCTGGTCGCAGTGGTTGGGGTTGGCCCGGCCGCTGGCGGAGGGCAATGCGGCGGCCTTCGCCGTCCATCGCGGCCTCCTGCACCGCGACGAGCCGAAGTCTGCCCCGCCGGTGGGCGATGCCCGCTATGAGCTCGAGCAGACCGCGGGCGCCCTGGCGCCGGGCGGCGGCGCCTATCTGATGACCGACACCTACCATCAGGCCCGAGCGCTCTATGACAAGTGGGACTTCTGGATCGTCTTCGCCGCTGCCTTCACCCCCATTCCCTATAAAGTCTTCACCATCCTCAGTGGCCTGATGCAGATGCGCTTCGTGCCATTCCTCGTTGCTTCCGCCATTGGCCGCTCGATGCGCTTCTTCGTCGTTGGCGGGCTCATCTTCGCCTTTGGCGAGCCCGTCAAGCGGTTCATTGACCGCTACTTCAACCTCCTCGCCCTGGCCTTCTTCGCGCTGCTCATCTTCTTCTTCGCCATCCTGGGCATATGAGACGGCTGTCGCCCGCCATGACGAGGGCGCCGCAGCCGGGGGCGGGGGCGGGCGACGCGCGGCTCGCGTGGCGCCGTCCGCGGGCGCGGTTCGCTGGCGGGGTGGCGTCTTCCGGGGACGGGGACTCGCTGGCCGCGCGTCCCTACGCCGTGAACTCCTCGAGCCAGGGCGGCCGGTCGGGGCCGTCGAGCACCTGGCGAGTGTAGGCGTAGCCGGCGTCGGCGATCTCGCGCATGGCCTCGAACTGGAGCATGCCGTAGCGGGTGACGGGTGGGGTGAGGCACAGGTCGGCGTCGCGCTTCACCTCCCCCACCACGTGCTCGCTGCTGATGACCAGGGTGCGCAGCAAGATGTCCAGGACGCTGGGGACTCGCAGGGCCTTTGCCCTGCGGCGCAGTCGGCGCCACAGGAGGCGCCAGGGGGAGGGGAACTCCTGGCACTGGACGGCCAGGTCCACCGGCGGGCTGACGTCCACAACGATGACGCGGCTGCACCCGGCGCGGCGGAGGACGTCGCCGGGCAGGTTGTTGAGCACGCCGCCGTCCACGAGGAGCTGGCCGTTCTGGATGACGGGGGTGAAGATGCCTGGGATGGCGAGGCTGGCGCGGACGGCCTTCCAGAGGAGGCCGTTCGTGTGGGTGACCATCTCGGCGGTGGTGAGGTTGCACGACACGCAGGCGAAGGGGCGCCAGAGGTCCTCGATCCGCGCCTCGCCGTAGATCATGGCCAGCACGCGGTCCAGCCTGCGGCTGCGGATGAGCGAGACGATGGGCAGGGTGTACTCCTTGTGGGGCCTGCCGACGATGAAGGCTCGGTGGCCGAGCGCCAGCTCGGTCGCGTAGTCCATCTCCATCGCGGTGGCGGCAGCGATGATGGCGCCCATGCTGGTGCCGGCCACGCGGTCAATGGGCACGCCGCACTCGCGGAGCGCGCGGGCGACGCCCAGGTGTGCCAGCCCCCTGGCCCCTCCGCCGCCGAGCGCGAGGCCGACGGCCCGCCCCGCCAGGCAGCGCGCCAGGCGGGCGAAGTCGTCGTCGCGCCCCTCGCGAGCGTGATAGTGCTCGTCCGGCCCCACCGCCGCCAGCCACGCTTCGGTGCCCGAGGGGAGAGGGGTGCCCTGCGGGTGGAGGAGGAGCAGGATCGAGGGCTTCGCCATCTCCGACTTGCGATTTCCGATTTGCGATTTCAATCCGCATTCCGCAATCCGCATTCCGCATTCGGTGGGGTCGGAGCCGGCCCGCGCGACGAGGAGCGCTCGGTCGGCCTCGCGCACGCACCGGCGCGTCCAGGCCGATGGTGTAGCACAGCCGCCGCTGCGGCCTGGCTCAGAGCGGCCCTCGGCTGGGGAGGCATCGGCCTCGAGGATGAGGAATGCGTGGCGGGCCTCCTGCTCGTCGAGCCAGGCGGCGAGCCAACCGCTGCGGGGCGCGCCGGGCTCGAGGTCGGCCGCGCCCCGCAGGCCGGTGAGCCGACCCAAGCTCTCGCGGGAGAGGTGGAGCGTGGGGCCGAGGCGCGCGAAGGCGGCGGCGAGCCGCGCGGCCACGTCGCCCAGCGGCACGTCGGGGCCGGCGGCCACCACCGCGAGCGCGAGCGCCCGCTGGGCCGCGGGCCGCGGCCGCTCGCGCGCCCGCAGCCGCCGGATGAGCACCCGCGCAAGGGCCTCGACGAGCTGGGGGTGGCGCGCGCGGACCGCGTCGAAGTCCTCGGCCGACAGGCCGGCGAGCAGGCTGTCGCGGAGCGCCCGCACCTCGCCCGTCCGCGCCTCACCCGTCAGGAGGGCGATCTCGCCCACGCTCTCGCCTGGGGCCACCTCGCTGACGAATCGCTGGCCCGCGGCGGCCGCCCCGCGCGCGACCGCAGGCTCGCCCGTGGCGACGCGCAGGCGCCCGCTCAACAGGATGTAGACGCCCCGGCTGGCCTCCCCCGCGCTCACCAGCACCTCTCCACCCTTGAGCGCCACCCAGGCGACCCGCCGCTCGATGTCCTCAAGGAGCGCGGGGTCCACTTGACCGAGCAGCCGGCAGAGGGCGGCGGCGAGCTGGCTGCTGCGCAGCCGCCGGCGGCCAAGCTCGGCCAGCCGCTCGGCGATGGCCGGCGCCGTCTCCACCAGGGCGGCGACGTCGCCTCCGCTGAGGCGCACGAGGCGTGACGGCTCGACGGCCGCCACGGAGGCCGTCCGCCTGCCGGCCGTGAGGACGCCGAGCTCGCCGACGAGCTCCCCAGGCCCCAGGTCGCCCAGCCTCATCGTGACTGGCGACCCGTCAGGCCCCGCCAGCTCCTGAGTGACCCTGAGGCGTCCGTCGGCGACGACGTAGAGTGCGTCGGCCGGGTCGCCCTGGCAGAAGAGCGTCTCGCCCGCGGCCAGCGTGACGTCGGCGAGGCGGTCCCCGAGCCGCTCGCGCAGGACTCGCTCGATTGGCGCATCGGAGCTCATCGGGCGACGGCCTCCTGCCAGCGGCGGTACTGGTCGAGGCGCCAGAGGGCGAAGCGCTGCCGCCAGGTCTTCTGGCCGGGGTCGCCGGGCACATCGGCGGCCCGCCAGGGGGCGGCGCGCCACAGGCGCACCGCGCCATCCTCGCCCGCCGTTGCCACCCAGCGGCCGTCGGCGCTGAAGGCCACGTGGGTCACGGGCCTGGTGTGGCCCTCCAGGGCCACCAGGTCGCGCCCGGAGGCCGTGTCCCACACCCGCGCCCTGATGTCGTCCACGGTGACGGCGCGGGTGCCGGCGGGGTTGAGGTCTGCGCCGCCGAGCTGGCTGGGGTTGCGCCCGAAGGTGTGGATGGGGACGCCGGTGGCAATGTCCCACAGGCGGGCCGGGATGTCCGGCCCGGCGGTCAGGAGCCGCGTGGCGTCGGGGCTGAAGGCGAAGCGGAATGGCGAGCCGCGTTCCTCCTGGAGCGTGGCGAGGAGGACGCCCGACCCGTGGCCCGCCCCGTCGCCCGCCCCGGGTGCATGGGGTGCACGGGTGTCCCACACGCGCGCGGTGCGGTCGGCGGCGCCGGTGGCCAGGCGTGCGCCGTCGGCGCTGAAGAGGGCGTTGTTGAGGCCGCGCGTGTGGCCGCGCAGGGTCGCCAGGAGGTCGCCCGAGCGCGCGTCCCAGATGCGCGCCGTGCGGTCGCCAGAGGTCGTGGCCACGCGGGCGCCGTCGGGCGAGAAACAGGCGTCCCACACGATGTTGGTGTGCCCCGTCAGGCGCAGCTCCACGCGGCCGGTAGTGGCGTCCCAGATGTGTGCCGTGCGGTCCGCGGAGGCTGTGGCGACCCGCGTCCCATCGGGGCTGAAGCGCGCGCGCTGGACGGCTCCCGCGTGTCCGTCATAGGTGCAGATTACGCGGCCGGAGTCGGTGTCCCACACGACGGCGGCGTTGGGTGGGACGGGTGCGACGAGGCGCCGCCCGTCGGGGCTGAGGTCGAAGCCCGGCTCCAGCCCCGCGCCCTGGCTCAGGGTGGCGACGGTGGCGCCGGTCGCGGTGTCCCACACCCAGGCCCGGCGCCCGGCCAGGGCAGCGAGGCGCGAGCCGTCCCTGCTGAGGGCGACGCTGTCAATCCCCGCTGCCCCGGGCGCCCTGAATGCCTGTTGGGCGATGTGGAAGGTGTGGCGCGTGGGGCGCGCGGGGTCGGAGGGCGACGTGACCTCCCAGAGCTTCACCGTGCCGTCGTCGGAGGCCGTGGCGAGGACCCGCGCCCGCCTGGCCCCTCCTGGCGCCCTCCCAGTGCCGTCTCCCGGCGGGAGAGGGAGGAAGGCCGCGGCGTTCACCGCGCTGCTGTGGCCGCCGAAGGTGACGGCGGCACGGCCCGTGGCGACCTCGATGATGGCCGCCCCACCGGGCACTGCGGCCACCACCCACGCGCCCTCCTCGACGGGCAGCAGGGGCCGGCCGGCGAACGCCCTGACGAGCTGGCCGCTCGCCGCGTCCCAGAGCACCCCCATGCCCTCCTTCTCCCTGTGCGCCGTGACGATCTGCGCGCCATTGGCCACAAAGGCCACCCCACACGATGTTGCCGGGCAGCCGATGGCGACCAGTGGCCGCCCCGTGGCCGCATCCCGCACCCACACCGTCGTGCCCGCGGAGACTTCCGAAGTCTTGGAGCCCTCGGACGTCTCGCGGGCGAGCCAGGGTTCCCACGCCCTGGCCGCGCGCTCGCCGGGCGCCGAGGCCAGGCGTTGGCCGTCGGGGCTGAAGGCGATGGCGGCCACGGGGGCCTTGTGGTCGCGCACCGACCAGACGAGGGCGCCTGTGGCGGCGTCCCAGACCTCCACCGTGCCGTCGTGAGCCCCCGTCGCCACGCGCGTGCCATCGGGGCTGAAGACGGCCGTGGTGAGGGGCACGTCTGCGAGCCAGCGAAGCACAGCCTCGACCGACGCGAAGCGGCCGCCGGGCGGCGGCTCGCGGCGGGCGCGGCCGGGCAAGATGTGAACGCAGCGCCCGGAGGCGGCGTCCCACAGGCGCGCCGTGCCGTCGCCGCCCGCCGTGAGCACGCGCAGGCCATCGCCGTTCGGTCGGCCCGCGGCGCCCAGAGCCTGCCGGGGTGCGGGCGCGAAGCTCGCCGCCACGATGCCGCGGGACTCGCCCAGGAGGATGAAGATGCCGGCCAGGAGTTCGCGGCGGACGGGCTGAAACGTGTTGGGCGGGCCGCCCTCGATCCGCACGGCAAAGGGGCGGTCCATCACCGAGTCGTAGACCTGTTTCTCGCCTCGGCCGGCCCAGGCCTCGGCGAGGGTCGCGCGCGAGCCCTCGGCGAGGTGGGGCGCATCGGGCGGGCCGATGATGAGCGCGGGGCAATGCCCGCTCAGCTCCACGAGGGGCTTGCCCGTCCGCGCGTCCCACAGGCGCGCCACGCCATCGGCGTCGGCGGCGGTGAGGAGGCGGGCGCCCGTGGGGTCGAAGGCCGCCGCGCTGAGCCAGCCGGCGTGGGCGGCCAGGGCTAGCTCCTGGCGGCCGGTGCGGACGTCCCACACGCAGGCATTGCCTCCCTTGGTGCCGGCGATTAGCCTGGCGCCATCGGGGCTGAAGGCCACCAGCAGGGGCTGCTGGCCGTGGGCGCGTGCGCCGAGCGAGGTCGAGGGGTCGAGGGTGCACAGGTCGGTCGAGCAGCGGGCGAGCAGGTGGCCCCACTCCCAGTCGCGCAGGTGCTCGGGCGAGCCCCAGAGGGTGTCGAGGGCCAGGTCGTAGCGGTGTTGCTCGATCTGGCGGGTGGCCAGGAGGGTGTTGGAGAAGTAGAGCTCGGCCTCGGTGCGGCGGCGGGCCTCCACGGCCTCATCGCGGTCGCGCCTGGCCTGGGCCTCGTGGCGGCGCGCGATGCGGCGCTGGACGAAGGCGTAGGCGCCGAGCGCGGCCAGGACGACTGCGGCGGCGGCGGCGAGGCCGGTGATGGCGCCCAGCCTCTTGATGCGGCGGCGCTGGGCCTCGCGCTCGCGCCTCAGTTGGCGCTCGCGCAGCCGCTCGTCGTGGCTGCGGAGCGCGCGCGAGAGCTCGGCGGCGCTCGCCCAGCGGGCCGCAGGGTCGGTGGCGATGCAGCGGGCGATGTCCTCGCGGAGCACCTCGCTGGGGACGTGGCGCTCCCAGTCGCCCAGGGTGCGCGTGAGGTCGCCGCAGACGATCTGGTAGAGGGTGAGGCCGAGGCTGTAGAGGTCGCTCTGGGGCGAGGGGGGCGCGCCGTGGCGCAGCTCGGGGGCGAGGTAGTCCCACGTCCCCGCCACGGTGTCGCTGCGGGAGCCCTCGAGGCTGCGCAGCACGCTGTCGTCCTGGGCGGCGCCGAGGCCGAAGTCGCTCAGCTTGGCCACCAGCGCCCCATCCTCGCGGCGCGCGAGCAAGATGTTCGACGGCTTGATGTCCCTGTGGTAGATGCCGGCGGCGTGGACGGTGTCGAGGGCGTCGGCGATCTGGGCGACGATTCCCAGCCGCTCGCTAAGTGGCGGGTTCGTCGCCAGCCATTCCTCGAGCGAGGGGCCTTCGACGTATTCCATCTCGAGGTAGTAGGGCGGCTTGTCGCCCTCGGTGACGTCGTAGACCTCGACGATGTTGGGATGGCGGTAGCGGTGGAGGCGTTTGAGGAGGCGCGCCTCGCGCTTGAGGGCGTGGAGGTGCTCGCGGCGGAAGCAGAACTTGAAGACCTGGCGCGAGCGGTCGGCGGGGTTGAAGGCCCGCCAGACCTCGCCGAACTCGCCGCGATAATGCTGTCCACCGGCGTTTGCACGGCGCCCCTCAGGCCGCATCGGGGCATACGGGCTGAAGCCCGCACTACCAGCGGGCGTCCCCTCTTTCCCGAGCCTTTCCTCGAGGACCCAGCTCGTGCCCGGGACGACGACGCCGACGGCTGGGCGCCAGCCGAGCTCCTCATCGGCCTGCTCGGCGGGCCAGGCCTTAGCCGTGGCGACGGGTGGGGCGAGGGGCGCGTGGCCCCGCTCGCCCACCTCGCAGACCTCGTGGCTGTCGCTCACCCCCTTGAAGCGGTAGGGGCCGTGGTTGCACCAGGCGACGGCCTCGAGGCCGGCGAGGTCGTCGCGGCTGAGGATGGCCCGCGCATCGTCGAAGACCGCGCGGGAGCACAGCACCTGTCCGCCGCGGGCGAGGTCGGCAATGCGTGCGGCCGTCGAGATCTGTAGACCATAGACGTCCAGCCGCTTCGGCCCCTCCTCGTGGCGCTCCACGACGACCTGGCCCTGATGAATCCCCACCCGCACCCGCGGCAGGTCGGGCTCGGTCGCCCGCGCCGCCCGCATCGCGGCCTGCATCTGCAGGGCGAACTTCACGGCCTCGGACGGGGTGGCGAAGACGACGAGGAAGGAGTCGCCCGCCGTCTCCACCTCCTGGCCGTCCATGCGGGCGAGCACCTTGCGGAAGACCTCGCGGTGGGCGCGGACGAGCTCCGCGGCGCGGACGTTTCCCAGCGTGCTCTGCTGCTGGGTCGAGCCCTCCAGGTCGCTCAGCAGGATGGTGAGCACCTGGGTGTGGTGGGCCGTGCGATACCGCTCCATCTGCTCGCGCGAGGCGTCGGTCAACCCCACGCGCTCAAACGCGCCAGCGTCAGGCTCAGGAGGGGGAGGCACAGTCGTGCTCATACGCGGACTTCATACACCTTTTCCGCCGGCATGTCAATCGGGGCCTCGCAGGAGCACGGCCCCACATCCCGGCAACTTCCGGCTTCGGTCGTCGTCCTCGTCCATCGTCCTCGTCCCCGTTCCCGCGCCGCCGCAGCCCGGGACGCTAGAGCCCAGGACGGCGGACGGGGCGGATAGCGGTTGAGCGATGCTGGCTGGTTGCTAAGATCAGGGCCGCACTCCTTGCAGGGGCGACCGCCGGGGGGTACAATCCCGCCAGTTGGGCGCGGCCCACGCTGAAGAGGGGAGTCGGCCATGAGGAGGCGACAGCCATGAGGCGGTTCACAGCACAAATGACCCTGGCGGCGCTGGTTGCGGCGGCCGCGCTGCTAACCGGCTGCGGCCAGGAGGGGGAGGACCGCGGCGCCGCCGCGGCCAGGGGCGAATACAAGTTCCTCGAATGGCGCGACGAGGGAGGCGTTGACCTCATCACGTTCGAGGACAAAGAGGTCATCCGCCTGACGAAGGAGCAGCTCGGCACCCTCTTCGGCAAGGGCAAGGCCCCATTCGCGGGCAAGCGCATCGCGGTGAGCGTCCTCAACAGCGGCCCCAAGGGCGGCATCTCCGGGCCGCTCTACCGCCTGCGGCCCGCCTGGGAGGAGCTGACGGGGGCCAAGCTCGACATCGTGGAGTCGCCCATCGCCGAGCTGCTCAACAAGACGATCACCGACCTGCGGCTCGGGGGCGGCCAGTTCGACGGCTTCATTCAGGCCGCCTGGTTCATGGGCGAGTACGTCACCCCGGAGTTCATCGTGCCCATTGACGACTACATCAAGGACAAGCGGTTCCCCCAGTGGGACCCCGCCTGGATGCCCCCGGCCCTCCAGGCCCTCTACACCTGGGAGGGGAAGTGGTACGGCACGCTCAACGACAGCGACGGCCAGGTGCTCTACTGGCGCAACGACATCCTGGCCGACCCCGAATGGCGCAAGAGGTTCAAGGCCGACACTGGCAAGGACATGCCCTTTCCCGTGAAGACCTGGCAGGACGTCATCGAGATCGCCAAGTACTTCCACGGGAAGAACTGGGACGCCGGCGACGCGGAGCCTGACACCGGCATCGTGATGCACTTCCGCGTCAACGAGCAGGGCATGTTCCACTTCATGTCCCTCTCTGCCCCCTTCGTTGTCCTCGGCGGCGACAAGGTTGACCGCGGCACCAACAACTACTGGTTCGACCCCGAGACGATGGAGCCGCTGATCAACCAGCCGGGCCACGTGCGCGCCCTCGAGGTGCTCTACGAGCTCTCGCAGTACGGCCCGAAAGCCCAGTCGGCCTGGGACCTCGGGACGGCCTGGGACTGGTTCCTGCGCGGCAAGAGCATCTTCGTCTTCTCCTGGGGCGACGTCGGGGCGCTGGCGCAGGACGAGACCCGCTCGCGGATCAAGGGCAAGCTCGGCGCCGCCATCCTCCCTGGCTCCTATGAGGTCTACGACATGAACAAGCGGGACTGGCTCACGCTCAAGGAGCCCAACGTCGTCGGAAACACCGTCGGCGGCTCCTGGCACGGCGTCATCTCGGCCAAGTCCCGAAACCCCGAACTCGTCTACTCCCTCTACGCCCTCATGGCCACCGAGCCGGTGAGCCGGTGGAACGCCAACCGCGGCTGGACCGGCGTGGACCCCGGCGCAAGCATCCACTTCCTGCCGCCCGACGGCACGGCGAACCTCGGCGGCTACATTGACGCCGGCTGGGACGAGCGCGACCTGCGGGCCTACCTGAAGGCTTACCACGACAACTTCTTCGCCAAGACCATGATGCCCTACCTGCGCATCAACGGCACCGAGGAGTACTGGCGCGCCCTCGACCAGAACCTCTCTGAGGTCATGATCGGGCGGCTCAAGCCCCAGGAGGCCCTCGACCGCACGGCCAGAGAGTGGGAGGCCATCACCGACCGCCGCGGCCGCGGCGACCAACTCCGCCAGTACCAGCGCTCAATTGGCTACAGGAAGTAAGCAGCACGTGCACCGCGAAGGCCGCATCAAGCTCCTCTTCATTCTCCCCGCCGTGGCGTGGGTGCTGTGCTTCACGGTCTTCCCGCTCGTCTATGGGGTGAGGCTGTCGCTCTACAACGTGAAGGTGGGCGCGGCGGATGAGTTTGTGGGCCTGGCGAACTATCGCCATTTCCTCGAGGACGCGCGGGCGTGGGCGTCCCTGGCCGTGACCCTGGTCTTCGTGGGCTGCGGGGTGGCGGCTCAGCTCGTGCTCGGCCTGGCGCTCGCCGTGCTGTTCACCCGGGCTATGCCGCTGCGAGGGGTGATGCGGACGCTGCTGACGGCGCCGCTGTTCGCCACCCCCATCGCCGTGGGGTTCCTCTTCGTGACTGTCTTCTACGAGGAGGGGGGCCTCGTCAATGGCCTGCTGGGGCTCAAGGTGCCCTGGCTCTCGCACCCGACGTGGGCGGTCGTCTCGGTCATCATCGTGGACGTCTGGCAGTGGACGCCGTTCTGCTTTCTCATCTTCCTGGCGGCGCTTGGGGGGATACCGGAGGACTGCTACGAGGCGGCGCGGCTGGAGACCAAGAGCGGCTGGGCGCTCTTCCGCCACGTCACCCTGCCCATGCTTCAGCCTACGGTGGTCCTCGTGCTCCTGCTGCGGATCACCGAGGCGTTCAAGGTCTTCGACATCCCCTTCACGCTCACGACGGGCGGCCCGGGCACGGCGACCCAGGTGCTCACAATGTACGCCTATCGCACCGGGATGCGGTTCTTCAACTTCGGCTATGCCTCGGCCATCTCGGTCGTGGTCTTTCTGATGGTCACGGGGATCATCCTCGTGCTCTTCAGGCGGATTCGACAGGTCTACCAATAGTGGGTGCCGGGCATGGCGCTCGAGCGGCGATGCACACGATGGGTCTGGTTTGCGGTCGCGCTGGCGGTCACGGCCCTGGTCGCGCTGCCGTTCTACTGGGCCATCAGCCTCAGCGTGCGGAACCCCAGGGACACCTTCACGGTCACGGGGCTGGGGGTGCCATTCGTCCAGTATCGGCCGACGCTGGATAACTGGCGGACGGAGCTCGGGACGTGGGAGACGCAGCGGGCTTTGGCGAACAGCCTGATCATCGCGGTCGCGACGGCGGCGGTGGTCGTGGTGCTCGGCGCGCCGGCGGCCTATGCGGTCGCGCGCTTCCGCTTCCGGCGGCCATCGAACGAGGACATCACGCTCTGGTTCCTCTCGCAGCGTGTGCTGCCGCCCGTGGCGACGGCCATCCCGCTGTTCCTGATCGTCCGTTGGCTCGGGCTCCTCGACACGCGGACTGGGCTTGTCCTCCTCAACGTCACGTTCAACCTCCCCCTCGTCGTGGTCATCCTGCGACAGGCGTTCATTGACCTTCCCGTGGAGCTGGAGGAGGCGGCGCTGGTGGACGGCGCGGGGCACTGGGGCATCTTCCTGCGGATTTCGCTGCCCCTGGTCGCGCCCAGTCTGGCCGCCGCCGTGCTCATCGTCGTCGCCTTCACCTGGAACGAGTTCCTCTTCGCCCTCATGGTCGGCTCGCTGAACGCGAAGGTGATCCCCGTGCACATCGCGGGCGCGGGCGACACGCGTGGGGTGCAGTTCTGGTTTGTCGCAGTGCGGGCGTTGATCGCCATCACGCCGCCGGTTATCCTGGCGCTGTTGGCCCAGCGCTACATCGTACGGGGGCTGACCTTTGGCGCGCTCAAGGGCTGACCGCTGCCGCAGCGGTAGCTGCCCCTGTCGCCAATGAGGGGCGAGGAGCAGGCCGCGCGCCCAGCCGAAGGGGTCGAGCCACTTGAACGTCAGGCCGACCGCACCGAACGCGTCATGCCGCACTTGTCGAGGCATCTCTCTTCCGCCGCCGCAGTCAAGAGAGGTCCCTCGACTTCGCTACGCTCCGCTCGGAATGATGCTCATTGTCGCCTCCCTCGTCGCTGCTTCGCGTGAGAGAGCGGAGACCCCAGCTCAGCCGAGCATGGGCAATCATGGATCCCCAGGCGAGAAGGGAGACAGCATGGCCAAGACTGGTTTAGTCTACGACGACGTCTACCTCCGGCACAGGACCGGCCGCGGGCACCCCGAGCGCCCGGAACGCCTGACGGCGATGATCGAGCGCCTCAAGGAGACGGGCCTGCTCGAGCAACTCGTCGCCATCCAGCCCACGCTGGCGCCCCTGGAGTGGATCGCCACGGTGCACTCCGAGCAATACATCGAGCGGCTCAGGAGGAGCTGCGCCGAGGGCGTCCCGTATATGGACACGACCGACTCCCCGCTGTGCACGGAGACGTTTGAGGTCGCACGGTGGGCCGTCGGCGGCGTGCTGGCGGCGGCCGACGCAGTGATGGCGGGCAAGGTGCGCAACGCCTTCTGCGCCATCCGGCCCCCAGGCCACCACGCCCTCCGCGACCAGGCGATGGGCTTCTGCTACTTCGGCAACGTCGCCATCGCCGCCCGCTACCTTCAGAAGAAGCACAAGCTGGCCAAGGTGCTCATCGTGGACTGGGACGTGCATCACGGCAACGGCACCCAGGCGGCCTTCGACGACGACCCCTCGGTCTTCTACTTCAGCATCCACCTGCACCCCTTCTACCCCGGCACGGGGCTTGCGACCGACCGGGGCCTGGGGAAGGCCGTGGGCACCAAGCTCAACGTGCCCCTGCCCGCGGGCGCGGGCGACGCCGACTACAGGGCGGCCCTCGAGGAAAAGCTCCGCCCCGCCGCGCTCGCCTTCAAGCCCGACTTCGTCCTCATCTCCTGCGGCTTCGACGCCCACGCGGGCGACCTGTTGGGGCGGATGAAGGTCACGTCGGCGGGCTATGCGGAGCTGACGCGACTCGTCAAGGCCATCGCCGAGAGTTGCTGCGGTGGGCGCCTCATCTCCGTCCTCGAGGGCGGCTACAGCCTGGCCAACCTCGCCTCGGCAGCCGAGGCCCACGTCCGCGCCCTGATGGAGTGACCTCCTTCCTCCCGAAGGCTCCATTGCCTTCGGGAGGGTACACGACCCCCAAGCCCTGCGGCTCTGGCGCGAAGCCGCTTACCCTCCCAAGGTATTGGAACCTTCGGGAGGGACGGTCTCTGATGGAGTAGGGCGGCGCGATGCTCTTCCACACCTGGGTCTTCGCCGTCTTCTTCCTCATCGTCTATCCTGTGCACCTGGCCACGCGAGGCACGCGGCTCAAGGTGCCCTGGTTGCTTCTCGCCTCCTACGTCTTCTACGGCTGGTGGAACCCCCTCTACCTGCTGCTCATCGTGACCTCGACGTCTGCCGACTATCTTGCGGTGCGCTGCATGGCGCGCAGCCGCCGCAAGAAGCCCTGGGTCGCCTTCAGCGTCCTCGTCAATCTGGGCATGCTGGGCTTCTTCAAGTACGCGGGCTTCGTCGCTCAGAGCCTCAACGACCTCTTCGCCGCCCTGCGCGTCGCCTGCGCCGTGCCAGTGCCCGACATTCTTCTGCCAGTCGGCATCTCGTTCTTCGTCTTCCAATCAATGACCTACACCATTGACTACTACCGAGGGCTTATCGAGGAGGAGCCGAGCTTCATCCGGTACGCGACCTACGTATCGCTCTTTCCGCAGCTTGTGGCCGGGCCGATCGAGCGCTCGACGAACCTTTTGCGGCAGCTTCGCGCGACGCCGCCCATCACGCGCCACGACATTGCGGATGGCCTCTCGCTCTTCATCGTCGGCCTCTTCAAGAAGCGGGCTCTGGCCGACTTCCTGGCGCTCTACGTGGACAAGGTCTACGCCATGCCCGACCGCTTTGATGCCTCCGCGCTTGTCCTGGCCACCGTGGCCTTCGGGTGGCAGATTTACTTCGACTTCAGCGGCTACACCGACATGGCCCGCGGCATTGGCCGCATGATGGGCCTCCGCATCATGCTCAACTTCAACAACCCCTACCTGGCAACCGGCCTGGGCGACTTCTGGCGCCGCTGGCACATCAGCCTCTCCTCCTGGTTCCGCGACTACGTCTACCTCCCCCTCGGCGGCAACCGCAGGGGCGAGGCCCGCACCTACGTGAACATGGCCATCACGATGCTCGTCTCGGGCCTCTGGCACGGGGCGAACTGGACGTTTGTGGTCTGGGGTGGCCTCCACGCTCTCGGGCGCGTGGCCACCCGGAGGCTCGAGTCCACGAGGTTCTACACCGAACGGGTACCGACCGCTGCCAAGCGCATCCTGGTCTTCGCCTTCGTCAGCTTCGCGTGGGTTTTCTTCCGCGCACGCTGCGTGGGCGACGCCTGGCTGATCGTGACGCGCATCTTCGGCTCGGCCTGGGCAGACCCGCGCTTCCCACTCCTGGCGGTCGGTCTGCTCGTCGCAGTGTGGGCCTACCAGTGGGCCTATGAGTCCAGGCTGCGGGGCGCGCTCCTCGGCTCGGCGCCCGTGCGCATCGGCCTCGTGGTCGCAATGGCTCTCTATCTCGCCGGCTGCGGCGGCGCGGGCGACAAGGCGTTCATCTACTTCCAGTTCTGAGGCCCCGATGCCGGATAAGATTGACCTCCGCTTCGGCTCCAACGACGTGCGGCTCGGCCCCCGCGAGTGGGTGGTCGCCCTCGCGCTCATCCTGGCCGTCATTGGCCTGGCACCCGTCGTCTGGCCTTTCCTCGAACCGCTGCGTCTTGAGCCCGACCACCGCCTGCCTTTCAGCCTGGGCAACGACTACTACACCTACGCGCGCCTGTGCCGCGCCGCGGCCGCGCGGGGCAAGACGCTTCTGGTCGGCGACAGCGTGATCTGGGGCCACTACGTGCCCAAGGAGGAAGCGCTCTCCGCCCAGCTCAACAAGTTGTCGGGCGCGGAGCGCTACGCCAACCTGGGCGTGGACGGCATTCACCCAGCCGCGATGCTCGGCCTCCTCGAGCACCACGGCCACGCCATCCGCCGCCGAGCCGTCGTCCTACACTGCAACCTCCTGTGGATGAGCTCCCGCCGCCACGACCTCTCCGCCGACAAGGAGTTCGCCTTCAACCACCCCACCCTCGTGCCCCAGTTCTCCCCGCGCATCCCCTGCTACAAGGAGTCGTTCGCCGACCGCCTCGGCATCGCCATCGAGCGTGGCATGCCGTTTCACGCCTGGAAAAAGCACCTCCAGTTCGCCTACTTCGGGGGCGACGACCTGCCGGCCTGGACGATGCACCACCCCTACAACTGCCCCCTGCGCGCAGTGACCCTGCGGCTGCCGTCGCCGAATGAGGAGCCCTCGCCCAAGCCCGACACCAGGCCGTGGACCGCCCAGGGCATCGCGCGCCAGGGCTTCGCGTGGGTGGACCTCGACGCCTCGCTCCAGTGGCGCTTCTTCCGCGAGACCGCCGACCTGCTCCTCCGGCGCGGCAACCGGCTTTTCGTCCTCGTCGGGCCTTTCAACGAGCACATGGTCAAGCCCGACAGCTTGGCCGCCTACCAGGCCCGCAAGCGCGCGGTCGGGGCGTGGCTGGCCGAGCGCGGCATCCCCCACCTGGTCGCCGAGCCCCTGCCCAGCGAGCTCTATGCCGACGCCAGTCACCCTCTGGCCGACGGCTACAGGCTCCTGGCCGGGCGGCTCCTGGAGTGTGCCGCCTTCCGGCACTTCGGCCAAGCATCGCCCTAGCACGACAACACTGCTTTCCCCAGCGCAAGCCCCGAAGAGTTGTCATTCCGACCGTAGGCCGCCTCCCCTCGGCTACGCTCGGGGCAGGCTTGGCGGCCGAAGTCGAAGAATCGTTCGGGCGCGGTCCGTTGCGGACACCACGGGGGCAAGGGCGGGTAGGGGCAGGTCCCTGTGCCTGCCCGAACTCGATGACGCGCCACAACATAGGTGGGCGGGCACGGGGACCCGCCCCTACCGGGTGTCCGAAACGGACCGTGCTCGAGTCTTTCTTTGGCTTCTGTCCGGTTACGCGGTGTAGCCCTCAACGACAGGCCCGGCGCGCAGGAGAGATTCTTCGCTCCGCCCGCCGGGCCTGGCCCGAGCGTAGCCGAGGGGAGGCGGGCTCCGCCCAGAATAGACCGGTTCCCCGGGGGCCCTCGGCCCCCCGTTGTGGGGGGGTCAGATGTCCAGATTGGTGGCTTCGAGGGCGTGGTGTTCGATGAACTCGCGGCGTGGCGCGACGGCGTTGCCCATGAGGAGGGCGAAGAGCTTATCGGCCTCGACGGCGTCCTCGAGGCGGACGCGTAGGAGGGTGCGCGACTCTGGGCTCATGGTGGTGACGCCGAGCTGGTCGGGGTTCATCTCGCCGAGGCCCTTGTAGCGCTGGATTTGGATGCCCTTTTCGCCGATTCGGCGGATGGCTGGGGCGATCTCGGCGATGGCGCGGAGCTCGATGGCCTCGGCCTCGTAGGTGAGGCGGAACTTGGGCGGGGCGTCGGGGTCGGGGTCGGGGAAGTAGTCGGCAACCCGCAGGCCGCGCTGCTCGAGCTTGGCCAGGGTCCGCTCGATGTCGCGGCTCTCGTGGATTTCGGTGACGGTGATGCCACTATCGGCCTGGGGGGCACGCGGCGGCTCGCCGGGAGCCGTGTCCTGCGCCTCGGCGGGGGCCTCGGGCTGGGAGGCGTGCCCCTCGGGCTCCTCGGCGGTGGCTTCTTCGGTGTCGGCGGCAGCGCGCTCGGCGGCGAGGCGGGCGGCGATGAGGCCGGCCTCTTCCTCGGAGTATGCAAAGTAATGTTCGGCGCCGGCGTGGACGCGGAAGACGGGCAGTCTGCCGTCTTCGGCCCGTCGGGCCTCGAGGAAGCTGCGGAGGGCGATGCCGTGGGCGCGGAGGGTGCGCTCGTGGTCCTCCATCTCGCGGAGGGTGTCCACGAGCTCGCGGAGCTGGGCGCCGGCGGCCTGGCGCCCGTCGGCAAGGATGGTGAGGGTGGTGCCGTCGAGACCGAGCTCGATGAGGGCGGAGCGGAAGTCTTCGTCGGTCAGGTAGTACTGCTCGCGGTTCTTGCGTCGGACGCGGTAGAGTGGGGGCTGGGCGAGGTAGACGTAGCCCTGCTCGATCAGCTCGCGCATGTGGCGGAAGAAGAAGGTCAGGAGCAGGGTGCGAATGTGGGCGCCGTCCACGTCGGCATCGGTCATGATGATGATCTTGCCGTAGCGTCGCTTGGAGAGGTCGAACTCGTCGGCGCCGATGCCGGTGCCGAGCGCGAGGATGAGGGTCTGGATTTCGGCGTGGCTGAGCATCTTGGCGATGCGGGCCTTTTCGACATTGAGGATCTTGCCCTGGAGGGGGAGGATGGCCTGGAAGAGCGCGTCGCGGCACTGCTTGGCGTTGCCGCCGGCGCTCTGGCCCTCGACGATGAAGAGCTCGGTGGACTCGACGTCGCGGCTGGAGCAGTCGGCGAGCTTAGTGGGGAGTGAGCCGGAGGACAAGGCGCTCTTGCGGCGGGTGAGCTCGCGGGCCTTGCGGGCGCTCTCGCGGGCCTCGGCGGCCAGGAGGGCCTTCTCGACGATGGCGCGGGCGCTCCTGGGGTTCTCCTCAAGGTAGGTGGCCAGGCTGTCGTTGACGACGGCCTCGACGATGCCCTGCACCTCGCGGTTTCCGAGCTTGGTCTTGGTCTGGCCCTCGAATTGGGGCTCGGGGACCTTGACGCTGATGACGGCGGTGAGGCCCTCGCGGACGTCTTCGCCCTGGGGCGGCTCGCCGTTCTTGAGCAGGCCGTGGGCCTTCGCGTAGGCGTTGAGGGTGCGGGTGAGGGCCGACCGGAAGCCGTAGAGGTGGGTGCCGCCCTCGACGGTGTTGACGTTGTTGGCAAAGGAGAAGACGCTCTCGTTGTAGCCGTCGTTGTATTGCATGGCAACCTCAACGATGATGCCGTCCTGCTCCTTGCTGAAGAAGATGACGTCCTTGTGGAGGACCTCTTTTCCCTCGTTGAGGTGGCTTACGAAGGCCGCGATGCCGCCCTCATAGCAGAAGACGCGATCCTTGTCGCTGCGCTCGTCGCGGAGGGTGATCCTGATGCCGCGGTTGAGAAAGGCTAGCTCGCGGAGGCGGGCGGCAATTGCGTCGAAGTTGAAGGTTATGTCGCCGAAGATCTCCCGGTCCGGCTTGAAGGTCACGGTGGTGCCGGTGGACTTAGTGGAGCCGAGGACCTTGAGCTCGGAGGCGGTGAGGCCCCGCTCGAAGCGCTGGTGGTGGACCTGGCCGCCGACCCGCACCTCGACGGTGAGCCACTCGCTCAAGGCGTTGACGACGGTGACGCCGACACCGTGGAGACCGCCGGAGACTTTGTAGCTAACGCGGTCGAACTTGCCCCCCGCGTGAAGGGTGGTCATTATGACCTCGACGGCGGGCTTGTGCTCCGTAGGGTGCATGTCCACCGGGATGCCGCGGCCGTTGTCGCTCACCGTCACGCTCCCGTCCACGTTGAGCTGCACGCCGATTTCGGTGCAGAAGCCGGCCATGGCCTCGTCTATGGCATTGGCGACAACCTCCTCGACCAGGTGGTGGAGGCCGCGCGAGCTGGTGTCGCCGATGTACATGGCGGGGCGCTTGCGCACCCCCTCGATGCCGCGGAGAACCTTGATCTTGCTGGCATCATAGGCGTCGTCGGGCTGGCTGGTCATCGCATCTCCTGCTGGATCGCTGCCGGCCGGAAGACAATGTCCCGGATCAGCAGACTCGGCAGCTTGGACCGAAGTATCTTGAGCAGGCGCTCCTTGTGAAAGGTCCGCAGCTCGTGCAGGTGGGCAGCGGAGTCGACGTCCACATAAAGCTTGTGGTGGGCGAAGCCTGCTATCCGCGCGTGACGTCCGAGCTCGGGGCCGATTGCGTCGTCCCAGGCGGTATACACCTCAATGTGTTTGAGCTTGCCGCCGAGGCCGCTGGCCTCCAGGAGCTCCCGCAGAATCTCCCCGATCCGCTGCGGTCCTGACGTCCGCTTTATCATTCGCGGGTGACCGGCATCACGACGTAGATAAGCTCTTTGCCCGCCCTGAAGAGCCCTGCGCTGGCACTGTCGCGGAACTCCAAGCGGACCGTCTCATCACTGAGGACCCGAAGGAACTCCGAGAGGAACTCCGGGTTGAAGGCGATCTCTATCTCGTCGCCCTTGTACTCCACCGGGAGGCTTATCCTGGCTTCGCCCGCCTCGGGCGTGGAGCAGTGGACATCAAGCTTGCCATTGCTGAAGGTGAGGCTGATCGAACCGGTGTCCGGGCTTGTGACGAGCGCGGCGCGGCGAACCGCAGAGTGAAAGCGCTCTCTGGGGAGATCAACCCGCTTGTCGTGCTCCTTCGGGATCACGCTCTCATAGGGTGGGAAATGCCCCTCGACCAGGCGAGTGGAGACCACCCCCTGGCCAGTCTTAGCCAGCAACTGGTTGTCGCCAAGAATGTTGATCCGAACCTTTTCGTCCGATGCCGAGAGCTCTCTGATGATGTCGAGGGCCTTCGTCGGGACGATGACCGCCCTATCTGTCCTGGCGGGGTTCTTGGCCTTCTTTTCAATGTGGGTCAGGCGCCGCCCATCTGTTGCTACCATCTCCACCTTACTAGGCTTCAGGACAATCAGGACCCCGTTCAGTGCGTAGCGATGCTTCCCCTTGTAAGCCGCGAAGGAGGTCTTAGTGACCATCTCGACGAATTCCTCGCGGTTGAACTCAAAGACACTGTCCTCTTCGAAGGCTGGTAACTCGGGGAACTCGTCTGCGGGTTCCGTGGGGAGGCGGAATTCGCTATCTGGCGTCGTGATCACGCAGTGGGCTTCGCCGCTCTCGATGACCACGGTTTCATCGGTTGTTTCACGGAGAATCGAAGTCATTCGGCCCTGGGGAACAGCAACTCGGCCATCCTCGGCAACCTGAACATCCTGCACGATCAGCCGGAGCCCGATCTCAAGATCGGTCGCATGGACCTCCACGCAGCCGTCTTTCGCCGTCAGCAGAACATTGCCCAGAATCGGCCTCGTAGGCCTTTGCTGGACAGCGCTTCCAGCAAATTGGAAGACACTATGGAGAAGCGCCGTCTTGCAGGTGATCTTCATGACCAATTCGCCTCCGCTAGAAAAGGGTGACGGAAAGCCACTAGTGATGCCACCTCATGCATCTACTAGTGTACGCGTAAGCTCCATGAATGCAAGTACGAATTGATTCTGTGGACATGTGGGAATTTGGTTGAAACTAAGCCAGAAGTGCCCGTGCCATAAGATCTTATGGCGAAACGCTCTCTGTGGATGGGTGTGGGTTGTACGTTTTTTTGCGGTGCATGGACGAGGGAGTTGTTCGGGGTGTTCACGATCTCAGTCCGCCTTCGAGATCTTGCGGTTGGTCCTTGTTGAAAGGCGGGTTTCCGCGCTGACAAGTTGTTGACAAGAAAGACACAGGATGTCCCCAGGCATGCACTATGTAGTGCGCCGCAATGTGGCCGTGAGGTGTTCGATTGCCGCGGCAATAGAGGGGTCTTGTGATATGAGGGTCTTGATGCGGTCGCAGGCGTGCATGACAGTGGTATGGTCGCGTCCACCGAAGTAGCCGCCGATCTCCTCGAGGGAGTGACGTGTGAGGGTGCGGATCAGGTACATGGCAATCTGGCGTGGTTGAGCGACCGATTGGGAACGGCGCCGGGACTGTAGGTCCGACATCTTGATCTGGAAGTGGGCGGTCACGGCTCTAATGATGTCGTCTACGGTGATTGCTGAGGCGACGCGTTGCACGGTGTCGCGTAGGGCATCGCGGGTGAGGCTCACGTCCACCGGCCGGTTCATCAGGGATGAGAAGGCGATGACTTTGATGATTGCGCCCTCAAGGTCCCGAACGCTGGTGTCAACGTTTTCGGCAATGAAGTGGAGCACCTCGTCGGGCAGAACCCGACCGCGGAGCTGGGCCTTCTTGCGAAGGATGGCAAGACGTTCCTCGTAGGAGGGCGGGTCAATGCGCGCGACGAGGCCCCACTTGAATCGGGAGACGAGCCGCTCTTCGAGCTTCGTGAGCTCCTGCGGCGGGCAGTCGCTCGAGAGGACGATCTGCTTCCCCGCGTTGTAGAGGGTGTTGAAGGTGTGGAAGAACTCCTCCTGTGTGACCTCGCGCGCGCCCTTGCACAGGAAGTGGATGTCGTCAATGAGGAGCACGTCCTTGGTGCGGTAGACCGCGCGGAAGCGATCGCGCTCGTTGTTCTGCACCGAGGCGATGAAGTGGTTCATGAAGTCTTCGCACGTGAGGTACAGCAGCTCCAGCTCGGGCCTGTGGGCTAGCAGGCTGTGGGTGATGGCCTGGATGAGGTGGGTCTTACCCAGGCCGACGCCGCCGTGAAGGAAGAAGGGGTTGTAGGCCTGGCCAGGGTTCTGCGCGATGGCGAGCGCCGCCGCATGCGCAACCGCGTTAGACGCACCCGAAACAAAGGTCTCGAACACGAGCTGCTTGTTCATGCGCGCGGTCCAATCCACAGGGTAGTACCTGCGGGGTTCCGCGCGCATCACCGAGGAGACGTGGCTCGCGCGTGGGGACGGGGCAGTCGGCCGCGCGGGCTCGGAAGGCTCGGGCGCGACCGCCGGTTCGACGGCTGCCGACGGTGGCGTGTCGCTGACGACGAACTCCACCATCGGGCTGTTGCCGGTCACCGCGAGGACCGCGCGCTGGATGGTCTCCACGTAGTGGCGTCGCAGCCAGTCGTGGTAGAACGTGCTCGGCACCCGCAGCTTTAGTGCGTCGGCCGAAAGCTCTGCCATTTCTACGTTTCGGAACCACGTGCCGAACTGGTGGGAACTGACGTTGCGCTGGATTTCCTGTAGGATCGCCGGCCAGACACCGTCCTGCGATGCCATGTGCGCCGCCTTTCCCATTCGTGGGTTGTCCACACCGTACCCACAGCGCTCGGTCGGCGCGCCATCGGCTGCTCCCGCGGGGGCTACGCCCCCAACCCCCTCGCCTGCAAATCCACCTAGCCCTGTGCCCCGGAGCACAACTCCTCAAATGGCAAGGACTTGTGGCGATAGAAACGAAGACAAGCGTCCTGGAGGCTATACGGGAACGAAGACCGACGCGACACCTTTGCGAACCCTGCCCTCGGATAGCGGTGTCGGGTTATACACAATTCAGACCGCCACGGAACGAACGCAATCCTAACAAAAGAGAAGAAAAAGTCAACAGCCCCGTGGGCAAATTCGCACGGCCCCCCGTCCCAGGAGGCCTGGGGACACGCGCAAGCCCATAGCAGTTCGGAGCATGCCGCGTCAGGAAATTTCTCACTCCCCGCGCACATTCACGCGTTATCCACCAACTGCGCACAGGGCTCCGCGCGCGCGCGTCTTGCGCGCTTTGCACCCCGTTCAGTGGTGCCGTCTCGAGCGTCCACGCGACCGCCGCGGCGGCGGCCCGTCCTCCACCCGCGACCTCCGCAGCCGCGCCGTCACCCACTGCCACCCGTGTGAAAGCACGTAGAGCAGCGCAAGGAGAAAGACAAACGAGGCCACCCCCGTGTCCGCATAGGGCAAGACGTGCCGCGCGTGGCCCGTCACAGGGTCCGGGCCAAGCCAGAAGGCGTCGAGGAGAAACAGCGCCACCGCGAGAAGGGAGAGGACGAACTTCGGCGTCCAGAGCTTCACAGCGCACCTCCGCGCGGCCCCCTGGGGGCCGGGCGCTTCTCCCCCGGCGGCGCGGGCGATGGCGTGCGGCCCAGGGCGCGCTCGACGCTCCTCACCGCCTCCTCGAGCAGGCGGCGGTTCTCGCGCCAGTCCCCACGCTCCGCCGCATCCTTCGACGCCCCATCGAGTTGCCGCGCTCGCGAGACGTCCAGCCCGCGTTCCTCCGCCTCGCGCATCAGCCCGTGGAGCCGCTGCACTAGCTCCCGCGGGTCGGCCAACTTGTCCAGCGCCTTTGGCGGAAACCCCTCCTTTCCCAGAGGCTCAAATGGCTCGGCCTTGGGCGGAGGTCCGAAGGGCGGCAGACCCTTTGGAGGCAGGCCCATCGGCCCCCCCACCCGAGGCGGGCCAGGCGACATCCTGCGAGCCCCGTCGAGGAACTGGAGGAAGAACTCCGAGGTGATGCCTAGGCTCACTGCGGCCAGCACGGCAAAGGTCGCCCACCGCGCCGCCCGCGGCAACCGGGCCAGCATCACCCCCGCCGCTACCGCTACAGGGGCCAGCGCCGGCGATAGCTTGCGGCACATGAACTGAAAGCTGTCGGCCCGAATCGTCCGATAACACAGGTAGGTTCCCCAGAACCCCGCCAGCCAGAGGGCCAGGAAGAGCGCCGGCCGCCCCCGCCGACGCTCCATCAGCACCAGCCCTGCCGGCGCGAGCACGACGAGCGGGTACCCCAGCACGAGGCGCGTCAGCCCCACCGACAGCGTGTATCCCTGGGACATCATGCCCCGCGCCGTCCCAAGAAAAAGATGCCGCAGCGAGAAGAGCGCCTCGGCGTCCCACAACGCGAAGTACTTCGCCGTCGGCTGCCCGTCCAGCAGCGACAGCGCGCCGCCCGTCTCCCGCGCCAGCCGATACTGGTAGCCGCTCCCCAGCAGCTCGCCCGTCGTGGCGTAGCTGTACCACAGCAGCGGCACCAGCCCGACGGCGACGCACGCCACCACGGTCGCCGCGCGGGTCCACCCGAACGGCTCGTGGCGCTCCGCCGCGCCTTGCCCCGCCTGAGTGCGCACCAGCTCCCGGTGCCGCAGGAGGAACGCCGCGACCTCGTACCCGATGACGACCAGGAACGCGATGGCATTGGTGTTGCGGAACAACACGCTGAGCGACAGCGACACCCCTGCCGCCGCACACAGGCCGAGGCGGCGCGTCCGCCGCGCCGCAAAGTACAGCCCCAGGCTCACCGTCGCCCAGGCGAAATAGTCGAAATCGCTCATGTACACCCGATACAGCATCGTCAGAAACGTCGGGTTCACAATGAGCAGCAGCGACGCCAGCACCGCCGTCTCCCTCGGCTCCTCAAGCTGGCGCCGCACAAACCAGTAGAAGAACCCCACCACGGCGAGCGCCAGGAACACGTTCGCCCACCGGTCCAGGCCGACCTTGTGGAACGCGGCCAGGAGCGCGTAGTGCCCCGGCGAGCGCTCGCGGATGATCCCCTTGGGCGACCGCACCCCCATTGCGAACGGCCGCCCCGGCGCCTCGGCTGAGAGCGGCCCGATCACCTTCTGAGGGTCCGGCAGCGGAATCTTCCCAAGCTCTCTCACCTCCTCTTGGGTCATCACCACCTTCCCGCGCGCGAAGGCGTGCATCCCATAGAAATAATCGTCGTCGTCAGGCTCGATCATCCGAAACGGCAGCGCCATAACCACCGCGCACGCCGCCGCCAGCACCGCGAGCGGAACCACCACCGCCGGCCACGAGCGAATGCCGCCAGCCATTGCCGCTTCCTTTCCGAGTGCTGCGTCCCACGCCAGGCAGGGATTATAAGCCCGCTCCCCGCCCCAATCAAGCCCGCGCCGAGTGCGCCCTCGCCCCCGCCGCAGCTCCGCGTTCACCGCCTCTCGCACTTGACCGCGCGTGGGGCGTGCGCTAGACTCTGCGATGGTCTGCGCCTCATTCATGTTAGCCCGCAAGTGTCCAACCAAGCGATAGATGGGGGAACGATGGTGAGACAAGCCTCCCTGTATGCCCTGGCGCTGGCCTGTGTGGCCCTCGGCCTCTCCACCTGCATCCAGCCGCGCCCTTACCCCGAGGCGCTCGACCCCGCGCTCGTGGAGGCCGAGATTGCCAAGGCCAAGGGCATCGAGGTGGCCAAGGCCCAGCCGTTGCCCGAACCCCCGCCATCCACCCCGCCGAAGCCCGAGGCGAGCAAGGACACCCTGGTGGCCATGGCCGAGCCGCCCAAGCAGCCCACCCCCGCTGCGCCGAAGGCCGAGCCCCCGACACAGCCCGCGCCCCCAAAGCCTGTCCCGCCCAAGGAAGCGCCCAAACCCGAGCCGGCCAAGGAACTGCCCAAGCCCGAACCGCCGAAGGAGGCTCCTAAGCCTGCGCCGCCGAAAGATGCGCCCAAGCCCGAGGCGCCCAAGGAGGTTGCGCCGCCGAAGCCTGGGCCGGCCAAGGAGGCTACCCCTGCGACGCCCGGGCCGGCGAAAGAGCTTGCGCCTCCGACGCCTCAGCCGCCGAAGGAAGTCACCCCTGTGACCACCCAGCCGCCCAAGGTCGAGCCCCCCGAGCCGCCTGCGCCGCCAAAACCAGAGCCACCCAAGGAGCCGGTCCCCCCCAAGCCCGAGCCGTCACGCCAGCCCATCCCGCCTAAGCCCGACGAGCCGAAGCCGACCGAGGTCGCCAAGCCGCCCGCTGCGGCAAGGAAGCTGTTCCTCTTCGGACCGCAGCAGCGCCGCAGCTTCGGGGCGGGCGAGACCGCGGAGCTGACCCTGGTCATCGCCACCGAGGGCGAGAGCCCCGAGGCCCAGGTCGAGCTCACCATGACCGACGAGGCGGGGACGAGTTGGACGGCCACCGACCGCATCGGCCCCCTGGCCGAGGGGCGCCATTCGTTGACCTATGGCATAGACGTAGGCTGCTTCCCACCTGGCGCATACAAGGCGGTCGCGCGCCTCGACAACGACCGCTCGGGGGCCATTGACCTCGTCGTCGCCCCAGCGCCCGCCCCGACCACCCACTTCCGCATCGTCGGCTGGCCCGCCAAGCCGCCGCGCAACGAGATGGATGCCCTCCGCTGGAGCCGCACGCTGGGCCTCAACACCGTCCTGCTCCAGGATCGCGCAACGTGGGGCGGAGCCATCGCTCCCACGATGGACGCCGGCTACCTCGCCGCCAGCCGCGGCGTGAGCGTGAGCAAAGAGGCCAAGCCCCTCGAGGCCGCCTGGCTCCCGCCCACAGCCGTCCAGACCGCCGACCTGCTGACCGGGGCGGGCCTCGAGTGGCTCACCGCCTGCCCCATCGGCGGCCAGGGCCGCCCCGCGCCCGAGGCCAACCTGGCCGACCCCGAGGCCGTCCGCAGCGCCCACCTCCGCATCCACCAGATGCTCCAGGCCGAAGGGCGCTTCCGCGCCTTTGCCGGCCTCCTCTTTACCGAGCAGGCCCTCCTGCCCGGCCCCGCCGCGGGCGCCGACAGCCCCTTCGCCGCCCCTGCCCAGCTCGACGCCTTCAAGAAGCACTTCGGCATCGAGGACTTCGCCTGGCAGCGCGGCGCTCAGCAGGGGGAGGCGTGGCAGCAGTTCATGACGTACCGCGCCGGGCTCCTGGGCCAGTGCCTGGCAAGCTGGGCCGCGGCCACCAAGGCCCTCAGCCCCAGCGCCGTGGCCACCGCCTTCCTCCACTCGCCCACCGCGCTGGCCGATGGCGCCTACCCGCCCCTCCAGGCTCGCGGCGTGCACGCCATCGCCACCACCGCCTCGCTGATGGGACCGGCCGGGATGATGACCGCAGCCGTGGTCTCGGACCTCCAGCGACTTGGGAACTGGGACAAGCCGCTGTGGTTCATGCCCGCCGTGGCGGAGGACGCTGACCTCGACGAGTTGCGGGCGCCCATCTTCCTCGCCCTCGCCCGCAAGATCGAAGGCGTCATCTACCCCAGGAGCATTGATTTCCACCTCGACCGCCCGGCCAGCGGCCAGGCCGCGTTGGAGCTCCAGGCCGGCATCAGCGGCGTCAACCACCTGCTCACCAGGCTGGGCGACTTCCTCCTCGCGCTCCGCAAGCCGCGCGGCGACGTCGCCATCCTCTACTCCGTCACCGAGCACATTGACCGCATCGGCCGCGACCCCGCCAAGGATCCCCACGCTGCCGCCTACCCCTGGACCCTCATCGCGGCCTACAACGCCTGCATGTTCGCCCACTTCCCCGCGGGCTTCATCACCGAGGAAGAGCTCCTGGCCGAGCCCACGGCCGCCCCCAGGGTCATCCTGATCATCGGCGTCCAGCGCATGCGGCCCGAGGTCAAGGCCCGCCTCGAGGCCCACGCCGCGGCCGGCGGCGTCGTCCTCACCGACCCGACGACCAAGGCCCCCATCGAGGGCGCCAAGCCCTTCGCCGTCCAGTTCCCCGACATCGGCCAGTACCACGGCGAGCTGCTCAAGAAGGCCGGCGAGCAGAAGCTCGACCCCACCCTCGAGCTGCGCGACGTGGTCGTCCAGACCAAGCTCCTCTACCCCCTCCTTGGGCCGCTGCGCAACGAGCTAAAGGCATACGTCGAGCGCGACTACACCGCGTCGGACCCCGACATCATAATGTGCGACCAGCGCTGCGGCGCAGGGCGCTACGTCTTCGTCGTCAACAACACCCAGCGCCCCGACATCTTCCGCGGCCTCAAGTGGGAACTCGCCGCCGGCCAGACCAAGCTCACCTTTCGCCAGGGCAACTACGTCATCTACGAGGCCGTCCAGGGCAAGCGCGAGCACCCCATGCGCGAGAAGGGCCACCCCACCCTCTCGGTCATCCTCCCCCCCGGCGCGCTCCGCGTCTACGCGCTCCTGCCCGAGCCCATCCGCGGCGTGCGCATCACAAGCGCCAGCCTAGGGCGCGACGGCCTGCGCCTCGGCGCCTACGTCCACGGCGACGCCCGCTCCTTCATGGGCGCGCCCAAGCGCCTCGACGCCGCCGTCCCCCTCGAGATCAAGCTCAGCGACCCCTCCGGCCGCGAGCGCCTGCGCCTCTACCGCGCCCACACGCCCGACGGCTACGCCGAGACCATCCCCCTGCCCCAACTGGCCGAGCGGGGCACGTGGACCCTCGCCGTCCGCGAACTCCTCAGCAACCAGAGCGCGACCGAGACCTTCCACGTCAGCGGCTCGGCAGCCTGGGCGCGCCGCCGCGGCCAGCTCGCCGCCTTCCGGCACGAGCGGCTCGCCGCCCTCCTGCGCGCCAGCGCGCCCCTCTCGATCATCGTCGGCACCGACGATGAGGCCGCCAAGGCCGAGCCCCTCGCCGCCGCGCTCCGCATGCGCGGGCGCACCGTCGAGGTCAAGCTCGCCGCCGGCCTCGACAAGCCCCGCACCCTCACCAAAGAGCAAGCCGCGACCTACGTCCCCCCGCCGCCCGACAGCGCCCCGACGCCCGACATCCGCGAGTCCGCACTCCTCCTCGGCGACGTCGCCACCAACCCCCTCCTCCGCCTGGTGCACAACTCCGGCCTCCTTCCCCGCACCGTCACCCCCGACTACCCCGGCCCTGGCGGCGCCCTCCTGTGCCCCGTCCTCTCGGCCTTCGAGCCCGACGTCGAGGTCGCCGTGGCCGCCGCTGCCGACCCCGCGGGCGTGGACAAGGCGCTCGCGGCCCTGCTAGCCACCGCGTCGCGCGGCGTGGCCCCCGCCGCCGCGTGGAGCGCGCTCGCCACGGCCAAGCCCGCCGTCGCCGCCAAGCCCGCCCGGCCCCGCGCCCTCCCGCGCCTCGAGGTCGCCTGGAGCCATCGCGCCGCCGACCTGCCCACCTGCGCCGCCGTGCCCCCCGACGGCAACGACTTCACCGTCGGCTACTACGACGGCGTCGTGCTCGGCTTCGGGCGCACGGGCAAACAGGTCTGGATCCGCCGCTGCACCACGCGCGCCCGCGCCGTGGCCCGGAGCCTCGACGGCGCCTGGGCCGCCATGGCCTCCTTCCCCGAGCTCATCGTCGTCTCCGCAATGGGCAGCTTCCAGTTCGCCGCCGCACTCGAAGAGATGTACTACCGAGCCGACCACACCGCCCTCGCCCTCTCGCTCGACGGCACCCTGACCGTGGCCGGCACGCGCCGCGGGACCGTGCTCGGCTACGACCTCCAGGGCAACAAGGTCTTCACCGTTGGCGACAAGGAGCCCGAGAAGGGCAAGGAAGGCGCCCCCTCGCGCCTCGGCCCCATCAACGCCCTCAGCCTCGCCCCCAAGACCAGCATCGCCGTCGCCGGCGGCGAGCTCGGCACCGTGGCCATTGACCCCAAGGGCCAAGAGCAGTGGTTCTCCGCCGACCTCAACCGCGTCACAAGCCTGGCCTGCGGCCTCGGCGAGGAGCAGACCGTCGCCGTCGGCTCCCGCTCCGGCCTCGTCGCCTGCGTCAGCAGCGGCACCATACTCTGGCGCAACCAGGCCGACGGCTACGTCACGTCTGTCTGCTTCCGCGGGCAGACCCAGGACGTCCTTGCCGCGAGTCTCGACGGCACACTCGTCTGCTACGACAAGAACGGCAAGGCGCTCTGGACCCATCGCTCGCCGCTGGGGTTCCGATTCGTCGCCTCCTCGTTCGACGGCGAGGTCATTGCCGCCTCTGAGCCCAGCGGCAGGGTGCTCCTCCTCAACAAGGCGGGTCAAGCGGTGGCCGAGACGCCCCCACTCGACGGCGCCATCTGCGCCTGCACCCTCAGCTTCGACGGCCAGCGCCTCCTTGTCGCCACCGCTGCCAACGAGGTCATCGTCTTCAAGCACTCGCGCGCCGTGGCCGAGCAAGACGAACTCTAACAGAGAACAGGAGAATCTCCCCGTGGAAATGATACGCGACGGCGGCAAGACGGTGGTCTGCCCCGAATGCTTCGCCCACCTCCACCTGCCCGAACCTGTCAAGGAGGGGCAGGAAATCCAGTGCCACCAGTGCCGCGTCATCGTCGTCATCAAGAAGGTCAAGGGCAGGCTCACCCCCGTCGCACGCAAGCCTGACGAGGCCGACGAGGACACCACCTGGTAGCCTGCCAGCCCCTCGCGCGCCCACCGCCAACGGGGCAAGAAGCAGCCAGGATGCAGGGGCCGCGTCTCGAGGTGTGCCGCGGGGCGCGCAGCGCCTACCCCCAGCCCGGCCACGTCGGGGCGACCTTTCAAAACACCCAGTACCGCACACCCCTGTTGCGCACCATCCGACGGGCGGCCGGCACCCTTGACGCCCCCTGCGTCTTTCCCCTAGAATGCCCCGTGCCACGCGATTCTGCCCCTTCACTGCACCAAGAGGACCAGGCATGAGACGCTCTGTGCTTCTTGCGGCGTTGTGGTTCTGCTCAGCCACGCAGCTCTGGGCCGGCGGCCTGGCCTACGACGAGCGATTCGTGCCGCGCTTCAACGTGCCGCGCATGTCGAAGCCGCCGATGATTGACGGCACGATCGGGGCCGACGAGTGGCGCGAGGCCGTCAAGGTCATGGGCGTGGTCTGGACCTCGACGCTCAACTACCGCGACCGCCCCGTCTCCTTCTGGGTCGCCTGGGACCCCCAACACCTCTACATCGCTGCCCGCAGCGACATCTTGCCCGGCCACCGCCTCTATCGCAGCAAACGCGAGCGATACACCGCCGGCGTCGTCTTCGACGATTCATACGAGCTGGGCGTCTTCCTCCACGACCGCAATAAGCTCCCAGGCCAGGTCTCCAGCTTCCTCAAGTTCGTCATCAACTCCCTCGGCAGCGGCGAGTACATGAAGCTCTATCCCTCCATCGGCCAGAACCTCTTCAACTGGCGGCCCGACATGGCCATCGCCAACCGCATCCACCAGGAGGGCGGCAAGCAGTGGTGGGACATGGAGCTCGCCGCCGACCTTGCCGACCTGGAGATGCCCGCCGAGCACAAGGCGGGCGACAAGATGGACATCCTCCTCGCCGCGCCGCTGAAGAACCCCGACTGGCAGTGGCTCGACGTGCCCTCCGCCTCCGGCCACCTTGAGCACTACGGCTTCCCCCGCACCATCCTCACCGCGGACAAGCCTTACGTGCAAGTCGAGGAACTAAGCGGCCTCCACGACGAGCGGCTGAACCTCAAGAGCGCCATATACAACCCCTCCGACAAGCCCGTGACCGTCAAGGCCGCCGCCACCGTCCTCCACGGCAAGATGGGCCGCCTCCGCGACCGCGGCCTGCCCGAGAACGCCAAAGCCGTTGTTCAGGAGGAAAAGACACTCGAGATCCCAGCGAAGGGCTCCGCACGCTTCGACGTAGCCAAGGCATTCCCCGGCCTCGCCTATCCCAGGCCCGACGGCAAGGAGCCAGGCGGACTCTCCTGGTACAGCTACAGCGTCACCCTCGGCGACGAGCCTATCTACACCTACAACCTCAGCTTCGCGGGCACCGACAAGAGCTATCTGGCCGCGAGGCCCAGGCCGAACATCCTCGAGTGCGAGGTCAACTGGAACCCAGTCCGCGGCCTGCTGTTCCTGAGCGCCGACACCCTCGATGCCCCGCTGCCCGCCGGCGCCAGGCCCGCAGGCGCTGAATACGAGATCACGAAGGAGGCCAAGGTCGTCAAGAAGGGCCGCCTGGGCCACTTCGTCTACCACAAGTATGAGGACCTGGTCGAGCTTCCCAACGTGCAGCCCGGCGAGTACCAGGTGAAGATTAGCCTCGTGGATGCGGGCGCCAAGCCGCTGCTGACCCGCGACGACATCAAGCTGACCAAGAAGGACGAGGCGAAAGACTTCGCCAAGTGGTGGGGCAACCGGCTGGGCGACACCGAGCGGGTGCTCGCGCCCTTCGAGCCATTGCGCGTGAGCGGCGGTGGCATCTTTGGGAGCGGCACCAAGATCGCCTGCACCCGCCGCGTCTATCACTTTGACTCCCTCGGCCTGCCCCGCCAGATCGAGGCTAACAACGGCGATGTGCTCGCCGCCCCAGCCCGCATCGTCGTCAAGGTCAGCGGCAAAGAGCACATCTTCCCCACACGCAGCAAGGTCAAGATCACGGCCGAGAAGGACTGGCGAATTGAGTTCGAAGGTCCACCCTCCAAGGCCGCCGGCATCGTGTTCACCGCCAAGGGTTCCATAGAGCAGGACGGCCTTGTCGAGCTTCAGCTCACCTTCGCGCCTGACAGCGCCCCCGTCGAGATCGAGGAGCTTCGCGTCGAGTGGCCCCTCGACGATGCCGATGGGCTGCACATGGCCTGCATCGGCCAGGGCAACAACTACTGCGCCCGCTCCATCGGCAAGGTGCCCGACGGCAAGGGCGAGGTCTGGAACACGCTGAAAGGCATCGGCTTGACGGGCTCGGGCATGACCACTGGCAGCTTCACCGACAACCTGTGGCTCGGCACCGAGCGCCGCGGCCTGCTCTGGACCGCCGACTCCGACCGCGGCTGGCAGCCAGACGACAAGGTGCCCGCGCACTCTCTCGTCCGCACGGGCAACGCCGTCATCATCCGCAACAACATCGTCGGCAGCTACCCCGGGAAGAAGCCGTTGAAGCTGACCGAGCCGCGGACGATTCGCTTCGGCTACAACGCAACCCCCTTCCGCCACCTCATCCCAGGCTGGCGCCTCAACCAGGTCTCCGCCGCAAACGGCTTCTCCGGCGGCAAGTACAAGGTCAACTGGGACACGGGCCAGGACTTTTTCTCCATCCTCAGCCCGCCCTTCCCCGACACGAAGCGGTGGCCCGAATACTACGCCTACTGCAAGGCCGAGTGCGACAAGATTTCGCAGCGGGGCCTCTACGACGGCCAGGCACGCCTGGGCTTCTGGACGAACAACCAGATCGCCCTCCGCGGCTACATGAACAAGAGCATCGAGCCAGGCGTCTACGAGTATTTCGCAGGCGACTGGGTGCCTGGCGGCGAAATCCTCTCGCCGACCTACCGCGACTACATGATGTGGCTCCAGAACCGCCTCATCCGCGAGGGCGGCTGCACGCATTTCTACTACGACATCAGCTTCACGGGACACTTCGCCCGCGCCCCGGCCGCCGGCTTCGGCTACCGCCTTCCCGACGGCCGCATCCAGCCCGAATCCGACGCCTCGAACCTCCGCGAATGGTACAAGCGCGTCTGGGCGCTCATGCAGGAAACAGGCCAATACCCCGGCGGCGTAAGCGGCCACGCCACAAACTCCATATGCCTCAAAGCCCTCCCCTTCGCCGACTCTATCCTCGACTCCGAATACCCCATGCTCGACCCCATCAGCGTCTACCCCAGCGACCGCATGATCGCCATGTCGTGCTCCCACAGCTTCGGCGTGAACATCAGCCACCTGGGCTTCATGAACCCCACCTGGCCCTCGATGCACGACGCCGTGATGGGCGGCGGCGGCGGCGTCTTCAACCATCAGGCATTCAAGCACTGGGGCATCTCCCGCCCAGATGTCGCCTTCATCCCCTACTGGCGCAACGCCCACGTCGTCAAGGAGCTCACCCCCGGCCTCATCGTCAGCCTCTGGACGCGCCCCGGCTCCGCCGTCCTCGCCGTGTGCAACTACGGCCCCGACGAGGCGGGCAAGGAGCAGACCCGGCCCTTCCGCGCCAGGCTCGACCTCAAGGCCCTCGGCGTCCCCGCCGGCCTCTCGGGCGAGCGCCTGCGAGTCCGCCAGCTCTTCAACAACCCAGCCCTCTACCGCTACCTCGGCCACCTCAAGTGGTATGAGGAACTGCCCGGCGACCCCGAAGATGCCAAGAAGCACGAGCACAACCGCCAGAAACTCGTCCCGCCCCTTGCCCCCAGGCTCGACCCCGCGACGGGCCTCCTCGACGGCTTCAGCGTCTTCTACCACGACGTCCGCTACCTCGTCCTCCATTGGGAGGACCGGCCAATCGCCGACGCAGCATGGAAGGACCTCTTCAAGGACGACCTCCGCCGCGCCGCCCTCGACTGGGGCCTCAACACCGCCAAGCCCCTGGCCGACCCCGAGGCCGTAAAGACCTCCGCCCAGGGCATCGCGGTCCGCGCCTGGACCCGCCCCCGAAGCGTCTTGCTTCACGCGCTCAACACGGCCGGCGACGAAAAGAAGCCGACCCTGGTGAAGCTCGATCTCGACCTTGCCCGCCTCGGCACTAAAGTCGAAAAGCTCTGGCGCGACTTCACCAGCATCGTCCCCCTCGACGGCCTCCCCGCCGACAACGTGACCGACCAGCCCAAGGATAACGACCACCGCCTCGCCCGCGGCCACGCCCTCTTCAACGGCTGGACGGGCACCGTGTGGCTCAGCCTCAAGAAGGGCGAATCCCGCACCTTCGCCATTGACCGCTACTGAGCGCCCTCAGCCGCTGACGCGGCTGCTACACCCGGTAGCCTGGCGGCGGCCGCGCGCTCAGTACGACAATCGGGCAGTGGCTGTCCGATAGGAACCACGGACTAACTTTCATTTCCAGGACACAACACCAGCGCCGCATGTTGGGCATGGGGCCGGCGCGGTGGTGCTCGCAGCCCTGGAGCAATGCCGGCCTGGTCGTGGGGTGAAACCTCGCAGTAGCGACCAGCGTCTAAAGGGCAAGCAGGATGAGTCCGCTCCCGACCCCAAGCGAGAGCTATCCGATGAAGACGCGAAGAGTTGTCCGCCTCCTGGCCGCCGCAGCCATTGGTCTGGCCGCCGCATGGCTCGTTCGCGCCGACACTTACGCTGCGAGGGCGACGAGTCAGGACCTCGGCGGGCCGGAGAGGTTCCTGTGCCACCTCAGCACCGACAAGCCGATCTACCGCGGAGGCGAGATAGTGTACGTGCGCGGCGTGCTCCTCAACGCCCGCGACCGCACGCCCCTGAAGCCGGGCGAGCAGGCGACGGCGATGATAGAAGTCAAAGGGCCAAAGGGAGATACGGTCGCCCAGGGGATGTGCAACTCGGAAGACAGCGTCCTCGGCTTCCAGTGGCCAGTGCCCGCGGGGCAGGCGGGGGGCGAGTACACCATCAAGGCCACGTTTCCCTGGCAAGGTCACGCTCCGGCTGAGAGGAAGTTCGACATTCGGGCCTATCGCGCGCCGCGGCTCAAGAGCCAGATCGTCTTCCTGCGCGATGGCTATGGGCCGGGCGAGCAAGTGTCTGCCACGCTTCACGTTACGCGCGCGGAGGGCGGGGCGCCCGAGGGGGCGAAGGTGACGCCTATCGCCCGCGTGGATGGCGAAGAGGTCTTCCGCGGCGCCGCAAGGGTAGACGCGGCGGGCAATTGCGTCGTGGCCTTCAAGCTCCCCGCCCGGATCGCTCGTGGCGAGGGCTCGCTGGCTATGATCATCGAGGATGGCGGGGTAGTGGAGACCGCGGCGAAGACGATTCCTATCCTCTTGCAAACCCTAGACTTAAGCATCTACCCCGAGGGCGGGGAGCTCGTGGCCGGCCTGCCGAGCCGCGTCTACATCGAGGCCAAGCGGCCCGACAAGAAGCCGGCCGACATCGCTGGCGTGGTGGTTGACGCCCAGGGGAATCAGGTCGCGGCCCTCAGGACCGAGCACGAGGGGCGCGGGCGCTTCGCCATAACTCCCAAGCAGGACGTGAGATACACCCTGAGAGTGACCGAGCCGGCAGGGATCAAGACCACCTACACCCTGCCCGAGGTCAAGCCGAGCGGCGGGGTCATTCGGGCGCTCGACGACGTGGTGGGCAGGGGCGAAGCCGTAAGGCTAAGAGCAGGCAGCACTTCAGGCGGAAAGCTAACCATAACCCTCGCCCAGCGCGAGGCCGAGGTCTCGAAGCTGACCTGGAACGCCACGCCGGGCGTCCTGGCCCAGGTCGTCCTCACGCCGCCCGCGGCCGCCGATGGCGTCCTCATCGCAACCCTTTGGGACGAAAAGGGTTCCCCACTCGCCGAGCGACTCATCTACCGCCAGCCGGCCAGGGCGATGAGGGTCGAGGTCAAGGCCGACAGGCCATCGTACGTCCCGGGCGACAAGGCCAAGCTCACGGTGCGGACGACGGACGCCGCCGGCAAGCCGGTCGCGGGCGTCGTCGGCCTCACGGTCACTGACGACAGCGTGCTGGAGATGATCGAGAAGCGCGAGCAGGCGCCGCGCCTGCCCGTGATGGTCCTGGTCGAGAGCGAGGTCCAGGAGCTTGCCGACGCCCACGTTTACCTCGACGAGAAGAACCCTAAGGCTCCGCTGGCGATGGACTTGTTGCTGGGCACCCAGGGCTGGCGGCGGTTCGCTTTCGTTGAGACGGCGAAGTTCATCGAGAAGGGGGGCGACAAGGCTCGGCGTGTGCTGGCGCTTCGCATGGCCACGGCGCGGGAGCGTGGCCGCGTGGCCTTGTTCGCAGGTGCAGGTGCCGAGGGCGCGATCCCAGGGGCGCCAATGAAGAACGCGGGCGCGCCGCCCCCGCCCGCCGCCGCACCCCGCCCGATGGGCGTGCCGCAAGCTGCGGTGGTAGAAGATGTTAAGGACAAACGTGCGGAGCTCGCAGGGGCCTTGGAGCGAGCCGTGGCCGCGGAGCCTATGCTCGAGTTGCGGCAGGAGGCCAAGCGCCTCGCGCCGCGCAGCGACCTTGTGGCCCTCCGCGTCTATGCCCATCAGGTGCGGCCAGGCCGCAAGCCTAACGAGCGGGCGGACTTCGCCGAGACGCTCTTCTGGGCCGCAGGGGTCAAGACCGACCCGAAGACGGGCGAGGCAACAGTGGAGTTCGGTCTCAGCGACTCCGTGACCACCTTCCGGGTCTTTGCCGACGCCTTTGGCGCCGACGGCGCCCTCGGCTCGGCCACGGGCGCCATCGAGTCAGTCGAGCCGTTCTACCTCGAGCCCAAGCTGCCGCTGGAGGTCACGGCGGGCGACGTCGTGCAACTCCCGATCGGGGTCGTCAATGGGCTTGAGAGCGAGCTGCCGCTGACGACCCTTTCAATCAAGACCGACCCCGAGCTGAAGGTGGGCGAGGTGGCGCCCTTCGACCTGGGCGCAAAGGCCCGCCAGCGCCGCCTCGTTGCCGTGAAGGTCGGCCACCTCAACGGCGCGACTGATTTCGTCATCGAGGGCAAGAGCGGGGTCTACACCGACAAGGTGGCCCGCAAGCTCTCTGTTAAGCCCCTCGGCTTCCCCGTCGAGGTCGCCTTCGGCGGTCTCACCGTCCCCAACGGCACCGTCTCCCACACAATCGAGGTCCCCGCCGACGTCGTCCTCCGCAGCGTCTCCAGCAACGTCGCGGTCTACCCGACCCCGCTTGCGAACCTCACGGAGGCCCTGGCGCGCCTCATCCAGGACCCCCACGGCTGCTTCGAGCAGACCAGCTCGACGACCTATCCCCTGGTGATGGCGCAGCAGTACTTCCTCACCCACACGGGGGTGGACCCGCAGCTCATCGAGCGCGCCCGCGCCTCGCTCGACAAGGGCTACGCCCGTCTCGTGAGCTTCGAGTGCAAACAGAAGGGCTACGAGTGGTTCGGCGGCGACCCCGGCCACGAGGCCCTCACCGCCTACGGCCTGCTGGAGTTCACCGACATGGCAGCCGTGCGCGACGTGGACCGCGCGATGATCGAGCGGACGCGGGCCTGGCTCCTGGCCCGCCGCGACGGCAAGGGCCGCTTTCAGCGCAACCCCCGCGCGCTCGACAGCTTCGGCGGCGCACCCCAGGAGACCACCGACGCCTACTGCGTCTGGGCGCTCCTGGAGGCCGGCGAGAAGGGGCTCGACACCGAGGTCGCCTACGTCAAGGACCTCGCCCTCAAGACCTCCGACAGCTACATAGTCGCCCTGGGCGCAAACGTCCTCACCCTCGCCAAGGACCCCGACGCCAAGAAGCTGATGGACAAACTCGTGGCGAAGCAGGGCAAGGAAGGCGACGTGGCGGGCGCCGTGACCAGCATTACCCGCAGCGGCGGTGAGGCCCTCGCCATCGAGACCACTGCGCTCGCCATCCTCGCTTGGCTGCGCGAGCCCGCCTACGCCGGCGCGGTCGAGAAGGCGATGAAGTTCGTTGCCGAGAGCTGCAAGGCCGGCCGCTTCGGCTCCACACAGAGCACCGTCCTCGCCCTCCGCGCCATCGTCACCTACGACAAGCTCCGCGCGCGGCCCAAAGCCCCAGGCTCGGTCCGCGTCTACGTGGACAGCCAGCCAGTCGGCGACGCCGCGAAGTTCGACAAGGACACCCAGGGCGCCATCAAGCTGCCCGACATCGCCGAGCTGCTCGGCCCCGGCAAGCACACCCTCGAGCTGCGGATGGAGGCCGGCGCCGCGATGCCCTATTCCCTCGCCGTGAGCTACTACAACACCCGTCCCACCTCGGCCGCGGAGTGCAAGGTTGGTCTCAAGGTCGCCCTCGCGCAGAAAGAGGTCGCCGAGGGCGCCATCACCGAGGCCAACGTGGCGGTGGAGAACCTCCACGACGGCCCGCTGCCGATGACCGTCGCAATCGTCGGCCTCCCTGGCGGCCTGGAGCCGCGCCACGACCAGCTCAAGGAGCTCGTCAAGGCCGGCAAGATTGCGGCCTACGAGGTCATCGGGCGCGACGTCGTGCTCTACTGGCGGCAACTGCTCGCCGGGCAGAAGATCGCCGTGCCCATCAGTTGCGTCGCCGCCGTGCCTGGGGTCTACACAGGCCCCGCGAGCCGCGCCTATCTCTACTACACCGACGAGCACAAGGCCTGGGCCGAGGGCCTCAAGCTCACCATCAAGCCCCTCTGACGCGGGCCCGGTTTCGGGGGCTCCCGGTGTTGCGCCCCGAAGGGGCGCTCTATCACAGCCCGGGGCTTCGCTTCGCTCCGTCCTGGGCTATGATAGAGCGCCCTTGCAGGGCTCCAAGCCACAAGACTAAGCTCGACTTTCGCCGTCAGGCGGTCAGCCGGGGAGCGAAGTCGATACGGTTAGGCTCACTCAATGCGGGTGCGCCGATTTCTGACTCGGCCATTCCCGCAACAGGGCGCGATGGAATTGGCTCGGCCAGGATATCGTGCCGGGCCGCCGCGAGCATGTCGGAGAAGGTGACGCGCTTCTTCGGATACCACGGCCGGCTCCGCACCCAGGCCCCAGGGTCCCCAACGTGGCGTGCAAACCAGGCGATGTTCAGCGAGTAAAGGGCCAAGAGCAGGCGGGGCGATGGGAGCTTGGCCCCCTTGACCCGCGGGCGGCCGCGGCCCGACCGGGGCGACGGGGCCGCGTAGGTCGCCCCCTCCAGCGGGAACCGGCTCACCAGGCTCACGCGCCGCAGCGCGGCATACAGCGAGGTGGGGCAGAGTGCGTTCGCCAACTCGTGCGTCCCGTAGCTGCCGTCCCCGATGAGCCGGAACTGCCGCCCCGGTGCCCAGCGCACCACCACACGCACCATCAGGAGCGCCAGTTCGCACACGGTCCGGTGCTTGCGGTAGAGACGCTTCGCCTGATTCCGCCGCGCGTGCTTGCGTGTGCTGTAGAGCGTGCACAGCAGCGGGAAGGCCACCGGGCAGCGCAGGAACGGCAGGCGCATCACCACCCCCAGCGTCACCCAGTTGTGCCCAGGGCTCACCTCCGCTCGCCGCCGGCTCGAGCGCACCGCATCGCGGTGCATCCCCACCCCCACCACCCAGGGGCCGT
>Ga0101944_10001724_pt1 | contig 42076 bp, 38 predicted proteins | sample DewCreD2012metaG_FD_75245 | JGI IMG/M metagenome (GOLD analysis project Ga0101944, IMG submission 75245) | Hot spring sediment bacterial and archeal communities from British Columbia, Canada, to study Microbial Dark Matter (Phase II) - Dewar... ... | reverse complement strand
GTGGTTCTCTCGACCGGTTAGGCCGTGGCTCTCAGCGTGGCGATGGTGACCTAGGATTCACCGCGCTCCGTCTGCTGGGCCCCCACAGTCAGGCACCAGCAACTTCACCCTCAGGATACAACATGCCGCCAAGAAAGCCCGGAGGCCGCGTAGCGGGCACATTCGCATAAATTAATGCAGCATAAGAACTTATGGAGGCACCAGGGCCCTCGCGCCGGCTTGTGACCGAGATCGCGCCGGGTCTATTGTTTCTTCCGCTGTGGCGGGACCAAGCTCTGGGAGCCGTAGTTAGGCGGCAATTTCTCCCAATCTTCGGCAGCGATTCCGTTCAGGTCCCAGGCGGCTCTGCCGTTGCGCAGCGTGAGCTCGCAAGTCAGCTTCTGCGCGCCCCGCATCCGGGCGCCGTTGGAGTCCAGGAAGCCGAAGTTCCCCTTCTCCAGCCGGAACACGGCCACATCGGCGGCGACCCCGGGAGTCAGGTGGCCCAGTTCCTGGCGCTTAATAGCGAGCGCCGGGTTCCAGGTGGAGCGCAGGATGACATCCTCGACGGGCATTCCGAGGTTAAGGAACTTGTTCATGACGTTCAGCATGTCCTTCATCCCGGAGTTCATGCTGCCGATGTGGAGGTCGGTGGAGATGGTGTCAGGGACGAAACCGGCTTTCATCAAGGGGACGGCGACACGCCAGAAGAAGCTTCCGCCGCCGTGGCCGACGTCGAAGATGACGCCTCGCTTGCGCCCGTCGATGAGGGCCTTGCTGGGGCCCTTGGTCTCGGGGTCCTGTTCGACGCGGAGACCGGAATAGACGTGGGTATAGATGTCACCGGCGCGGAAGACTTTGTTGAGCAAGTCGTACAAGGGCCGTTCCGGGCGGTTGCTTCCGAAGTCCACCATGAAGGGGATGTCGGCCAGGCGGGCGGCTTCCTCGCCGCGCTCAAAGGGGGCCCACTCGGGTCCGGAATAGTGCGCGGATTTGATACCCACGATCAAGCCCTTATACTTCTGAGCCATTTCGACGGTGGGCTTGACCTCCATATCGCTCAGGTCCTGCTCGTAGCGCCCTCCGCGCATTCCGTGCCCGACGATGTTGAGGAACGCGAGCACGCGGGTTTGCGACCGGTCGATGATGCGGTCCTTGAAGTCTTCGAAATTGCGCCAGCCCGCGCCGCCGGCATCCGCCACCGTGGTCACTCCGGCGCGAAAGCTGAAGGCGTCCGGGTAGACGGAATTGTCACCGGCGTAGGAGTTGCGCTCCCCGGTGCCGGCGTAAACATGGACGTGGATGTCGATGATGCCGGGAGTCACAAACAGCCCCGAGACATCCACCACACGGCGCGCCCGCGACGCCGGGATGTCCACTTCGACGGCGGCGATCTTGCCCCCCGCGATCGCCACATCGCGCACAGCGTTGATCTTGTTTCTGGGATCGATGACCCGGCCGCCCTTAAGGAGGACGTCGTAGTCCGCTTGCCCGAAAGCTATGCCTGCCACCGCCAGCATCAGTATCATTCTCATGGGGATATTCTACACCTGGTTTGCCGGAGGTACCGTAGAGAGATGGCCGGCGACTTCGTCCTGTTCGGCCCGGCGCACCTGCTGATCCTCGCGGCGATCCCGGGGGCGGCGGCCCTCGGATCCCGGCTGGCCCGGGGCGGGGCGCGTTCCCGGGCCGCCGGCAAGGCGTTCGGATGGGCGCTGCTGGCCAACGAATTGATGTGGCAGGCGTACCGGCTGGTTACGGAAGGCTGGCGGTTTCCGGAGGGAATGCCGCTTCAACTTTGCGATCTGGCGCTGTGGTCGACGATCGGCGCCTTGCTGACGCTGCGGCCTGGGCTGTTCGAGATGGGGTACTACACGGGGCTGGCGGGAAGCAGCATGGCGGTCCTGACGCCGGACCTGTGGGCGCCGGCGCTTTCCTATCCGACGATCTACTTCTTCCTGGCCCATGGGGGGACGATCGCCGCGATTCTGTTCCTTACGTGGTCCGGGCTGCTGCGGCCGAAGCCGGGTTCCCACTGGCGGGTCTTCGCGGCGGGCAATCTGTTCGCGCTGGGGGTGGGGATCTTCAACCTGGTCTTCGGAACGAATTACATGTACCTGTGCCGGAAGCCTGCCAGCGCTTCCCTGCTGGACCATCTTGGCCCTTGGCCCAATTATCTGCTTGCCGGAGAGGCTGTGGCGATGGGCCTTCTCACGCTCCTCTATCTGCCCTGGAGGGGCCGCTCCATCCCCCCTGAAGTACAATAAAAGCAAGCCCACATGTTCCTTGATGCGATCATTGCGAAGATCTTCGGCACCAAAAACGAGCGCGAACTCAAGGCGATGCGCCCGCTGGTGGAGGCCATCAACAGACTGGAGCCGCGGATCCGGCAACTCAGCGACCAGGAACTGACCCACAAGACCGCCGAATTCCGCGAGAGGCTCGCCCAGGGCGCGACGCTGGACGAACTGCTACCGGAGGCATTCGCGGTGGTGCGGGAAGCCGGCCGGCGCATGCTGAACATGCGGCACTTCGACGTGCAGTTGATCGGCGGCATCGTTCTTCACCGCGGCAAGATCGCCGAAATGAAGACGGGCGAAGGCAAGACGCTGGTGGCGACCCTGCCGGTTTATCTGAACGCCCTGGAAGGCAAGGGCGTCCACGTCGTCACGGTGAACGACTACCTGGCCAAGCGCGACGCGGAGTGGATGGGAAGGATCTACAAGTTCCTGGGGATGTCGGTGGGGGTGATCGTTCACGATCTTGACGATCCGGAGCGCCGCCGGAATTACGGCTGCGACATCACTTACGGAACCAACAACGAGTTCGGGTTCGACTATCTCCGGGACAACATGAAGTTCCGGCTGGAGGATTGCGTCCAGCGTTCGCACCATTTCGCCATCGTCGACGAAGTGGACTCGATTTTGATCGACGAGGCCCGGACGCCGCTGATCATTTCCGGGCCCAGCGAGGAAAGCACCGACAAGTACTTCAAGGTCAACCGCATCATTCCGAAGCTGGTGCGCGGAGAGGTGATCGAAGGGAAGGAACCCGGCGAGAAGTACTACACGGGCGATTACACGGTCGAGGAACGGCACCGCACAGTGGCGCTGACGGATGAAGGATTCGAGAAGGCGGCGCGCCTGCTGAATCTGAAGAGTCTGTGGGACATCGAGACCATTGAGTGGAAGCACCACGTGGAGCAGGCCTTGAAGGCGCACGTGATGTTCCATCGCGACAAGGATTACGTCATCAAAGACGGCCAGGTGATCATCGTGGACGAGTTCACGGGGCGGCTGATGCCCGGCCGCCGCTGGAGCGACGGACTCCACCAGGCCATCGAGGCGAAGGAGAATGTCCGGATCGAGCGCGAGAACCAGACGCTGGCGACGATCACGTTTCAGAATTACTTCCGGATGTACAAGAAGCTGGCCGGCATGACGGGAACGGCCGATACGGAAGCCGCGGAATTCCAGAAGATCTACAACCTCGACGTGGTGGTGATTCCGACAAACCGTCCGCTGATCCGGATCGAGAACCCCGACATCGTGTACCGCACGGCGGAGGAGAAGTTCCGCAACGCGGCCAAAGAGATCAAGGCCTGCCAGGAGAAGGGCCAGCCGGTGCTGGTCGGCACAATCTCGGTGGAGAAATCAGAGAAGCTCTCGGCGCTGCTGAAGCGCATGGGAGTCCGGCACGAGGTGCTGAACGCGAAGCAGCACGAGCGCGAGGCGTACATCATCGCGCAGGCGGGGCGGAAGGGCGCGGTGACGGTCTCCACGAACATGGCCGGGCGCGGCACGGACATCCTGCTCGGAGGCAACCCCGAGTTCATCGCCAAGGAAGCATGCCTTAAGGAGAAGATCGCCGAGCCGCTCGCCAAGGATCAGGAAGTGTTCGTCAGCGACCAGCACTTTCACTATTTCTATCACCTGGGGGCTTTCTACCGCGTGGCGCGGCCGAAGTGGGATGAGCTCTTCGCGCGCTACAAGGCGCAGACGGACGCGGAGCATGAAGAGGTGACCGCCCTGGGCGGACTGCACATCGTGGGCACGGAGCGCCACGAAGCCCGCCGCATCGACAACCAGTTGCGGGGGCGCGCCGGGCGCCAGGGCGACCCTGGCAGTTCCCGGTTCTACCTGTCGCTGCAAGACGATTTGCTGCGGGTATTCGGCGGGGACCGTATCCAGGGGCTGATGCTGCGGCTGGGCATGGAAGAAGACGTGCCGATCGAGTCGCGGCTGATCAGCAAGCGGATCGCCAAGGCGCAGGAGACCGTGGAGGCGCAGAATTTCGCTGCCCGCAAGCACCTGCTCGAATACGACGACGTCATGAACAAGCAGCGGCAGGCGGTTTATGGCGTGCGGCGGCAACTGCTCGAGGGCGCGGACCAAAGGGAACGCATCCGGGAGATGGTGCGGGGGATTGTGCAATCCCTGGTGGCCCGGCACTGCGACGAGCGGGCGCACCCCAGCGAATGGCATTTCGACGGCCTTCGGACGGACATACTCAGCCAGTTCGGCGTGCGCATCGACCAGCAGCAGCTCGAGGGGATGAAGATCCCCGAGATCGAAGATACGATCACGGAGCAGCTCTACCACAAGTACGACGAGAAAGAGGCGATGGTGGGCGCCGAGATCATGCGCGAGACGGAGCGCATGATTATGCTGCACGTCATCGACGACCAGTGGAAGGACCACCTGCTGAGCATGGATCACCTCAAGGAGGGGATCGGGCTGCGGGGTTACGGGCAGAAGGACCCCCTGGTCGAGTACAAGAAGGAATCGTTCCTGCTGTTCCAGGAGATGATGGACCGCATCGAGGATGAGACGGTGCGCTATCTTTACTTCCTCCAGCCGGTGATGGAGCAGCGCCAGACGCTGCCCTTCGAGCCGCAGGAAGATTACGGGGAGGAGCCAGAGATGGCTCCCGCGGCCGCCGACGCGCAGCGGGCTTCCGCGCAAGGCAGCATTCAGGATTTCACCAGGAACATCCAGCGGAAGAAAGAGAAGGAACTGGCGGAGATCCAGTTCGCGGGCGCCGGGGTGGCGACGGCGCAGCAGCCCGTGATCAAGGGACAGAAAGTGGGACGGAACGATCCATGCCCTTGCGGGAGCGGGAAGAAGTACAAGAAGTGCTGCGGGGCCTGAAGGGGATGAGAGAGTGAGGGGCCAAGTCAGGAGCGCGCTTCGCGGGCTGGGATTCGCAACGATTCTGATGCCGGTGCTGTTGCAGGCAGGGGTGTGGCCCGATCAATTCGGAGTATTTTCCCGGACCTCGTTGAATCCTGTGGCTGTCCAGCAGAACGGGGCGGTGTGGGAGGAGTACGGTCTTCAGGAGACGGAGGGAGCGGAATACGGACTGGGGCCGGAGCGTTTCAAGGCCGAGGCATTCCGCTTCCGGGATCCGACGGGAGCGCTGGCCGCGTTCCAATGGCTGCGACCGTCGGGCGCCAAGCCGGGCGGACTCGGCAAGCACTCCGCGCAGGCGGAACGCCTCACGATTCTGACCTACCACAACTACCTCTTTCGCTTCGAGGGCCGCAGCCCGCAGGCGGAGGAGTTGGAGCCCATGTTATTGCGGCTGCCCCGGCTGGACCAATCCCCGCTGCCGCCGCTGACGGACTATCTGCCGCCGGAGAACCTGACGCCGAACTCGGAGCGGTACGTAATGGGGCCCGCCTCTCTGGCGATGTTCCAGCCCAAGATCACTCCTTCGATGGCCGCGTTTCATCTGGGGACCGAGGCTCAACTGGCGAAGTACCGGTCCGGCGCGGGAGAGCTTGAACTAGCCATTCTCTCCTTCCCCACTCCGAATCTGGCGCGGCAGCGCGCGGAGGAATTGTCGAACATCGGGGGCGCCCTGGTAAAGCGCACGGGGCCGCTGGTGGCCGTGGTTGTGTCCGCCGCCGATCCGGATGCAGCACAGAGGCTGCTGGCGAGGATCAACTACCAGGCTTCGATCAGTTGGAGCGAGTACGTGCCCACAGCGCGGGACAATCCCGGCGAACTGCTTTTCGGCATCGTGATGCTGGTCGGCGTGCTCCTCGGGCTGGGGCTGATTGTGGGGGCGGCGATGGGAGGCGGCCGGCTGCTGGCCCGCCGGTACCTCAAGCGTTGGGTCCCGGAAGATCCGATGATCCTGCTTCACATTGCCGACCGCGAAGTCAAGTGATTTGTTTATATTAGAGGCAAAACCAAGCCTCAGCGGACGGCGTGGCGGGCCACAGGGGGTGTGGTGGGGGAAATCTCGCGGCGGCCTAAGCCTTTCACTGGTGCGGACTTCGAACGGTTCCGGGCGGCCATGTTTTTTTCCTTGACTTGAAGGGCAGGACGAAATAAGATCCAAACACCGGGTTCTGACGGTTGCGTTTCCGTCGGAAGTGATTCTCCCATTGACATCACCCTGGTAAAACAGGGCCGAGAAAATGCCCACCTCCCCCCAGAGGCGGGCATTTTCGTTTTGGGGCTCGACATTCCGCATAAAGTTAAGAAAATAAGGCCCTTGACTGGGAATGGGGGATTTGCCCCGGATTATCTGTGTTAACCTTGTAATTCCATGGAAAACGATCGGTTGCAAGTGATTCCGCTGGGCGGACTGGGCGAATTCGGGATGAATTGCCTGGCGCTGCGGTACAACGAGGACATTCTTGTCCTGGATGCCGGGATGATGTTCCCGGAGGATGAACTGCTGGGCGTGGACGCGGTGATTCCGGATTTCTCCTTTCTGGAAGAGAACCGCGAGCACGTCCGGGCGCTGATCCTGACTCACGGCCATGAGGACCACATCGGGGCCACGCCGTTTCTTCTCTCGGAGCTGGACATCCCCGTCTACGGGACAGAATTTACGCTGGCCCTGGCGGGGCGGAGGCTGGAAGAGCACGACCTGAAGGAGAGCGCCCGCCTGAATGCCGTTATGCCCGGGCAGACGGTCACGATCGGCCCGTTTCAGGTGAAATTCATCCACGTGACGCACTCGATCGTGAGCGCGGTGGCGCTGGCCATCACTACTCCTTTGGGGACGGTGATCCACACGGGCGATTTCAAGGTGGACCCCACACCGACCGATAACGATCTGTTCGACCTCCACACGCTGGCGGAGTACGGGAGACAGGGCGTACTGCTGCTCCTGTCCGACTCGACCAACGTGGACCGCCCAGGATATACGGAAAGCGAGCGGGCGGTGCGCCCGCGGCTGGAAGACATTTTGAACCGCGCCAGCGGCCGGGTGGTGGTGGCTTGTTTCAGCTCCTCGGTTCACCGGCTGCAACAATTGATCGATCTGGCGGAGGAATCGGGGCGGAAGGTTTGTTTCCTGGGCCGCAGCCTGGTGAACGTGACGGAGATCGCGCATTCGCTGGGACTGCTGAAGATACCCGACCGGATCCTCCTGCGCCCGCAGGACGTGATGAGCGCGGCCAGGGACAGGGTTCTGGTGGTGGTCTCCGGCACTCAGGGCGAGCCCATGTCGGCTCTCTCGCGGGTTTCGGTGGACGACCACAGGCACCTGTCCGTGGAGGCGGGGGACACGGTGGTTCTGAGCTCGCGGATCATCCCCGGCAACGAGCGGGCGATCTACCGCATGATCAATCACCTGGCGCGGCGAGGCGCCGACGTGATCTATGGTTCGATGAACCCGCCGGTTCACGTGTCCGGCCATGCCAGCGCGGAGGAATTGAAGCTGGTGCTGAACCTGGTGCGCCCGCGGTACTTCGTTCCGGTGCACGGCGAGTACCGGCAGCTCAGCCGTCACGCGGCGCTGGCGGAACACATGCGTTCGGCGGGGCTGGAAGAGACATTCGTGCTGGAGACGGGCGAGACTCTGGAGTTGGACCGGCGGGGAGCGCGAAGGGGCAAGCGCGTGAACGTCGGGCGGGTGTGCATCGACAGCGGGTCGCTGGACGATGTGGTGGAGGATCTGGTCATTCGGGACCGGAGGCATCTTTCCGAAGACGGATTTGTGCTCCCGATCATCGCGATCAACAAGCACACGGGGCGAAGCGAGGGGACGCCGGAGATCGTAAGCCGCGGATTCATGCCGGCGGAAGACAGCTCCGAGCTGTTGCAGGGGGCGCGCCAAGTCGTGGTGCGCACGCTGGAAGGATCGAGCGCCGAGGAGAGGTCGGACTGGGGAGTGATGAAGGAGAAGATCCGGTCAGACCTGCGCCGCTTCCTGCACAAGCACACGTCGCGGCGGCCGCTGATCATGCCGGTGATCCTGGAGATCTGAGGCGCCGTCGAAGCCTGACCGTCTACTTGAAGCGGAGGGAGAGCCTGCCTGCGGGTCCCCGGTATTGCAGTTCCAGATCCTTGACCTTGTGCTTGCCTTCGAGCATGAAGTAGAGCAGGCCCGAGGCGGGCGCGGTGTGCTCGGCTTCGGGGAGTTCCCTGTCGGTGAGGGTTTTGAGAATCCCCGAGTCCCCTCCCGCGCGGACAGAGCTGGCTTCAGCGCCGCCCTCTCCGGCGGTGTTGCCTACGGCGGGCCCCTGCGTACCCATTCGAATGGGCGGCCCTCCCATTGGCGGGCCCCAAACCGGGCCGGCATTTTCAGAGCGAATCGCTCCCCCGCGCTTGGTTGAGACGACGAGGGCGGCGGAGCCGGCGATCTGGCTGGGGTGGAACGGGGAGGAGCGCTGCCCGTCCTTGTCGGATCGGAGCAGGAAGTCATCACGGACGACGCGCAGGCCGCCGCCGGACTTCGGCACGAGATTCACTTCGAGGATTGTGAAGTAGCCCTCCAGATCGCTGCCCAGGAGGTTCTGTATGTCGCTCTTTTCGGTGTAGAGCGTAGCGCGGAGTTCGAGGGAAGCATTGGAAGCTTTGCCCTCCGGCAACTTTTTATCGGCCCCGAGGCAGGCAATCGCGAACAACAGAGAGAGAGCCACTGTTTTCACACCCCTCACCTCCTACCTGGATTATACGCCTCTCCGGCCGGCAACACAGGTTCTGCGAGGCCGCCGCATGGCAAGGCGGAGGCGCCTCCTCCTATGACCCGGGGGCGAGCCAGCCCGGCGGCAGATGCCGCGGGTCGATCTGCCACAAAGGAATCGCGACGAAGTACACCAGCAGCAGGACCAGAATCATTCCGATGAAGTTCAGCCACAAGCCCGCCCGGATCATGGCGCGAATCGGCACCAGCCGGGTGCCGAAGACGATGGCGTTGGGGGGCGTGGCCACCGGCAGCATGAAGGCGCAGGATGCGGAGATGGTGGCGGGCAGCAGCAGGACGAGCGGATTCACCTGGATGGCGCGCGCCAGCGCGGAAAGGAGCGGCATCGCCAGGTTGGCGGTGGCTGTGTTGGAGGTCAGTTCCGTTAAGAACGTCATTGTTCCGGCGATGCCGAGGATCTGGCCAGGCACAGGGAGCGACCCGAAGGCCTGAAGCTGCAAGCCGATGAAGTTCGACAGGCCCGAGGCGACGAATCCGTCGGCCAGCGCGAAGCCTCCGCCGAAGAGGAAGAGCACGTTCCAGGGAAGGTCTTCGATGGTTGTCCAGTCGACGAGCCGCTCCCCTCTCTGGCGGCCCGCGGGGATGAAGAACATCGAGAGGGCGGCCATCATGGCGACCGTTCCGTCGCTGATCCATCGGGTCTTGGCGTCAGCCAGGCCGACGAGGTTGCTCCAGCCGGGAACCTTTGCAATGGAGAACCAGCCGAGGTTCAGGTCGATGGGGATTTCGGCGCGAAAGATCCACAGAAAGGACACGGAGAGGAACACCGCCAGGATTCGCCTCTCGGCGGAGGTCATGGGGCCCAGTTTCGACAACTCGTGTGCGATCACCTGCCGGCCTCCCAGGAGGGAGCCGCGGGGAAGGGGATGCAGAAAGAAGACGAGAAGCGCCCAAGTGATCAGCAGGAAGACCGCGGAGAACGGAAGCCCGACGATGAGCCAGTTGGCGAAGCCGATCTCGGGCGCGCCGGGGAATTCGGTGTGAAAGCGCGAGGCGAAGACGACGTTGGGGGGAGTGCCGATCAGGGTGGCGATGCCTCCGATGCTGGAAGCGTAGGCGATGGACAGGAGCAACGCCAGGCCGAAGGGCCCCGGCCGGGCGGGGAGCGCGGCAGCGCCGTGACGGGCGCTCGTGAGGGAGACGACGGAGAGCGCCAGGGGGATCATCATCATCGTAGTGGCCGTATTGGAGATCCACATGGAGAGGGCCGCGGTGGCGACCATGAAACCCAGCACGAGCCGCCGGGGCTGGTCTCCGACGCGCCGGACGGTGTGGAGCGCCAGGCGGCGGTGCAGGTTCCAGCGTTCCATGGCCAGCGCGATCGTGAAGCCGCCAACGAACAGGAAGATGTAGTCGTTCATGTAAGAACGGGCAACCGTGTCCGGATCCGAAATCTTGAGGAACGGCATGAGCACGAGGGGCATCAGGGAGGTGGCGGCGAGCGGGATCGCTTCGGTGATCCACCAGGCAGCCATCAAAGCTGCCACAGCGGCCATGCGGTGGGTGCGGGGGTCGGCGCCGAAGGGCGTCAGGAGCAGGGCGACGAACAGCACGATACCGAGGACCAACCCGATCTCTTTTTGCATGCGGCTCCCTTGGGTTTGGGCCAGCATCCCGCCCGCGACCGCTGGCAGGAAGCCCTGAGTATACATCTAGAGGATTGTGCCGGAGGGATGCGGGATTCACCGCCGGGAACCGCCGTCTGGTGAAGCCGCAGGAGCGGCGACGCCGTCAGTCTGGAAATCCCGTACGCGCCGAAGCGCGCGGGCGATCCGCGCCCGGCGGGGCAGATCATCGCGATGTGTGGTCTGCGATCGTCCGCGCCACCGACAGGGCAGTCAGGTCCCGGCAGAAGAGTTGTGACCCATGGGGTTGAATTTCTCCGGCACGTCAGCCGCAACCAGCGGATTTGTGTCGGAGAACCCTCTCTAGTTCTGGCCGCAGACGCCGGACATGGGGCAGCAGCCTCCCGACGGGCACGACGGGGCGGCATTGCCGGAAGTGGACCCGTTGGTGACCGCGGCGAATGTGGACAAACGCTGCGTGAGATGGCGTTGCCCGCAGGAGGGGCACTCAACGCTGTCGGCGTCCGAAGCGCGGGCCACGCGCTTCTCAAATTCATTTCCACAATCGTCGCAATGATATTCGTAGATCGGCATCAGTACCCCCTCAATCCAGCAGTAACATACATATTTTATCAACAATGGCCCGCACTTCGGCGGCCGGAACGGCGTAGTTGTTGACCAGGATGGCGAAGGCCCGGATCCCGGAGGGGGAGCCGGCATAGCCCGCGATGGCGATGACGCGACTCAGCGACCCGGTCTTGGCGCGCAGCCAGCGGGCTTCGGGCAGACCTCTAAATCGATTCCGCAGCGTGCCTTCTTCGCCGGCGACCGGCAAGCTGTCCCGAAACGCGTCCCGAAGAGGGGAGCGCTCCATCCAGGAGAGCAAGGAGGTCAAGGCCCGGGGCGTGGTCATATTCAGCATGGAGAGACCCGAGGCGTCGTAGAGTCTGGCGTCGCCATCGGGAACATTCGCCTCGCGGAGGAAGGACTCCAGTTCGGCCAAACCCGCCGCCCGGCTGCCGACACCGCGGCGCGCCCGGCCTGTCTCGGCCAGGAGCAACTCGGCGTGCAGGTTCACACTTTCTTTGTTGACCACGGTGAGGATATCCGCCAGCGGAGGCGAGAGCCTCTCGGCGAGACGGACATCGCCGGCGGCCGGAGAGGGTTCAGCCGGGAGGAGCGTCTCGCCGGGGTACCGGTGACGGGCCTGCGGACGTCCGGTAACGGCCACGCCGCGGCGGATGAGAGCATCGCGCAGGGCGGCGGCGGCGAACAAGGCGGGGTCGTCCACAGCCAGCGAGCGGCCCTCGGCCGGCCCCCGCAAGGGCATCGTGCCCCAAAGTCGGAGCTGGCGGGAGCCCGGCGCGCGGGCGACCTGGAGTTTCGGGGTACCGGCCGCGGTGGTGACAACCCGGTTCTCCACCAGGAAGTAATCGAAGCTCGGGGTGAGCCGGATCTGCGCCGGATCCCCCGCGCGCCGGCCGGGGCGGACGACCAGGGCGATGCGGCTGTCGTTCACAGTGAGAGCGCTGACGGGCGCGCCGAATTCCCAGAGGAAGTCCTCCTGCGCCCGGCCCTCGGGGAACGGTTCCCACTCGTAGGCCGTGTCGTCCCCGATGATGTCCCCCTCGATTCTGGCGATGCCTTGTCGCGCGAGAGCGTCCGAGAGATCTTCGATGGCTTGAAGAGGGTTTCCGGCGGGGGCGTCGCGGCGGTAGGGATACGCTCTGCCGGAGAGTGTCGGATCGCCCCCTCCGGCCAGACGCAGGTCGCCCCGCAACAGGCCGTTCTCGGGCTTCCGCGGAGCGAAGACGGCCGTCCGAAAGCGATAGTCCGGGCCGAGGCGGTGGAGGGCCATCGCCGTGGAGAAGAGTTTTGTTGTGGAGGCGGGGACGAAGAACTGGTCCTCCTGCCAGGCGTAAAGCGATTGGCCGGTGGAGAGATCCAGGACATGAATCCCCCAATGGCCGTGGCGGGCTGTAATCGAGGATCTTACGACGGACTCAATCCTCTCCGGGAGAGGCTGCGAGGACAGGAGGGCTGGAAGGACCAGCAGGAGAGGCAGGAAACCGCGCCGCGCGAACTTCAAGCTTTGACCTCTCCCGGGGCCGGCAATCTTGTAAGCCGGGCGTAGATCCGGATCACCACGGTGAGAAGGAAGACCGTAATCGCGCCCAGGAACGGCACCAGCATCACCGCCCGGATACCCCACAGGTCGGCATAGATTCCCAGTGTCCACGGCGCCAGGAGGCCTCCAACCGTGGCCAGGGAGAATAATCCGTTGTAGAAGCCGGGGTGGTAATAGGGGAAGCGCCCGCCTATCATCTCGGCGACAAGGGGGTAGATGGCCGCGTAGCCGATGCCTAGAAACAGGATCCCGGCGGTGGCCCCGAACATATTGTTGGTGTGAAACAGGACGCCGCACCCGAGGACGGCTGAGAAACCGCAGACCAGCAGCAATGCGCCATGCCGCACGCGGGGCAGGATGGCTTGCATCGCGATCCGGCCAACCAGGAGGGACAGCCAGTAGACAGCCAGAAGGTGGAGCGAGGCGGCGGGACTGACGCCCAGCCTCTGGATCAGAAAGATCGGCATCCACCCCGCGATAGACCATTCATTGCCGAACTGAATGAAGAGGAGCAGACTCAACAGGATCGCCTCGGGGCTCTTGAAGTCCTGAACAGCCTGGCGCAAGGGGACCGAGCGGGGGAACGGGATCAGGTCGAAGTTGGTCCTGGCGAAGATGCCCGCAAAGAGGCCGGGGATGACGGCTAAGATGATCAGAATACTCGGAACCGTGTAGACATAGAAGGCGCCTCCAACGAGGAGAACTGTCGCCAAGGAGCCCAGCCCGAAGAAGGCTCCGCCAAGGTTCAGAGTGGCGGCCGGATCCCTGGAATAGAGCGGCGTGATGGCGTGCAAGACGGAGGCGCTGGTAGGGCCGATGCTCGCCCCCAGCAGGAACAGGCCGGCCAACCTCCAGTAAGGGGAAGCGGAGGCGGGAACAGCCGCCAGGTATAGCAGCGCCGCGCAGGCTAGGCCGGCCGCAACCGAGAGCGCGATACGTAAGCCCTTGCGTTCCAACAGATAATAGGCGCCCTTCAGGGAGGCGAGGACGCCGGCGACCATGGCCAGGAAGAAGGAGCCCGTTTCCGTGTATTCCGACCTCAGGTGGTAGCCCCAGGCGGGCAGGATTGCGCCCAGGAAGGCCAGCAGCATGCCCATGAGGAAGAAACCGATGAGCGATCTTCTGGCTGGCGAAAACTGCCACATCCGAGCACTCCTCCCCCTGGATGTGCGGCCGGCGCATCCAGTCCAGTGGGTATTGTAACGCTTCAGGCAACCCCGCCGCTGGATTTCCATTTCCCGGAGATCTCCGTGCTCCTGTTCTATGAAAAGGGGTAGGAGAAGTTGTAGTGTTCACTGCAAACAAAGAACTTGGCCCATGGCAGCGGAATTGCAATTTCAAGGGTGGTCGATAGAGGTTTGTAGCGCTCTGGTGGGTTTGCCTTCCCGCGAACCCGCAATTCCCCGCGTGAGGCGGGGTTTTTCTTTTTGGGCCCCAGCGGCTGGATTTGCTAAACTGGTGCCTGCTGAATGAAGGGGTTCTACGCGCGTTGGATGGACGACTGGGAGCGCCGTCTGGCCGGCCGTGACAACGACCGGATCTTATATCCATTCGAATGGGGCCTGGAATGGATCGGAGCGCCTCCTGAAGCGGGCGATGCCGCCCCCCTGATGGCGGAGTACAGCCGGAAGGCGATGCAATCGTCCGAGGAGTTCTTCTCCTACCGGCGGCCCAGCGACTACCGGATCGAGAATCAGCATCTGACGTTCACAAGCCCGGTACAATCCCCATACCCGGAGAACAACCGGGTCCACGCGGATTTTTTCCCCTGTTCCCGGTCCAACGGGCGGGCCGTCCTGGTTCTGCCGCAATGGAACGCGGACGCGTCCGGACACGTGGCTCTCTGTAAGCTGCTGAATCGTTTTGGTTTGTCGGCGCTGAGGATGAGCATGGCGTACCACGACCGGCGTCTGCCACGCGGGCTCCGCCGGGCCGATTACCACGTCTCGCCGAACGTGGGGCGGACCATCCACGCCGGAAGGCAATCGGTGGTCGATGCCCGCGCCTGCCTGGACTGGCTTGAGGAGCAGGGCTTCCGGAAGTTCGGCATCCTGGGCACCAGTCTGGGATCCTGCATCGCTTACATCACGGCGGCACATGACCACAGGATTGTGGCGGGCGCATTCAACCACGTCTCGATGTACTTCGGGGACGTGGTCTGGACCGGACTGGCGACGCGGCATGTGCGGCAGGGGTTGGGGGAGTCAATCACCCAGGAGCAGCTTCGCGATCTGTGGCGCGTGATCAGCCCGGCCACGTACCTGGATCGGATGACGGGCCGGGAGATGCCCAGTCTGCTGATCTGCGCCCGCTACGATACGACCTTCCTGCCCGAGTATTCCCGTCGTTTCATCGAGGAAAGCCGCAAAAGGCGTCACACGATCCACGAGGTCTGCCTGCCGTGCGGGCACTACACCACGGGCCAGTTCCCATTCAACCTGCTGGACGCGTACCACATTTGCCGGTTCCTGAAGCGCTGGCTTTAGGGCATGCGCCCTGGATCGATGCCGTGCGCCGACCCCGCGCGGCTTTGAGGCTTGCAGGCACGCCCCGCTGTGAGAAAGAATTGTCTAGCTCGAACACGAGCGAAGATGCACGGAGGTGCGGGTAGATGACGCGCGGGCAAGAAATCCGGCTGAAATCCGTCTGCCTTGGGGCAGCGATTCTCGGCCTGCTGATCCCGGTGACTGCCGGAGCGCAAGAGCGAACCGTGATTCGTCTGAAGGACAACGGCGCGCCCTTGGTCAATCCTGGCATGGGTTGGGTGTTTCACCACTACGACAACGACATTGTGCGCTACGGCAGCAAGCTGGAGCCTTGGGACACGGTCGATGAATTCCCGGGAGTCGGGGTCATCTACCTGCGGCTTGCCTGGTCGTACCTGGAGCCGGAAGAAGGCAAGTTCAACTGGGCGGTGGTCGACATCCCGGCGCAGCGCTGGATCGCCAAGGGAAAGAAGATCGCCTTCCGGTTTACAACCTACGAGTCGGCCTCCAATAACCCGCCGAACGCCACGCCGGAATGGGTCATGAGGGCGGGGGCGAAGGTTTACCCGGTGCGAGGGAGAGCGGGCGCGTCCACCAGCGCGCCGGTCCGCTATGAGCCGGACTACGACGATCCGATTTTTCTGGCGAAGCTGGACAACTTCTTCGCGGCGGCGGCCAGGCGCTATGACGGCGATCCCAACGTGGCGTGGATTGACATTGGAACGGTGGGGATCTGGGGCGAGGGCGATCCTGGGCCGGAGCGGTTTGTTACGGCGGGAACGGTGCGCAAACACATCGACCTGCACACACGGCACTTCAAGCGCACGCTCATCGCCTACAACGACAATCTGACGTTCCGGGGCAAAGGGCTCGAAACCATCGTGTATGCCAAAGAGCAGGGACTCACGCTCAGGGACGACAGCATATTGTGCCGCCCCGGGCGGGAGGCGGTGTATACGCATTACTATGCGGGCGCTTTCTGGCCGAGGCTTCCGGTCATCCTGGAGAGCGAGCACTATGGACTTGCGGTGCAGCGGGGGGATTGGGGGGAGGGGAGCGACTACTTGCGGGCTCTGGAACTGGGGCACGGGAGTTACGTTTCCGTCCACTGGTGGCCGAGGGAGTTCCTGGAGAAGAACCGGCCGTTGGTGGAGCGGATGACGCTGCGCATGGGCTACCGGCTTCAACTCCTGGAAGCCGCGTTGCCGCGGGAGGTTCCCGCGGGCGGGAAAATGGCCCTCTGGCACCGCTGGCGGAACAACGGGGTGGCGCCGTGCCTCCCCGGCGGCTTCGTCGCCTTCACCTTCAAGGACCAGAAAGACGGGGTGGCGGGGGTTTTTGTGGACGAGGCATTCGACGTGCGGACGTTGGAGGTGGGGCCGCCGGACCAGGCCCCGGCGACCGGCAGGGAGGCGGACTTTCTGCTGCCGCCTGTTTCCATTCTGCGGCCCGGGACTTACAGCGTGTGGGTTTCGGTGGGATCCCGAATCGGGACGCCTGAGATAGCGCTTCCATTGGACGACGGCGACGGGCAGAGGCGATATCGGATCGGGCAGATCCGGATCACAGAAGCGGTGGGGAGGTGATCATGAGACCTACAGCGTGCGGAGCGTTGATGCTGGCGGCGCTGCTCGGCGGCGCGCCGGCGTTCGGGGCCGATCCTTGGGATGTGATGTTCGAGCAGCCGCTGGTGAAGTGGGCGCTGGTGATCGGGGAGACCAAGTCGCTTCCCTGGAAGGACGCGGCGGTGTGGGATGCAACCATGCCCGGATACGACGCCGGCAGGGCAGCCGCCGAAACGTTGGAGATTCTGTCTCCGGGGACTCCGGTGCTGGCCCGCATGGAGACAATGCGGCGCGCGATTGTATACAGCCGCGTGGATCCGGGCGTGGCTTACCAGATTCTGGCGGCGCTGGACCGGCGCGTGCAGGAGGCGCAGGTATCGGGCAAAGCGGATGCGCTGGCTATCTTCGACCTGGGCTATTTCTTTGAGGCCTGCCGGCAAGCGGCGTGGCTGAAGACGGAATGGCTGGGGGACAGGAACGGCTACGCCCTGGTGATTCAGGCATCGCAATTTCTCGGCGCCTCGTTTCCGGAGAGGCTTGAGATTCAGTTCGCGGCGGGGTTGATTCTGCTGGAGCCCAAAGGGCAGCATCCGTACTACCCGCATTTCAAGACCGTGGTGAAGGAGGCCAAGGAGGGCACGCTGCTGGAGAAGAATCTGGTGACACATCTGCGGCGGACGTTTGAGGCGGACTCGCTGGAGGCCATGAGAAAGAGTAAGTACCTGCTGCGCTGAGAGAGGCGCGGGGAGAGGGAGGCCAGGAGCGCCGGGCGACGCGGCGACCCCGCCGGCGAGGACTTCGATGGAGCACAGCGGAATTTCTTGTTGACAAGGTCGGCACTGCGCTTTACGATGGAGGCAACACTGAGAAAGGAGGTGATCCAGGAACAATGAAATCCGGCAGTAGTACTCAGCGCGAGGTGGTTGGCTGTTAGAGCGACCGTTCGAAAACCGACGGCGCCGTTTCAGTGGCGGAGCCATGGTTCCCGTGGACCAGCCACCCCGGCGCGAATCCTAACGCCTTAGGATCTCTCCTTTGGCTACCGGCCCTCCGCCCTGCCGCGATGGCACGGCGGGGGGGTCCTGCCTTCGTGTTATACTCGAAGTTTCATCCGCCTAAGGAAAGGACCCAGTCCGGCATGAAGGAAGGGATTCATCCCGCCTACGAGGAATTGAGCATCATCTGCGCCTGCGGCCACAGCTTCCGCACCCGCTCGACGCACAAGGGCGACATCCGTGTGGAAATCTGCTCGAAGTGCCACCCGTTCTTTACGGGGCGGCAGAAGCTGGTGGACACCGCGGGCCGTGTGGACCGCTTCCAGCGCAAGTATGCGAAGTTGAAGAAGTAGCTCCCGCTTACCGGCGCTCGCGGGGCGGAGGAGGCATGCCGGGGCGATTGTTCTGCTTATCGCGCCGGCGCTTTTCCATCTCGATGCGCCGCTCTTCCAGCATCTTGGCGTATTCGGCGCGCTGCTCCGCATCGAGCATGGCTTCGATCTGAGTTCGCTGTTCCTTCTGGAGGGCTTCCATCTCCGGATCCATCAGTTTGCGGATCTCCGCATCCGCACGCTGCCTCGCCTCGTTGAACCGTTTCCCGGAAGCATCCATGATGGCGCTGAGCTGAGCCACCTGCTGTTCGCTCAGCTTGAGGCGGTCACGCATGGTCTGGATGTAGTGCTGCCGGAAACCGGCCGGACCTCCTTTGGCGGGTTTCGTTTTGACCTCCTGAGCCTCTTGCCTCTGGTCGTAAAAACGGTAACCGAGCGCCCCCACCAAGGCGCCGCTCGCGAACACGGCCAGCAGTTGTATTGTCACCCAAAACTTGAGGCGCTTCACTGGTAGGTATCTCCTCCGGGCAACTCATAGAGGCTGATTTCGGTGTACGGCGAGCTATCGGAGGCGGAAGCCGCCAGAGCTTCGATGTAAGTCTGGGTGTAGAACGCCGGCTGTGTGCGGGAAGTGGACTGCAAAACCACAAGCAAGAGGCAGATGGCGGCAGCGGCCGTAATGAAGGCCCGCGTCAGCCTGCCGAAGCTGTATGAGACGGAGCGGCGCGCCTCGATCTTTTCCCACAACAGCGGCATGAAGTTCGGGCTTGGCTCCGGCGCGGGGCAAGCCTCACGATAAGCCGCGAAGATCCGGTCCAGCTCACTTTCCAGATCCGGTTGCGGATGATTGAACAGATCATTCTCAGCCATAGATCACTCCCGGCCGCCCGCCTTGCCGGCGTCCGCGCGCTGGCTGGCCAGCGCTTTCAGTACTCGCTGTCGGGCTCTGAACAGCCTGACCTTCAGAGCATTCTCGTTCACATGATAAATCTGCTCCAGCTCCTTCAACGAGAGGCCCTCCACCTCTTTCAAGATGAGCAGGGCCCGATCCGCCTCCGAAACTGAGGCCAGCAGACTTTGCACGTATTCCCTCGTGCGGGTTCGATCCGACTCCTCCCGGCGTTGAACCCCCCCGGCGGCGGCATCCGCCATCTGCACAGCCGACTCGGAAAGGTCCGCCATCCTCAACTCACCCCGCCTGCGCTGCTTTCGCAAATAGTCATAGGCCGCATTCACCGTCAGGCGGTACAGCCAGGGCTCGAACACATCCGGGGTCCGGAGCTGCTCCAGGGATAGATACAAGCGAAGAAACACCTGCTGTCCAACGTCCTCCACATCCTCCCGCCGCCCGATAAGCCTGGCGATCGCCCCCAGCACGCGCCTGCGATAGGCCAGCACCAATTCATTGAACGCAGCATCGTCTCCACCTCTGGCGCGTTCGATCAGCTTCGCATCAACCAACATGCCATGCCTGTTCGGGCCGGCACCTGGGAGGTTCTTTCGCCGGCGTGCCTAAACGGAATCCGCTGTGCGGCGGCGCGCTTCTTCACCTGTTCCACCACTCCGCTAGCAGCCAATCTCAACCTCACCATTTAAGGCGAGTCCACAAGCTGATAGGTTACAAGATATTCAAACAAAAGGCAAAAGCCCCTGTGCCCCGCCTTCCAACCGGGACTCAGGAGCGGTCCGGCGCCCGCCCCGAACAGGGGGCGGAGCGGGGCGGGCATGCTAAAATCGAAAATCGCCCCACCTATCATGAATTTTCTTGAGGGACTGAACCCCCAGCAGCAAGAGGCCGTCTGCCATCTGGAGGGACCGCTACTGATTCTGGCCGGCGCCGGAAGCGGCAAGACGCGCGTGGTGACGCACCGGATCGCGCGCCTGATCGCCGTGGCGGGGGTGTCTCCCCGGCAGATTCTGGCGGTCACGTTCACGAACAAGGCGGCCGGGGAGATGCGCGAACGGGTGGCCAGATTGCTGGCGTCCTGCGGCCGGCCCGCGGCGGATCCCTGGGTATCCACGTTTCATTCCTTCGCCGTACGGCTGCTGCGGCAGGACGGAGCGGCGCTGGCGGATCTGCGCCCCGGCTTCACGCCGAAGTTCACGATCTATGACGAGGATGCGCAGGCGTCGGTTCTGAAGGCCGTCCACCGCAAGCTCGGGCTTGACGAGAAGACGCTGCCGCACCGGGCGGCGCTGGCCGCCATCAGCCGGGCCAAGAGCTCGGGCCGAACCCCGCAGGACGTGTACAAGCTGGCCACGGGCCCCAAGGATTCCCAGCTTGCCGTGGTCTACGAGGAGTACGAGGGGAGCCTGAGACAGGCCAACGCCCTCGACTTCGACGATCTGCTCCTGGAAGCGGTCCGGCTGCTCAGGCATGACGGCAGAGTCCGGGGAGCGTACAACGAACGTTTTGTCCACCTGATGATCGACGAGTATCAGGACACCAACCGGAGCCAGTACGAACTGGTGCGGCTTCTGACCGAATTGCGGCAGAACGTGTGCGCCGTCGGGGACGAGGACCAGTCCATCTACGGCTGGCGGGGGGCGGAGATCCGCAACATCCTGGATTTCGAGAGGGACTATCCCAGCGCCCGCGTGATCCGGCTGGAGCAGAATTACCGCTCGACGAAGCCGATCCTGGAAGCGGCCAGCGCCCTGGTTTCGCACAACTCCCAGCGGCGCGGAAAGTGGCTCTGGACGGCCGAGAGCGGGGGCGTGCCGGTGGGGATGTTCGAGGCGGAAGACGGGGAGCAGGAAGCGCTCTTCGTGGGCGACCAGATCCAGCGCCTGCGGTGGGAAGATCCCGCCGTGCGGATCGCGGTGCTCTACCGGACCAACGCTCAGTCCCGGCAGTTTGAGGAGGCGTTCCGGCGTTACAGCATTCCGTACCTGGTAGTGGGCGGCTTCAGCTTCTACCAGCGGGCGGAGGTGCGGGACGCGCTGTCGTACCTGAGAGCGCTTCAGTCGCCGCAAGACAGCGTGAGTCTGATGCGGATCTTGAACACGCCCGCGCGGGGCATCGGCAAGACCACCGCAGAGCAGATCGAGCGCTTCGCCCGGGAGCACAGTCTGTCCGCGTGGCAGGCCATCCAGGAGATGCTGGCGCAGCGTCTCTTTCCGGTCAGGGCGCAGGCGGCTTTGGGGGCGTTCCGGAACCTTGTGGAAGAGCTGCGCAGAGAAATGGAGAGCCTGTCCCTTGAGGGCCTGTTGCGGCTGGTGCTGAGCCGGACAGGGTACCTGGAGATGCTGGAAGCCGACCAGTCTCCCGGCTCAGAGGCGCGGGTGGAGAACCTCAAGGAACTGTTGAGCGCCGCGGCGGAAGCCGGCCTGCGGGGGGACGACCTTTCCGGTTTCCTGGACCATGCGGCGCTGGTCTCGGACGCGGACCAGATCGACGAGCGCGCAGCCGTCTCTTTGCTCACCCTCCACAACGCCAAAGGGATGGAGTTCCCGGTCGTTTTCATGGCGGGGATGGAGGAAGGTTTGTGCCCGCACAGCCGTTCCTTCGACTCGGAAGACATGATCGAGGAAGAGCGCCGTCTTTGCTATGTCGGCATGACGAGAGCGCAGAAGAGGCTGACACTGAGCTGGGCGCGTCTCCGGCGGCGCTTTGGCGGCGGGAGCCCGGAACCGGCGATGCCTTCGCGCTTCTTGCGGGAGATTCCACGGAAACTGACCGTGGACCTCTCGGCGCACCCGCCGGCCGCCGAACTGGACCTCTTCGCCGAGCGGGCGATGGCCCGCGAGGCGGTGCAGCGAACCGCTTATACTGGTAAGACATACGACTCGTTGGAGCAGGTCCGCCAGTTCTTCGCCGCGCGCGGGAAGGCGGCGCCCGCCGCCAGAGCGGCGGGGCAAGCACCGGCGGCGGCCTCTCGCCGGAAGCGGGAGTCTCCGGTCGGGGCCGTGGTTGTGCATCCCCGCTTTGGCCGGGGAACGGTGCTGAGGCGCGAGGGCGAAGGGGAGGAGGCCAAGCTGACGGTGAGCTTTCCTGGGCACGGCCTCAAGAAGATCATTCAGAAATACTCGGGTTTGAAGACAGACGCATGAACACAAAGAACGTAACCGACAAGCTGGAACGCAAGAAGTTGAAGCGCGAAGCAAGGAAGAAGGCTCCCCCCAAAGCCAAGCGCCCCGCAGGAACCGCGCGCGGCGCAAACAAGAAGAAGATCAGGAAGTCCGTAAAGGGCCAGAGGAAGCGGTAGGACCAGGGGCAAGTTCAACGGGACGGGGGACGTCTCCCATCCTTGAGCCAGGCGCCGCAAGCCTATGTCCGATCTCTTCCGTAAAAAGAGCATCGAGGCGTTGCTGGCAGCCGCCGACGACCCGGCGCGCCGGCTGCGAAAGACGCTGGGGCCGTGGAGTCTCACGGCCCTGGGGATTGGGGCGGTAATCGGGTCGGGGATCTTCATCCTCACCGGCACGGCGGCGGCCGGGGAGACGCTGTCGTTCGATTCCTTCCTGCACGCGCCGGTGCTGGATCTGCTGATGCACGGCAGAGAAGCCGTTTCTACGCTGGGGCGTCCCGGCGCCGGGCCGGCGATTTCGCTGTCGTTCCTGCTGACCGCGCTGGCCTGCGCTTTCGCAGCGCTCTGCTATGCCGAACTGGCCTCGATGATCCCGGTGGCGGGCAGCGCCTACACCTACTCCTACGCCACCCTGGGAGAGATTTTCGCCTGGATCATCGGGTGGGACCTGATCCTGGAGTACGCCGTGTCCAACATGGCCGTGGCGGTGGGGTTCTCCGCCTATTTGAATGACATCCTGGACAGCGTGTTCGGGTTGCGCCTGCCGAGGCAGCTCGCCGGACCGATGATCGCCGGCGGGGAGTTCACCGGGAGCTGGTTCAACCTGCCGGCGCTGGTGGTGCTGCTGGCGCTGACGATGATCCTGGTGCGGGGCGTGCGGGAAAGCGCCGAGACGAACAACGTGATGGTGCTGATCAAGGTCGGAGCGGTGCTGCTGTTTGTCTTTGGGGCGGCGCGCGCGGTCGATTCCGGCCACTGGCATCCCTTCATGCCGAACGGCTTTCCCGGCGTGCTGACCGGCGCGGCGATTGTATTCTTCACTTACATCGGCTTCGACTCGGTCTCGACGGCGGCCGAGGAGTGCCGCAATCCGCAGCGCGACCTCCCCATAGGAATCCTGGCGACGCTTCTGGTCTGTACCTTGCTGTACACGGCGGTGGCGCTGGTGCTGACCGGGATCGCCGACTGGCGCACCCTGGGCAACGCCGCGCCGGTGGCCAACGCGCTGAAGGATCTGGGGTACGACAACATCCGCCGCTGGGTCGGAGCCGGCGCCATCGTGGGGATGGTCTCCTCCCTGCTGGTGTTTCAGTACGGGCAGGCGCGGGTCTGGTTCGCCATGTCGCGCGACCGCCTGCTGCCGGGCTTTTTCTCCCGCGTGCACCCGGTGCACCGCACGCCGCACGTCAGCACCTGGATCGCCGGTTTCGCGGTGGGCATCCCGGCGGGCATCTGGGACCTCGGCACCTTCGCCGACCTCTCGAACATCGGCACCCTGTTCGCCTTCGCGCTCGTCTCGGCGGGTGTCATCGTGGCCCGCCGCACGCAGCCCGCCCGCCCGCGCGGCTTCCGCGTGCCGCTCTCGCCCTGGCTCCCTCTGCTTTCGATTGCTTGCTGCCTGGTGCTCATGCTCAGCCTGCCGCTGATGACCTGGCTGCGCTTCTTCGGCTGGCTGGCGGTGGGGCTGGCCATCTACTTCGCGTTCGGCAAACGCCGTAGCGAACTCGCGGAATCCAAATAGACGGGGGGCGTATGTCTCTTCGATTCCTGGCGCCATTCGTGATCGCGGCCGGCTTGCTCGGGCAAGCTCCGCACCAACATCACCCTCCCCGCCCGGAGCGCGAGTACGCCCGGGCGCTCGAGAATCCGTCCCGCGACGCCTGGCAGAAGCCCCAGGAGGTGATCGCCGCCCTCGAATTGAAGCCGGACGAGGTGGTGGCCGACATCGGCGCGGGCACGGGCTATTTCGCGCGCCGTTTCGCGCGGCAGGTGGGCAAAGTCTACGCGGTGGACGTCAGCGAAGGCTTCCTGCGGCAGGCTCGCGAGGGCGCCCCGGCAAACCTCGAGACCATCCTCGCCGCGCCTGACGATCCGCGTCTGCCCCCCGCCTCCGTGGACACGATCTTCTTCTGCAACGTGCTCCACCACATCGGGAATCGCGCCGCCTACTACCCCAAGCTCGACCGCGCGCTCAAACCCGGCGGGCGGATCGTCATCCTGGAGTTCTACAAGAAGAAGCTGCCTGTCGGGCCGCCCGAAAGCATGAAGCTCTCCGAAGCGGAAGTGATCGCGGAACTCGAGGCGGCGGGTTTCCGCAAGGCCCGGAGTTTCGGCTTCTTGCCCTACCAGTACTTCTTCGTGTTCGAGCGGAAATAGACGCTCGCCGGCCGCGCACCGCCGGTCTCAGCTCTCCGCCCGGACGCCGGCCGCGGCGGCGCGCGCCAGGCGGTGTTCGCCGTGTCTCTCGCTTGCCCGTAACCAGACGAAGTCGTGGAAGCGGCGCCGGCAGTCATGACAGCGGTACGGCGCCAGCAGGCATAGCGCGGCCAGAAGATCGAGCAGGCTCTTCCGCCTGGACCTGCGCACGTGGTTCCAACCACAGCGGGGACAAATCACCATAAGGCTTCACCTGATAGACTCCCGGTGAACCCGAAAATCTCCCGCTTCTTGCTGATTTCAATGAAGTTTTTGAAAGCAAACGTATGCCGGGCGCGGAGTTCTGTAAAGGCTCGGTAAAGCCCCCCCGGCGGCGTAACCCAATTCGCGGAAAAAGAGTTCTTTCAATCGAAGGGCCTATGGTGAACAAACTGCCGCTATCCGCCGCATTGCTGGCGTGCGTTGCGCTTCAGGCCGCCACGCACCAGGGCATTGTGCGCAGCGGGGGACTGCCGATCCCCGGCGCCGCCGTCACAGCGGTGAACGTGGGCACGGGCGAACGGCGCGCCGTGCAGACGACGGCGGTCGGCCAGTACACCATTTCCGCTTTGCCGCCGGGCAACTATCCGGCCCACGCCGCCGTCTCCGCGCTTTCCCGGCTGGCGCAGCAGGCAAAAAACGAGGCGCGCAGCTTGGCCGAGACCCTCCAGCCGCATCCGACTACAGGGCATCCCTTTTCACCGCGCGAGCATGAAGTATTGACTCTCGTCGCCGAGGGGCTGACCAACAAGGAAATTGCCTACCGCCTGGGAATCAGCGACCGTACCGTGCAATTTCACCTGAACTCGATATTCAACAAAACGGCAGCACAGTCGCGCACCGAAGCGGTAGCGCTGGCAATGAAAAAGGGGTGGATTGGAAAGCAAAGGTAGGTCTCTTGCTGCTGGTCTCGATACACCTTTCACTAAAACCGTTCGGGGCTAATCGACCAGCGAGCAACTTACACCTGTGGTAATGGCAGATGCCCGGCAGGCCGATTTTCAATAAGATGGGGATAGGTAGAGAAAGGAGACTCTCATGTCACAAGAAAACTTGCTCAAAGCGCTTGGCCCACTGGCCCCGTTGTTCGATGACCCTGACATCCTGGAAATTATGGTCGATGGACCAGAGCGCATCACCATTCAGAAATATGGCCGCAAAATTCAGGAGACCGGGCTGCGTTTCGAGTCAAACGACGCTCTGAAAGAGATGGTCAGGGCTGTTTTGGCGGCGACCGGCGCGGAACTGGACAACGATAAAACCATCTATGATGTCCGGCTGGGCGACAATAGCCGCATGATGGCTGTCTTGTCCCCAACTGCCATCAATGGACACAGCCTCACTTTCCGAAAATGGATGACTCGCCAGGTTACCTGGCAAAAATTGCTCGAATATCGCTCTGTCAGCCCCGAAGTGTTGGTCCTGATTCGTTCTGCGCTGACAGCGCAGGTCAATATTCTGGTGGCGGGCGGCACCGCCAGCGGCAAAACCACCATCGCCAATCGCATCATCGAACTGATACCGACCGACAAGCGCATTGTTGCGGTCGAGCAGACTCACGAGTTCCAGTTCGACCATCCCCGCGCGGTCTTTTTGGAGGCTGATAGCGGCCTGCACGCCGGGATGAATGAGTTGTTGACCGCCGCCTCCAAAATGCGCCCCGATTGCCTGGTGGTCGGTGAACTGCTTGGGCCGGAGACCATGCGCGTCATGCAAATTTTCAGCAACGGGCACTGGGGACTCACCACCATCCACGCCACCAGCGCTGAAAACGCCCTGACCCGCCTGGAAACGATGTGCCTGATGGCAAACCTCGGCCTGGGGTTGGACGATATCCGCGAGATGATTGTCTCAGCCCTGCGCCTGATTTTGTATCAGGAATGCCTCGCGCCAAACGGCAAACGGAAAATCACCAAAATTGTGGAACTGCGCGGGCTGGAAAATGGCCGTTACCTGTTGAAGCCGCTCATGCGCTACCACCCGGACTCAGACTCCTTTGAAATGACCGGGGAAAAACCCGGTTGGGAGCAATGAAAAAAAGCCCTGGGCTTGATATGGCCAAAGTTTAAGGTTCGAATGACCCAATTTTGCGTTACACTACAACCTTGTGACCCCCTTCCTGCAACTCATCTTTCTGCTGGCCTTTATCCTGCTCACCGCCAAACTGGCCGGGTATATCAGCATCCGTCTGGGACAACCCTCGGTATTGGGAGAATTGATTATCGGGGTTGTCCTCGGCCCTTCAGTGATTAACTTGTTAGGTTTGCCCCTCATCGACCAGGAATTAATGGGCGAAGTGATGCACTTGATGGGCGAAATCGGCGTCCTGCTGTTGATGTTCATCGCTGGGATGGAATTAGAATTTGACGAACTGCGTCATACGGGTCGGGTTGCGGCCCTGGCCGGGACGCTGGGCGTGTTTGTGCCGGTGCTGTTTGGCAGTGGCGTGGGTTTACTGTTTCAGATGGAAACCAGGGCGGCTCTCTTCTTGGGCCTGGCGCTGGGTGCTACATCGGTCAGCATTTCGGCCCAAACCCTGTTGGAGATGAAAGTCCTGCGCACGCGCGTCGGGTTTGGCCTGCTTGGCGCGGCGGTTTTCGATGACATCCTGGTCATCCTGTTGCTCTCTATCTTTTTCGCGTTTGTCGATGGAGGCGGCAACGTGGGCAGCATCCTGCTGGTCTTTGGACGCATGTTCCTGTTCTTTGCGTTTGCTGCCGCCTTTGGTCTGTGGGTTTTGCCTCGCGTCATTCGGCGGGTGCGTAACCTACCGGTCAGTCAGCCCATCCTGTCGCTGGCAGTGGTGGTGATGATGGGATATGGCTTGGCGGCAGAACTGTTGGGCGGAATGGCGGCTATTACCGGGGCTTTCCTGGCCGGGCTGATGTTTGCCCGCTCTCCTGAAAAGGATGTGTTGGTCCCGCGCATCTCGGCCCTGGCGTATGGGTTCTTCGTCCCGATTTTCTTTGTTAACATCGGGCTGGATGTGCATCTGGAGACCCTGTCTTCTGGCCTGGCGCTCACCATCATCCTGATTGTGGCCGCTGTGGCTGGAAAATTCATCGGCGCGGGATTAGGCGCGTATTGGGGCGGATTTTCAAAGCGCGAGGCGGCCCAGTTGGGCGCGGGCATGATTTCGCGCGGCGAAGTTGGCCTGATTGTCGCCAGCGTGGGAGCGGCGGCAGGTCTGGTCAATGATATAGAGTTTTCAGCGATTGTCGAAATGGTGGTTATCAGCACGTTAATCACGCCTCCGGCCTTGCGCTGGTTGTTCAAACAGCCGGTGGGTCAGGAAACTGCGAAGGGAGTCGAAAAGACAGTCCTATGAGCATGATTCTGTTCGTTTTGCATGACCCGGAAAAACTACCGGATGTATTAGCGGCCTGGGAGGAATGTGGCGTCCCAGGCATTACGGTGTGGTATAGCACCGGACTGGGGCGATTGCGAAACAACGAGGGGTTGCGTGACGATATCCCGCTCATCCCCTCCTATAGCGATTTCTTCTCCCAGCCCGAGCACAATGGACGGACGATTTTCTCCATCCTCGATGATGACAGCCTGATTCCGGCGGTCATCGAAGCCACCGAACAGATTGTGGGCGACCTGAGACAGCCCGGAGCCGGAATTTTGGCGGTACTGCCCGTCAGCCAGGTACGCGGCCTGCGAAAACGGCGGGCAGGCAAAGGGTAGCCTGCTCTAGGCTAAACGATAAGAGCAACTCTCTGACTCTATAAAATCCATCCGGTGGAAGACTGCCCTGCATCCTCCACCGGACAACTTTTAATCTATAAATCACGTAAGAAATAGAGACAAAAGTCATTTGTGCCTGACGGCGCAAGGTGCTACACTGATAGATGGTATTTCATTACGGAGGCTGCTATGGGAAAAACATTTGCATTCATTGGCGCGGGAGTCTTGTTTCTGATAGGCCTGTGCCTGCTCGGTTATGGCGCGTTGAATGTTATTGGCTCGACTGCCTCGCCAGAAAATGCGGGTTGGCTGGGGTTTGGTATCGGTTTTGCCTGCCTGGGCGTTTTGTTCTTCGCGGGCGGTGGCGGGCTGATTTGGCTGGGCATGCGCGGCCAGAAAACCGAAGTGGTACAGCAGGTGACGATGAAGGTCGACCTGCCCGGCGAAACAAAGGTTTCACAGATGAAGTGCCAGTCTTGTGGTGGAACAATTGGTTCCAACGACATCAAAATCATGGCGGGCGCGCCGGTTGTGACCTGTCCCTATTGCCAGGCAACCTATAACCTGACCGAAGAGCCCAAGTGGTGAACGGAGGGATGAGATGAAACATCGCTTTTTTGCTTTCCTTCTGGCCTGCGCGCTTGTGTTTGGACTTTCTACCAGCGCGGCGGCCCAGACTTACCTCTTCCAATTGCCCAAAGAAGAAGTTCACGTTTATTGGAACAGCGACGGAACGGTGGCGGTCGATTACCAGTTCACCTTTGCCAACGATGTCTCGGCCTCGCCCATCGATTTCGTCGATGTTGGCCTTCCCAACGGCAGTTACGACTTCAACAGCATTAAGGCTGACGTGGGCGGCAGCCCGGTGAAGGTGACAACCGATTATCAGGGTAGCGGCCCGTATGGGGTGGCTGTCGAGTTGGAGACGCGGGCCATCCAACCGGGGCAGACCGGCACGGTGCATGTCTATATCGGCAAAATCGAGCGCATGTATTATCCCGATTCCGAAGACGATGCCTACGCCAGCGGCGAGTTTTCTCCCACCTGGTTTGGGTCGCAATATGTGAGCGGAAAGACCGATTTGTCGGTGACATTCCACCTGCCCCAGGGCGTGACTGCCGACGAGCCGCGTTATCACATCCCTAAAAACTGGCCGGGGGCCAACGAGCCTGCATTCGGCTTCGATAACGATGGGCGCGTGACGTACACCTGGCGCAGCCCTGATGCCAATGGCTATACCCAATATACCTTTGGGGCTTCGTATCCAGCCAAATATTTGCCCGAAGGTGTGATTGTGCGCACTACTTTTTTGGATTTGGTGATTGGGGCAATTGCCGCCTTGTTTGGGCTGATTGGGCAAGCCTTGCCTTTTTGCTGTTTTGGGATTTTCTTTTTTGGTATGCCTATCCTGGGCGCGGTGCAGGAACACCGCCGCAAGAAGCAGTACATTCCGCCCAAAATTGCCATCGAAGGACACGGCGTCAAGCGCGGCCTGACGGCGGTTGAGGCAGCCATCCTGATGGGTCAGCCGCTCGAAAAAGTGATGCAGATGATTTTGTTCGGCGTGGTCAAAAAGGGCGCGGCCCAAGTCGAGAAGAAAGACCCGCTCGAACTCTCTCTCTCCGACCCGCTGCCTGAAGGTTTGCGCGGATACGAGAGCGAATTCCTGGCGGCCTTCCGCGAGAAAGACGCGCGCAAACGTCGCAGCCAGCTACAGACCATGACCGTCAACCTGGTCAAAAGCGTCACCGAAAAGATGAAAGGCTTCAGCAGCAAGGAGACAAAAGAATATTACCAGTCCATAAACGAGAAGGCCTGGCAGCAGATTGCCGCCGCCGGGACGCCCGAAGTCAAGAGCCAGATGTTCGAAGAAGCCCTGGAATGGACCATGCTCGACAAGAACTACGACGACCGCGCCCGGCGCACTTTCACCGGCCCCATCTTCGTCCCGATGTGGTGGGGACGCTATGACCCGGTCTATCGCTCGGCAACGGCATCCTCTAGCCCGTCCCCATCCGCGGCTGGCGGAGGATTTAATCTGGGCGGCGGACGCGGCGGCGCTCTCCCCGGCGCCGATTTAGCAGCATCCATTGTCACCGGCACGCAGAATTTCGCCCAAAAAGTATTGGGCGGTAACTTTACCGAAGGCGTGACCAAAGTCACCAACCCGCCCCCGCCTCCATCCCGCTCCAGCGGCGGCGGACGCTCCGGCGGCGGCTGCGCCTGTGCCTGCGCTTGCGCCGGCTGCGCCTGCGCCTGCGCGGGAGGTGGGCGGTAAGTAATTCGTAATTCGTTATTGGTAATTCGATATTGACGAAAAATTATCGGTAACACAACAACCTTTCTGCGCCAAATATTGAGCATCGCATTGCGAGTATCCATGAACCCTTTTATCGGTTGGCTTAATCGCCAATTACCAGTTACGAATAACCGACCCGGCCTTTATCACTACCTCATCGAACACCCCGGCGAGAAATCGCGCGTTCACCTGCGGCTGGATGCCGACGGCAGCGGCACGCTCATCGTCAACGCCAACCGCATCATGCACCTCAACCCGACTGCGGCCTGGATGGCAAAGCAGGTTTTGGACGGTAAGAATGAGCAGGAAATCGTACAGGCTGGTCGTAAAACCTGGAACGTGAAACCTGAAACGTTACTGGGCGACCTTTCAACGTTCAATCTTCAACTTGCTGAACTGATTCGTCCCGACGGGGCCTGCCCGGTGCATGACCTGGAGTTGGATACGCTGATGCCCTTCAGCGCGCGCCCCTCCGCCCCCTACCGGCTCGACCTGGCCCTGACCTATCGCTGCAACAACGATTGCGCCCACTGCTACAACCTCGAACACCCTCCCCTCACCCCTATCCCCTCTCCCAAAGGGGGAGGGGATAGCGGGGCGAGGGGTGAACTGGATACTGAACACTGGAAACTGGCGATAGACAAAGCCTGGGCGCTCGGCATTCCGCACATCGTCTTCACCGGCGGCGAGCCGACCCTGCGCGATGACCTGCCCGAACTGATTGCCTACGCTGAAGCCAACGGCCAAATTACTGGCTTGAACACCAACGCCCGGCGGCTTTCAGACGAGAATTTTGTAAAACGTTTGGTCGATGCTGGCCTCGACCACGTCCAAATAACGGTCGAGTCGTCAGATGCGGACATCCATAACCGGATGGTCAGAGCCAGGGCCTTCGACCAGACCATTCGCGGCCTGAAAAATGCGCTGGCGACCCGCCTGTTCGTGATGACCAACACCACCATGCTGCGCGATAACGTCGAATCCATCCCGGCCACGCTCGATTTCCTGGCCGACCTGGGCGTGCCGACGGTTGGGCTGAACGCGCTCATCTATTCCGGTCACGGCGCGACGGTCGGCACCGGCCTGCCCGAACGCGACCTGAAACCCCTGCTTGAAATGGCGCGCCACAAAACCGAAGCGCGCGGGCAGAAACTCATCTGGTACACGCCCACCCAATACTGCCACTTCGACCCGGTGCAGATGGAGTTGGGCGTCAAGGGCTGCACGGCGGCCCAGTACAATATGTGTGTCGAACCGAACGGCGACGTGCTGCCCTGCCAGTCCTATTACCAGCCGCTCGGCAACCTGCTGCGCGACGATTGGGGCGCCATCTGGAACCATCCGCTGGCCCTGAAACTGCGCGAACGCCGCGATTTGCCGCTCAAATGCGAAGGCTGCGCGCTGCTGGCCGAGTGTGGCGGGGGCTGTCCGCTTCAGTTTCAGGTTGAAACGTTAAAGGTTGTAAGTTAGACCCAATGCGTTCAACCTTCAACATTCAACGGAGTTTTTATGAACTGGCTCAAAGAATTCCCCGCCGCCGTCACCGTTTGCGACAAGGACGGCATCGTTCTGGAGATGAACGACAAGGCTGCCAAAACCTTTGAGAGCGATGGCGGCTATGGGCTGATAGGCGCGAACCTGCTCGAATGCCATCCTCAGGCGGCGCGCGAAAAACTGGAAGCGATGATGAAAAATCGCTCCAAAAACGTTTACACCATCGAGAAAAACGGCGTCAGGAAACTGATTTACCAGTCGCCCTGGTACCAAAGCGGCAAATATGCCGGGTTTGTCGAGTTGTCGCTAGAAATCCCGTTCGACCTGCCGCATTTCGTCAGGTCGTAACGCGGAATTTATTCGGACGGCAAGCCGTCCCACTCCATAGCGCAGCCAAAGGTTGCTCTGATTTGCGCTCATCGCGCAAATCCTGCGCCATACTACCTATAATGTAATGAGCACCTTAAGTCTGGTCATTAATAAGGAGCAAACCATGAACCTGTTCGAGCGCATCAAAACCCTGTTTACCCCGGTGACCGCCCTGCCCCCGGCCACTTACCACTACCAATCGCCGCCTGGAGATAAAAAGCCCTATCGCCTGCACCTGCGCCTGAACAAGGACGGCAGCGGCGTGCTGGTTGTCAACGCCCGCACCGTCCTACATCTCAACCCCACCGCTGCCGAGTTTGCCCTGCACTTCATTCGCGGCGCGGCCCCGGCCCAGGCTGCCAAAGAGATTGCCGGGCGTTACCGCATCAGCAAAGCCCAGGCCGAAAAAGATTACGTGGACTTTATGGAACGGGTGGAGACGCTGATTCAGACCGAAGACCTCGACCCTGTTACTTATCTCAACTTCGAGCGCGTGCCGCCCAACTCGGCGGAACTGACCGCGCCGCTTCGTCTCGATTGCGCCCTGACCTATCGCCTGCCCCCCGGCGCGGACCCGTTAAACGCCCCCGAAAAGCGCGTCGAGCGCGAACTAACCACCGAGGAGTGGACCAGCATCCTCGATAAAGCCTGGGCCTACGGCGTGCCGCACGTCGTCTTCACCGGCGGCGAACCGACCTTGCGCGACGACCTGCCCGAACTAATTGCCCGCGCCGAAAAGAACGGTCAGGTCTGCGGCCTGCTGACCGACGGTCACAAACTGGCCGACAAGGAATACCTGGACACCCTGCTGCAAACCGGCCTCGACCATCTGATGATTGTCCTACCCTCTGAAGGCGAACCGGATTGGCAGGCCCTGCAGAATGCCCTGGTCGCCGATATTTTCCTGGCCGTCCATCTAACGGTGACGCCCAAAAATGTCAAAACCGTCCCGGCCCTGATGGACAAACTGCGCGCGGCGGGCGTGGAGGCCATGTCGCTCAGCATCTCCGACCAAAACCTGCACGATGAATTGACCAAACTGCGCGATGTCGCCGGAGAGATGGGCCTGCGCCTGGTCTTCGACCTGCCCGTGCCATACTCTGCCGCCAACCCGGTCGCGCTCGAAGTAGCCGAAGACGCCGAACCTGCCGGGGCCGGCAAAGCCTGGCTGTACGTCGAACCCGACGGCGACGTGCTTCCCGCCCAGGGCATGGCGCATGTCATTTTGGGCAACATTCTCAAAGACGAGTGGGCGAAACTGTATTCGTAGTTTCGCCCGCGCAGAACGGAGGCAGTCATGTCCGACCTGATTCCCTTTTTCCTGTTCTTTTTTGTGGTTGTTCCACTTGCCCTGATTTATTTTCAGAATGCGAGAAAAGCACACAAAGAAATCATTGAACTTTTGCGCGAAACGAACCACCTGCTGGCTGAAATTGCCAAAAAGCGGTAATAGTTGTCACGCCCGGCGCAATATCCGATATAACTTCGTGGTCCTGGCGGTTTTTCGATAGCTGCTTATTATCCCATTTGCTGGCGCATTTTTGCCCTGCCACGCGAGCGCATCCAGTCCAGCACCTTCGGCATGACCTTCGTGTACACTCCATACCACAGATGGTTGGGGACGAAATCCCATGCGCCGAGCGTGCGAACGACCTGCCCGCCCAGTCCCTCTTTGAATCGGAACACCCCCCACATCGAATCGCGCTCATCGAACACATCTGGCGCGCCCCACAAGTCATAGGCGCTGCACCCGCGCGCCTGCGCCCACTTCATCGCTTCCCATTGCAAAAGATAATTTGGCATCTTATCGCGGTGCGCCTCGCGGCTCATGCCATAGACGTAATACGCCCGTCCCGCGAACGCAAACAAAAACACTGCTGCCACCACCTCGCCCTTCACCTCGGCAATCAATGGCTCGGCCTGCGGGATTTCAGATTTTGGATTTTGGATTTTTGATTGAAACAGGCTCCAGACCGTCCGGTAATAGCCCTCATCTCGAATTACGAACCCATCCCGTGCCGATGTTTCGGCATACATCTTGTAAAGCATCGGCCAGTCGGCCGGCGTGCCAGGTCGTACCGTCACGCCTTTTTTGGCGGCCAGGCGCGCGTTATAGCGCGTCTTTTGTTTCATGCGCGCCAGCAGCTCCTCTTCGGGAACGCTGACATCGAGCAGCACCGTATTTTTGAATTGGATTTGCTCTTCGGAGAATCGCCAGCCCCGGCGCAGCAACTCCGCGCGGACGGCCTCGCCGCCTGGTTCCGTTAACTCAGTCTCCGTGCCAGGGACGCCGGTCCCCAGTACCACATCTGGGTCCAGTTTCAGGAAGATGGCCCCCTGCTGACGGGCCAGGCGCTCCAAATCGTCCAGAACCCGTTTGCGCAGCGGCAGGTCGTTCCAGTCGAGAATCGGCCCCTTCGGACAGTACAACAGGCACAGCCGCGCCGCCATCCCGCCCGCAACTACTGTTTTCTTCAACACCATCGCCGCCGCCTGAATCTGCCGCCCCTCCCCAAACCGTTCGCTGTTCACTGATAACTGATTACTGAGCACGGAACACTGCTCTTCGTCCCAAACCAAATACAGCGGCTGCCAGCCATATTTCGCTTTCACCTGTCCCCATTCCCAGGTTTGCAGGAAGTGCGGATTGGGCAGATTGGCAATCAGGGCATTCCAAAAGGATGAAAATTCCATGCCGGGCATTATAACTGCCTTTTCACAGAGGCTCTCTGAGAATTTCCGTGATACTGATTTCTCGTACACGGAAAACGCGGAAAACACGGACAAATCAGCATTTAAAAATCTCTTTCCGTGTGTTTCCGTCAATTCCGTGTGTCACCTGCACTGCGCGCAGGCGCAAGTGTCCGTGTCCAGGTTTTCAGGGAAAATATTGGAGAACCTTCATAGACAGGTCGGGGACCTGTTCTACAGCGGGTATAATGGGCAGAGTTTTCGGTCAAGGAGACCCTGTGAAGTTCAACAAAATCTGCATTCTTGGGCTGGGTTATATAGGCCTGCCCACCGCTACCATGTTCGCTGCCAACGGGGTGAAAGTCCTCGGCGTCGATACCAATCCGAACGTTGTCGAGACCCTCAAAGCCGGGCGGCTGCACATCCACGAACCCGGCCTGGGCGAAACTCTCGAAAAGGCCCTCGCCAGCGGCAATCTCAGCCTCGCGCCCGCGCCCGAACCCGCCGATGCCTTCCTGATTGCTGTCCCTACGCCGTTTTTCGAGCATGAGACTGGTGAATATCACGGCCAGGTTTATAAAAAGGCTGATATGCGCGCCGTGACTTCAGCTACCGAGGCAATCGTTCCGCATTTGCGCAAGGGGAATCTTGTTGTCTTGGAATCGACCTCCCCGCCGCGTACCACCGTTGATTTGGTCGTTCCCATCCTGGAACGATCCGGGCTGAAAGCGGGGTCCGATTTTTACGTCGCCTACTCGCCCGAGCGCGTGCTGCCCGGCCAGATTTTGCGCGAACTGGTCGAAAACGCGCGCGTCGTTGGTGGCCTGACCCCTGAATCGGCCCAGGCGGGCGCGGATTTGTATTCCGTGTTCGTGCGCGGCCAAATCCACCGGACCGACGCCACCACCGCCGAGATGGTCAAGTTGATGGAAAACACCTATCGCGATGTCAACATCGCCATCGCCAACGAGTTCTCGCGCCTGGCCGAACGCTTCGGCGTGGATGTGTGGGAGGCCATTCAACTCGCCAGCCTGCACCCGCGCGTCAAGATTCTCAATCCCGGCCCCGGCGTGGGTGGGCACTGCATCAGCGTTGATCCCTGGTTCTTCGTCGAAACCGCGCCCGATTTGGCGCAACTCATCCTGAAAGCCCGCCAGGTCAACGACGCCCAGCCGCATTTCGTGGTCGAAAAGGCGCGCCAGGCCTTGGGTGGAGACCTGAACGGCAAGCGCATCGCCGCTCTGGGCCTGGCCTACAAACCCGACGTAGATGACTTGCGTGAGAGTCCTGCCGTCGAGGTGGTTCACCTGTTCCAAAAGGAAGGCGCGATTGTCAAAGCCTTCGAGCCGTTCAAGCCAGAAAACGGCCTGCCGGGTATCGATTCTGCTCCCGCGCTCGAAGCGGCGCTGGCGGGAGCGGATGCCGTCCTGCTGCTGGTTGGGCATTCTCAATTCCGCTCCCTGATGCCTGCCCAACTGGCCTCCCTGACGCCTGCCCGGGTTCTCATTGATACCGTCAATGCCCTGGCGGGTAGGGATTGGGAATCTGCCGGGTTTTGCTTGTGGCGGCTGGGCGACGGGCGAACCGGATAACTGGATAACCGGATAACCACCTTCCCAACCAATTTGTGTGTATTGAATCAGCCTGCCCTGTTGTATAATCGAATCGTGAGCAAATTTACGCGCCTGTTTCTCTCGTTTTTGCTTCTGGTCGGTTTATTGTCCGCTGTGGGGCCGCTGGTTTCGGCGCAGGGCATTTCGTCGCAATATTTTGCCGATACCGGGCATAACGTCAGCGGAGATTTCCTGGTCTTCTACCAGAGCATCCCCAACGCCCAGTTTGTTTTTGGTTCTCCCATCACCGAACAGTTTACCGATTCGACCAGTGGACGCTCGATTCAGTACTTCCAGCGCGCGCGCTTCGAGTATTTTCCGGAACTGGCGGCTGGTCAGCGCGTGCGGGTTGCGCCGCTAGGAGAGTACGTTTACCAGCGCGTTCCCAATGAGGGGGAAGTGGGCATCTTTACCCCGATTGGCTGCCGCTATTACGCAGATACGGGCTTTTCTGTCTGCTACGCGTTCCTTGAATTTTTCGACAAGAACGGCGGCGAAGCGGTTTTTGGTAAGCCCAAGTCGCCTTTCGTGTTTTACAACGGCCGGATTGTGCAGTATTTCGAGCGGGCGCGCTTCGAGTGGTATCCCGAATATCCGGATGGTCAGCGCGTGGTCTTGGCGGAATTGGGGCGCATCTACTTCGACCTGGCTGGCGAAGACCCAAACCTGTTACAGCCTGTTAAGGCGGATGCCTTTCCTGGCAATGTGACCAAAATCTATGCGCGCGCCTTTACCTGGAAGGCCGTTACTCGGCTGGAAGACACTCAAACGGTCTATGTTGTGGTGCAAGACCAAACCCTGGCCCCGGTCTCCGGCGCGACCGCGATAGTGACCATTTCCTGGCCCGGCGGCGGGATGCAATCGCTGGCGCAAACCACCAACGAATACGGTCTGGTGATACTCTCCTTCCCGGTGCAAGCGCAGCCGCACGGCAGCCTGGTGACGGTTAATGTGGAAGTTTTGTACCAGGGCTGGAACAGCGAAACGGTGACCTCGTTCCGAGTCTGGCAGTAAACCGACTCTATCGAAAGAATTGTCCTGAAGGTGTATTCAGCCTTCGGGACGATTTGCTTAAAGGACAGATTTCAGATCGAAAACTGGGCCGTCTTTGCAGGCCAGCAGGATTTTCCCCCGGGCATGGATAGCGCACGCGCCGCACTCGGCTATCCCGCCGCAGGGCAGGGGCGTCTCGATAAGAATATCTGTCGCGTAGCCAATATGCATAGCGTTGGGGAACGGTTTTGCGGTAAAACTCGGCGTGTAGCCAGAAGATGGTGAATACGAGTCGGGGAAAAGCATTTGCTGGATAAGGGCCAGGGCAGCGCGCGGCGCGTCGATTGCCAGGTAGTCGGCCCATTTTACGGTCTCGGTCAGGGCGGTCAGCGGCAAAATCTCGATGGCGGGCGGCATGCCATCGGGCGGGGTATCGGCCAGCAGGGTGATTTCCGCTTTTTGGGCCAGGGCTGGTTCGAGCAGGGCCAACAGGCGCGTAGGGTTGCCGCCAAAAGCGGCCAGCGCCACCCGCCGGGCAGAGGCCGGCAGGCGGAATCCGCGCCCAAGCGGGCCGCGCAGGCTCAGTTGCGTGCCAGGAGTCCATAAAACCGGCAAGGGTCGGGCTGCGTAGAATCCCCTGGCATGGCTGGCGGCCAGGAAAACGGGATGCGGGAGCGGGTCGTTTGGTTCGGAGGGCGCGTGGGCGAGCAGGTATTGCCCGGGCGCGGGGACCAGGTTCGAGGCGCAGGTGATGCGCGCCGCGCGTCCTGTTTCTATAAAAGTTTCATCAATTTGGCCTGGGCCGCTGTGCATATCTTAATCCTATCACGTTATAATGTTCAAATCAAAAGGAGGAACCCATGAATATTGCGCAAGTGATTCAGTTTGTTGGTTCGCTGGCCTGGCTGTTGACGATTGTGATTGGCGTGATTGCAATTACGCGCGCTGGGCGCGGCCAGAACGCCAAAGGTCTTTCGACCCTGCTGGTGATTTTCCTGGTGGCTGCCATTGCCCTGACCGGTATTGGCGCCGGGCTGGTTTTTATCGAGCCGGACGAAATCGGCGTGGTGATTACGGCGGTGGGCGAGGGCGGTATCCGGCCCGACCCGCTGCCCTCGGGGTTGCACTGGATTGTGCCGTTTGTCAACCGCGTGGAGCGCTATTCCATTTTGCGCCAGACCTATACTATGTCATCGGTGGAGGTTGAAGGCAGCCAGCCGCGCGATGATTCCATCCAGGTGCGCACCAAAGACGGTCAGCAGGTCTATGTCGATGCCTCGGTGATTTTTGCGGTCGACCAGGCGCGGGTGGTGGATTTGTACCGCACCTGGCGCGGCGGGTATGAAGCCGGGTTGGTGCGCCCGGTGGCGCGCGGCGTCATCCGCGATATCGCTTCGCAATACGGCGTAGAGGAAATTGTCAGCAGCCAGCGCAGCGAGTTGGAACGCTTGATTACGGAGGAGTTGGAGCGCGTCTTTGCGCGCAACAACCTGGTGTTGCAGGATTTCGTCTTGCGCAACATCCGCTTTAGCGAGGAATATGCGGCGGCGGTCGAACAGAAGCAGATTGCCGAGCAGCAAGCCCAACAGGCGCGTTTTGTTGTGGAGCAGAAACGGCAAGAAGCCGAGCAGGCGCGCCAGATTGCCCAGGGTCAGGCCGATGCGGCGGTGATTGCGGCCAAAGGCGCGGCCGATGCGCGCGTTATTCAGGCGGAGGCCGAGGCCAAGGCGTTGGAATTGATAGCCAATGCTCTGCGGGAGAACCCGGATTTGCTGACTTACCAGTACATCACAAAGCTCGCGCCAAACATCCAGGTGATGCTGGTGCCGAACGATAATCCGTACCTGCTGCCGTTGCCTAACCTGACACCGTCAGTGCCGACGCCGATTATGCCTGAGTAAAAAACGTAAGGCGAACAGTCACTTTGCAAGATGATGGCTGTTTGATATACAATTTCGTGGAAAGCAGAAGGTGGTAAAATCCTCCTGCTTTCCACTTTGCTTTGGAGTTCGCAATGAACGAGAATGCCGCTTCGGGGCGCGAAATTCGCCTGACGACGCTTTCCAGCTGCGCTGGCTGAGCGTCGAAATTAAACGCGGAAACGCTGGCGCAAGTTCTGCGTCCTGTCTCCAATCTTTTCCAGCCGGGCGCGTACCCGGATTTGCTGGTTGGGCTGGATGGCCCCGACGATGCGGCGGTCTGGCGGCTGGATGACGAGCGCGCTCTGGTGGTGACGACCGACTTCTTTACGCCGGTGGTCGATACACCCTACGAATACGGCGCGATTGCGGCGGCCAACTCACTCTCCGATATTTACGCCATGGGCGGGCAGCCCTTCCTGGCCCTCAACATTGCCGCCTTGCCGCCCGATTTACCGCCTGAAATATCGGGCGAAATCCTGCGTGGCGGCGCGGAAAAATGCCGCGAGGCGGGCGTGGTGGTGGCGGGCGGCCATACCGTCCAAGATAAAGAGCCAAAATTCGGACTGGTAGCGCTCGGTTTCGTCCATCCGCAAAAGATGATGGCCAAAGGCGGCGCAAAGCCTGGCGATGTTTTGGCCTTGACCAAGCCGCTCGGCTTTGGCGTCACAACCACCGCCTTGAAGCGTGGGGTGGCCGCGCCGGAAGATGTGAGCGAGGTCATTGGCTGGATGAGCCGTCTCAACGCACAGGCTGGGCAACTTGCCAATGAGTTTGGAATTCGCGCCGGAACCGATATCACCGGCTTCGGCCTGCTTGGCCATGGCTGGGAGATGGCGAACGCTTCGGGAGTCCAATTTCGCCTGGAGTTCGACCGTATCCCGTTCATTTCTGGCGCCCGCAAATACGCCGCGCAGTGGACTTTCCCCGGCGGCTCGGCAGATAACCGCTTGTTTTATGGGGAGCATGTCTGTTTCGAGGAGGAAATCTCAGAAATGGAGCAAATGCTCCTGTTCGACGCCCAAACCAGCGGCGGGCTGCTGCTCTCTGTCCCGGCGGAGAAAATTTCCGCATTCGAGAAGCGCGCTGCCGAATTGGGGCAGTCCGTTTGGGTGATTGGCAGCGTCCATCCTGGCTCTGGCATTCAGGTGACGCGCTGATGTGTAATGAGTTATCCCTCTTATGAGTCAAGTGATTGTTTCGTATGTGAGTTGTCAGTAAGGTAGAATATAAAGAATGGATGTAAGTCTAGAAATTCTGATCGTTTTTTCTCTCATTCTGGTCAACGGCGCCTTTGCGCTTTCAGAGATGGCAGTGGTCTCCTCCCGCAAGGCGCGCCTGCAACAGCGCGTTAACGAAGGCAACTTAGGGGCTAATACTGCCTTGCGGCTGGCCGAAAGCCCCAATCTCTTCCTGTCTACAGTCCAAATTGGCATCACGCTGATTGGCGTGTTGGCGGGCGCGTTTGGCGGCGCGCGGATTGCCAAACCGCTGGCAGCGCAATTCGAGCAGTTTCCCGCGCTTGCGCCCTATGCGCTTTCGCTCGCGTTGGGGATTGTGGTCGTTTCGATCACTTTTTTTTCCCTGGTGTTGGGGGAACTCGTTCCTAAGCGGCTTGCCCTTCACAACCCTGAGCGAGTGGCGGCGGTTATTGCCGGGCCGATGCTCTTCATATCACGCCTGTTTTCGCCGCTGGTCTGGCTTTTAGGGTCTGTCACCGACCTGACCCTGCGTCTGTTGGGCGTTAAACCTGGCAGCGAACCGCCTGTGACGGAAGAAGAACTGCTGGTGCAGTTGGACCAGGGAACGCAGGCGGGCGTCTTTGGCGAAGCCGAACAGGATATGGTGGAGGGCGTTTTCCGCCTGCACGACCGGCGCGTGTTTTCACTCATGACCCCGCGCTCCGAAATCGTCTGGCTGGATGTGAACGATTCGCCCGAAGAAATCCGGAAAGTCATTGAAGAAAGCCCATTCTCCCAGTTTCCGGTCTGCGAAGACAGCCTCGATACGGTGATTGGCACCATCAAGGCCCGTGACTTGCTGATAGAGAGTTTGCGCGGCGAATCACTGCGCCTGCAATTGAATTTACAGCCCGTTATGTACATCCCCGAAACAGCGCACGCCTCGCGCGCGTTGGATATTTTCAAGGCGGGTGAAGCCGAAATGCTCATCGTTGTCGATGAATTTGGTTCGGTCGAAGGCTTGCTGACCATCAGCGATATTCTCGAAGAAATTGTGGGCGATATCCAGGACGGCGAACCGCAGGCCACCCAGCGTCAGGATGGCTCCTGGCTGTTGGATGGAATGTTGGATGTGGAGGACTTTAAGGAAATTTTCAACATCCGCCACCTGCCCGATGAAGAGGAATACGAAACCCTGGGCGGCTTTATCATGAATCACCTCGGCAGCGTGCCGCATGTTGCCGATATGTTCGAGTGGAACGGCTTGCGCTTCGAAGTCATGGATATGGATGGCAATCGGGTCGATAAGGTGATGGTGACGCTCAAGCCGGTCAAGAATGATGCTTCAATTTAACTCCCGACGTTCTACCGTTTACGGCAAG
>Ga0101944_10001720_pt1 | contig 42199 bp, 29 predicted proteins | sample DewCreD2012metaG_FD_75245 | JGI IMG/M metagenome (GOLD analysis project Ga0101944, IMG submission 75245) | Hot spring sediment bacterial and archeal communities from British Columbia, Canada, to study Microbial Dark Matter (Phase II) - Dewar... ... | reverse complement strand
CCGCGCCCCTGAAACCCCTGGGTCCGAAACTTGACTAGCCCCTTCGGCCGTGGCCCGGCTGACCATAAGGGTCCTTGCCCCTCGGCCCGCCCCGGAGGGCCCTTCTTCAGCCGGCCAATTTGAAGATTTCAATCTCCTTGCGCCCCTTGGGAGTCTCCATTTTTTTTACAAATGCCGGGGAGAACCGATGTCTGGCCGCTTCTTGGGTGGCCCTTCCCAGGTAGATGGTGCCGGGTTCCGCCAGGGCCTGGAGGCGGTGGGCGATGATGACCGCCTCCCCCAGCACGGTGTATTCCATCCTTTTGGGGGAGCCCATGTACCCCGCCACCACCTCCCCGGTATTGATGCCGATGCGGATGGCGAATCTTTTGTCCGGGGGGAACGCGGCGGTGAAGTCCTTATGCCGGGCGTGCATTTCCAGGCCTGCCTGGATGGCCCGTACGGCATGATCGGCATGGGGGATGGGAGCCCCGAAGATGGCCACCAGGCCGTCCCCCAAATATTTGTCCAGAGTTCCCTGGAACGAAAAAATGACGTCCGTCATCAAAGAAAAATGCCGGGTCACCAACTCCGCCACCTCCTGATGGTCCAGCCTTTCGCTCAGCAAAGTGAAGCCCTTAATATCGCTGAATAAAATAGTGACCGTCCGTCTTTCCGTGGCCAGAAGAATATCACCTTTATCCAGACAGTCCTTGGTCACCAGATCCGCGACCTGGGGAGAAAGAAACCGTTCCAGGTTGCTTCTGATTTTGAGCTCCTTTTGCAGATGTTCGTTTAAGGAGGCGTTTTCCAAAGCCGTGGCCACTTGATTGGCAAAGAGCGTCAGGATGACCAGTTCCTCTTCCCCGAATTTGCCCGGCAGGGGATCTTCCAGGTAAATAACTCCCAGGAGCTGGGGCTCTTTTAACAGGGGAGCACAGACAGCCGAATAAACCCCCCGGTGGATCATAGTCCCTGAAGCTTCAAAATCGTAGCCTACCAATACGGATTTTTTCTGGGCGATGACCTGGTCCACGCTGGTGCCGGAACGGATCTCGCCTCCCGCCGCCAGCGACCGGGCGATTGGAAATACGCGTCCACTTGTTCATAGGTCAATCGCTGGCGGCTGCGGATCGCCGAGCGGAACAGTTGGCTCCCCACCCGAAGCCCTTCCGCTGTGAATTCCATGAACGCGGTTTTCGTGTAACGGACCTTGCCGGGCTGAAGGCTGGCCAGGCCGTTGGAAATCAGCTCGGGCAACATGGGGATGACCCGATCGGGCAGGTAGACGCTGGTGGCCCGATCGCGGGCCTCGCGGTCCAGGGGCGAGCGAGGACGGACGAAATGCGCCACGTCGGCGATGTGCACCCCCAATCGCCAATGCCCGTTGTCCAGACGCACGAGCGAGACAGCGTCGTCGAAGTCTCGGGCGTCCTCGGGGTCGATGGTGATGGTGGTTTCGCCGGTGGCGTCGAGCCGGTCGGGCGGGATCGAGGCGTCGAACGCCGCGGCCTGCTGGCGGGCGTTTTCCAGCGCGTCCTCGGCAAACTCTTCCCGCAGGTTGAACTCGCGGATGATCGAAAGCGTGTCCACGCCCGGCTTCCCGCGAGGCCCAAGCACCTCGACGATCACCCCTTCGCCCCGCTGCCACTGGGAGGGGAAGCGGATCATTTCGACCACGACCTTGTCGTTGACCTGGACGCCGTGGGCGCCGGGATCGCCGACGGAAACGGGCTTGGTGAACAGCGGCCCGTCGATCTGCACCTGCCCTGTTCCCCGGTATTCGAAATACGTGCCCACGAAGCGCCGCGTCTGGCGCTCGATGATTTCGACGATTTCCCCCCTGGGTCCGGGCAGCGGTCGCCCCCCGTGACGCACCAAGCGCACCGCGACCACGTCGCCGGTCGAGGCGTCGCCGGCCTTGTCCTCGGGAATGAAGATGTCGCGCACCTCGGTTTCGCTGGTGGCGGCGCCGCGCGGGCGAACGAACCCAAATCCCCCCTCCGCTCGCCGGAAGACGCCGATGATCCGGTTGCTCGAAGGCTTGCCGGGCAGGGCGGCCTGGACCAGATGGTTGGAGCCGTAGGCGATTTCTCCCCGGGCGACCAGCCGCTTGATCGCCTTCTTGACCTCGGCCCACGCCGATTTCGGCACATTCAACTGTTGGGCAAGCACCCGCGGTTTGACGGGCCGGTAGTTCGGCCGCCGGACCCATGCTACCACGGCCCGTTCGATTTCCCGTTCGTCCATTCGTGTTTCCTCAAGTTTGGGCCGGCCAACCGATTCTCGTCCGACGAGCTGGCCGGAAGGGGCCTGCCGCTGGCGGCGTGTCGCCATCGGCCCAGCCCTCATTATCCGCGACGCGGGCCGTATCGCTACCCCATCTTGCGGACGACGCGGCGGTTCGAGTACCCTTGAGGCACGAAGCACGTTCCTTACCGCGATGAGGGCCCCCATTCATGACCATGAAGAGAAGCGCATGGATTCCAGAGACACGCACGGGGAGGCGCGGATTCCTGGCCGCCGCGGCCGCGATGGCGGCCCATGGCGCGGTCGCGGGCGAGCAACCGGCGACCGCGGCGCCAGGCACGCGCAAGCCGCCCGCCAAGCGGCCGTTCCAGCTTGGACTTGCATCGTACACGCTTCGCAAGTTCTCGCTGGAGCAGACCCTCGCCATGACCCGGCGAGTCGACTTGAAGTACCTTTGCCTCAAATCGTTCCATCTGCCCCTGGACGCCAAGCCCGAGGAAATCGCCGCGGCGGCGGCCAAAGTGAAGGCGGCGGGCATCGTGCTCTACGGCTGCGGCGTGGTGTCGATGAACCAACCGGCCGAGGTGGACCAGGCGTTCAACTACGCCAAGACCGCGGGAATGAAAACCATTGTGGCCGCGCCCAAGCCGGAGTTGCTGCCGCTGGTCGAGCAGCGGGTCCGCGAGTATGATCTCCAGGTGGCGATCCACAACCATGGGCCGGGCGACAAGGTTTATCCCACGCCGCAAAGCATCTACGAAAAGGTCCGCGAGTTGGACAAGCGGATTGGCATCTGCATCGACATCGGGCACACGCTCCGCATCGGCGCTGATCCAATCGAATCGACCAGGAAATACGCAGAACGGATCCTCGACGTGCACATCAAGGACGTTTCGGCCGCGTCGGCCAAGGGGCAAACGGTCGAGGTCGGCCGCGGCGTCATCGACATCCCGGCCTTCCTTCGCGCACTGGTCGAGATTCAGTACCGCGGCGTCGTCTCGTTCGAGCACGAGAAGGATGAAAACGATCCGCTGGCCGGCCTGGCCGAGTCCGTTGGCTACGTCCGCGGCGTGCTGGCGGTGATTTAGGGGCCCGCCGGCGTGCAACCGTTCCGAGGGACGTCCCGATTTTCGCGGCGAAGTCGGCGAAAAGGGGGACAATCCCTGGCCGGCCAGGGGACAGACGCATTTTTGGGCGCGAAACGGCCCGAAAAACGAGCCAGTTCCCGGCCTGGGAACGGTGCCCCAGCACACTCCGCGATTTGAGGAACCCATGAACCCACGCAGGGCCCAGAAGGACGGTCTTCGTTCCCGAGGCCAATCCCAACGGCATCGAGGAAGCAATAGGCCGCGGGCGGCGCAGCGAACCGAATCCAGCGGCGCGCTCGGCGGCAAAGCGCAAGGCGGCGCCCCTGCGCCCGGCTCCAAGGACGCCTCGCAGCGCCTCCACAAGGTCCTGGCCGCGGCGGGACTCGGCAGCCGGCGGCAATGCGAGGAACTGATCCAGATGGGCCGCGTCGAAGTCGATCGCAAGGTGGTGACCAAACTGGGCACGAAAGTCGATCCCGCGCGCCAGCAAATCCGCGTGGACGGCACGCCTTTGCCGCGGCCGGAGCGGGCCACGTTCGCGGTCTACAAACCGGCGGGCGTGGTCTCCACCAGCCGCGATCCCTCGGGGCGGACGCGGGTCGTCGACCTGGTGCCTTTGCCTGATTTGCGGCTGTTCCCGGTCGGCCGCCTCGATCTCCACAGCGAGGGCCTGATCCTTTTGACCAACGACGGCGAGCTGGCCAACCGGCTCACCCATCCCCGATACGGCGTCGAGAAACGATACCGCGTTCTGGTTGCCGGCCGGCCCACGCGCGAGGTCCTTGCCGAGCTCCGCCGGGGCGTGCGCCTGGCCGAGGGCGTTGCGCGCGTCGCTTCCCTTGTCGTCAAGAAGGAACTCAAGGGCAGCACGATCCTCGAAATCTCGCTCAAAGAGGGGCGCAATCGGGAAATCCGCCGCATCCTCGCCCGCGTCGGACACAAGGTGCTCCGGCTCCTGCGCCTTTCCGTCGGCCCCGTCCGTCTGGGCAATCTCTCGCCTGGGGAGTATCGGCGTCTGTCCCGGCAAGAGATCGACGCCCTTCGGCGGGCAGCGCAATTGACCGAAGAGGAAGAGAAGGACCAGAAGGCGCGCTAGACAGTCAAGGCGAACCGCCGGGGCGATCGTTTCGCCGACGGCGCGCCGTTTGCCTTCTCGCCGTTTCCCGAGCGATCGCGAGTTCATCCACGAAAGCATCATGCACCACGACGCTTGCTACGCGGATCGGGCCTGGCATGGGCGGGTCGAAATCGAGGACAACGCCGCGATGGCGCGCGACACGCGCCGATTGCGACTCCGCGCCCCGGAAATCGCAAGGCGCATCGTTCCTGGCCAGTTCCTTATGCTGCGTCTGCCCGAATGCAACGACCCGCTCTTGGGGCGACCGCTGGCCTTGTACGACACAGTGGTCGACGCCGCGGGCACGCCGGTGGGGCTCGAGATCGTGTATCTCGTCGTCGGCCGGATGACGCGGCGTCTGGCGTCGTTGCCGCCCGGCGCCCCGTTAGAAATCTGGGGGCCCTTGGGCAACGGTTTCCCTCCCCTGCCGACCGAACACCTGGTGATGGCGGGCGGCGGGATCGGTCACACGCCGTTTTTGGCCTTGGGGCGAGAATATGCCGCCCTGCGCCGCTACGGTGATCCCCCGCGAACCGTGCCGCCAGCCAAGAAAATCACGCTCTGCTACGGCGTCCGATCGGCCGACTTCCTGGCCGGCGTCGAGGATTTTCGATCCCTGGGGATCGACGTGGTCATCAGCACCGACGATGGATCGGCAGGGCATCGCGGTTTGGTCACGGAACTGGTCCGGCGGGTGGTCGAGGATTCGCCGGCGCCCTGCCGGATCGTCTGCTGCGGCCCGGAACCCATGATGGACGCCACCGCGCGACTGGCCCGGCAGCTTGGCGCGCCTTGCCAGGTCTCGCTGGAATCGCCCATGGCGTGCGGCTTGGGGATCTGCTTTAGCTGCGTGGTCAAAGTCCGCCAAGGCGACGGGACGTGGGACTATCGCCGCGCCTGTGTCGAAGGCCCCGTGTTCGACGCCGAGAGCATCGAGTTCTAAACCATGGGCCTGCCGCCCTGCGGGCAAAGGGGACGGTAACCGTTCACAAGCCGGGGACTGGCGCGTTTTCCGGGCCGTTTCGCGCCGAAAAATGCGTTTTCGCCCTGACCGGCCAAGGGGGATAGTCCCATTTTCGCGGACTTCGCCGCGAAAATCGGGACAGTCCCCGTGAACGGTTACAGGGGACGGCCCCCTGTTCGCGGACTTCGCCCCGAGAATCGGGACCGTCCCCGTGGATTGTTATCCCGGACGGCTAGACGGGGCGGGCTAGCCGCGAATCTGGCGGAGCATGTCCCCGCTGTCGTAGATTTCCCACGCCTCGGCCAGTTTTCCTCCGGCAATGCGGAAAGTGCTGATCGCCGGGACTCGAATCAACCTGCCCGTCGGAGCGATCCCCGCAAACTCGCCGGTATGCTTGAACCACGCAACGAAATGGCAGTCCACCATGTCCCCCTCGGCGAGCAGGAAGTCGATCTCGATCTTCAGATCGCTGAAGAACTTGGAAATGAACTCGGTGAAGAACTGGCGCACGCCCTCGGGGCCCGGCGGCGTGTTGGGCGGAAAGTGATGGTCCACGAAATCCTCGGTCACCAGTTGTTCGATCCCCGTCAGATCGCCCGCCACCACCTCGTAGTAGCGGCGCACCAGCCGTTTGTTGTCCTCGAGCATGAGATCAATTCCTCTCGCCTTTCTGTTGCGCGTCGACGCCGCGCCTGAACGGAAACACCTTCTCGCCGCTCCTATCTTGAACGCGATCCAAGAACGCGGCAAGGGCCCGTGCCCGTTGCGCTGGGCGAAAGGGTTCCCAGTCGGCGGGCGCCGGGGGCTTGCGTGGTTGCCCTCGCGCGGGAATTGGCTTTCTTGGCCCGGCGGTCATCGGGCCTCTTGTGCCCGACGGGTTCGCTGCTGGATCATGTTGCTTGGAACGCGAAGGAGGCTTGTCTTGAACCAAGAGCAAGGTCCACGGCCTGGAAAGGGCGCAACCATGACGCATCGGTTTCGGCTCTCTTGCATCGCGGTGGCCGCGATGGCGACCTTCTGGGAGTGCTTCGTTGGCGCGGCGGCGGAGACGCGGCCGTCGGGCGCAGGCGTGGTCGTGCCGGCGTCCGTGGTGTCGGACGCCGACCGGCGCAAGATCGAAGAGGCGATTCCCCTTGAGGCCCCCGTCCGGCCCCTCAAACCCAGGAAGCTGCTCATCTTCGATTTGAACGTCGGCTACGGCGGCCACCGCAGCATCCCTTTTGCCAACCTGGCGTTCGAGCTGATGGGCCGCAAGACCGGGGCATATGCGACCGTGGTGCGCCATGATCCGGCGGTCTTTCAGCCCGAAAGCCTGAAGCAGTTCGACGCCGTGTTCTTGAACAACACGGTGGGGAACTTGTTCGAGGAGCCTGAATTGCGGGAAAGCTTGATGCAGTTCGTTTACGGCGGGGGCGGGTTTCTGGGCGTTCACGGCACGAGCGTGGCCTTCACCCGATGGCCTGGCGCGGTCGAGGACTGGCCGGAGTTCGGCCTCATGCTCTCCGCACGCGGCGCCCAGCACCGCGAGCCGCGCGAGCGGGTGGTCATCAAGCTCGACGATCCGGGGCACCCCTTGAACGCCGTTTTCGGAGGGCAGGGCTTCGAGTATTGCGACGAGTTCTTCCGCTTTCACGATCCGTACAGCCGGGACCGGGTGCGCGTGCTTTTGAGCATCGACACGCAGAAGACCGATTTGGACCGCGAGCCGCACCGCGGCCGCAGGGAAAGGGCCGACGACGATTACGCCCTGGCGTGGGTCCGCAGCTTCGGGCGCGGCCGCGTGTTCTATTGCACGATCGCCCACAATCCCGAGGTCTTTCAGGACCCCAGGATGCTCCGGTTCTACCTCGGGGCGGTCCAGTTCGCGCTGGGCGACCTGCCGTCGCCGACGCTTCCCAGCGCCAAGCTGACGCCGGCCGCGCGGGCTCAGGAACGACTCGGCTGGCGCCCCGCCGTCACCGCCTACACGTTCCATAAGTTCACCCTCTTCGAGACGATCGACAAGACCGTCAAGCTCGGTCTGCCCTATCTGGAGGGGCTGAGCTTCCAGAAAGTCAGCAAGGAAATCCCCAAGGACTTGGATCCCCGGCTCACCGACGAGGAAATCGCCCAGGTGCGGCGCAAGCTCGACGCGGCCGGCGTGCGGATGTTGACGTATTACTATCATTCGATTCCTGGCGACGAGGCGGAGTGCCGCAAGGTGTTCGAGTTCGGCCGCAAGCTGGGCATCGAGGCGTTCTTGTCCGAGCCCGATCCCAAGGCCCTCGACACCATCGAACGGTTCTGCAACGCCTACGGCATCCGCGTGGCCCTGCACAATCACGACCCGAAAGCCTCGCCCCACTATTGGCATCCCGAAAAAATCCTCGCCCTTTGCCAGGGGCGGGGACCGCTGCTCGGCGCCTGCGGCGACTTGGGGTATTGGATCCGCTCGGGCGTCGATCCGGTCGAGGCCGTGCGAATCCTCAAGGATCGGCTGCTGACGGTCCAAGTCCACGACCTGCACGAGCGGACGCCCGAGGGGCATGACGTGCCTTGGGGGACGGGCGTGGGCCAGACGGCGCGGTTCTTCGAGGAGATCCGCGCCCAGGGCGTCCGGCCCACGGCGATCGGCTTCGAATACTCGCGCAACTGGCTCGAATCCCTGCCCGAAGTCGCCCAGTGCGTCGAGTTCTTCAACCAGGTGAGCCTGAGACTGGCGCCCTAGGCGCGGGGCGGCCCGCTGGTTGGCCGCGATGCTCCGCGGCGATTCCCGGCGGCGAGGCCGTGGAGCGCAACGGCGGCGTCGGGCGGATGGACCGTGGTTGGCCACCGGCCGCTCTGCCAGGCAAAGCCTGTTGGCTGCGGAAGGGTCTCCGTTTGTGGGGCAAGCTCTACAGGCGCAGGACCGCGCTTCCGCTGAGCCGCCGGACAAGGTGGCGCATTTCGAGGACGCTGAGCGTGGCGAGCACCTGGGCGATGCTCAGGCCTGTGGCGCCGACCAGCGCGTCGATCGGCGTGGCGTCGGCGCCGATGGCGCCGAGGACGAGCGTTTCGACGTCGTTGAGGAGCAACTCGGCGGGATGGTGGACGACGCGGCCGTCGTCGTGAGGAGCGGGCGAGGCCAAGGGGCCTAGTTCCTCGAGCACGTCGTCGGGCGATTGGACCAGCTTCGCGCCGTCGCGGATGAGCTGGTGGCAGCCCACGGAACTGCGTTCGTCGATCCGGCCCGGCACGGCGAACACCTCGCGGCCCTGCTCCATCGCATGCCGCGCCGTGATGAGGGCCCCGCTGCGCTGGCCCGCCTCGACCACGATCACGCCCAGGGCCAGGCCGCTGATGACGCGATTCCGCTGAGGGAACATGCCGGGGAGCGGATCGGACCGGGGAGGGGATTCGCTCACCAGGGCGCCTTGAGCGACGATGTGCTCGGCCAGGTCGGCGTGTTCCGGCGGATAGACGTTGAGAACGCCGCTGGCCAGCACCGCGATGGTCCGCCCGCCCGCCGCCAACGCGCCGCGGTGGGCGGCGGCGTCGATGCCCCGAGCCAGGCCGCTGACGATCGTCAACCCCGCCCGCGCTAGGCTCCCCGCCAGCCGCTCCGCCTGGCGGAGTCCGTAGGGGGTGGCGTGGCGCGTTCCCACCATGGCCACCGCCACGGCGTCGCGGGGCTCCCATTGCCCGCGGAAAAAAAGCACGGCCGGCGGATCATGAATCTCTCGCAGCGGGCGGGGGTAGCGCGGATCCGCGTCGGTGACGATCGAAACGCCGCTCTGCCGGCAGAGTTCAATTTCCCTCTCCGCGTCCGGTGCCTCCCGGGCGGCCGCGATCTTCGCGGCCAGGCTGGCCCCGACGCCCGGCGCCTCGCGCAACTGGCTCGGCAGCGCCCGCAGCACGGCGGCCGAGGATCCGAAGCGTTCCAAGAGGGCCTTGCGCGTGCGCGGTCCCACTCCCGGCACCAGGGCCAACCGCAACACGTCGGCGAGTTCCTCGGGATCTGATTCGTTCATGAGAGGGTTTCCGGTTCCGTGCGTTGACGCATGGTCCCTATCCTTGGCGCGCCGGGTCGTTCAGGGGGCCTTGGCGGCGATCCTTCGCCCCGGAGGCCAATGCCGCTACGTCGCGGCCTCGCGGTAGCGCGCCTGTTCGTTGGCCAGCCGGCGCGAGTCCCAGCCGACCACGTCGGCCATCCAGGCGGCCACCCGATCGGCCAACGCCTCGTGGTCCGCAACATAATGGCGCCAGCTCGTGCGGCGGATCATCACGTCGTCGAGGTGGACGGCCCATTCCCGCGTGCAATAGTGTTGGATCCATTCGCGATCGGGCTCAGGAGGGACAATCGCGCCGCCCCAAGCGGCTTCCGACGCGGACAGGAGCGGTTGCTCGGCCGTCTGGCAGCGCCGCGCCCTGGCCCCCAGGAATCGGACCAGCAGGTCCACGGTCTCCTCGGCGATCAAGCGATACGTGGTCAGCTTGCCCCCGGCCACGTCGACCCAACCCGGCTCGCCCATGGCGATTCGGTGGGCGCGGGAAATGTCGGAGGGTCGGCCGCGGTAGTCGGCCAACAGCGGCCTCACGCCCGCCCACGTGCTCCGCACGTCGGCCAACGCGAGCGACGCCTTGGGGAAAAAACGGTTGACGACCGAGAGGATGTACTGCATGTCGGCCGGTTCGGCGCGGACCGCTTCCGGCGGGCCGTCGTAGTCGGTGTCCGTGGTGCCGAGGATCACGCGCTGGCCCCAAGGGATCGCGAAAAGCAACCGGCTCTCGTCGGTCATCACCACGGCGTCGGGGATGGGCAACCGCTGGCGGTCGATCACTCCATGGACGCCCTTCGTCAGGCGCAAACGGAGGCGGCTCTGGGGAAACGTCGCTCCCCAAGGCCCCGTCGCGTTGACCACCGCCCGGGCGTGAACCTCTTGCGCGCGGCCGGACTCGGCGTCGCGCACGCGGCAAATCCAGCCGTTGGCCGCGCGCGACGCCTCCTCGAGTCGGCAGTAGTTGCCGACGATCGCCCCGTGGCCCGCCGCCGATCGCAGCGTATCGAACACCAGTCGGGCGTCGTGGGTCAGTCCGTCGTAATAGCGCACGGCCCCAACCAGCGATGGTTCGTTCAGGCCGGACACGAGGTTCACGGTCGCTTGGGGGTCCAGGGCCGAGGAGGGCCCCAAGTTTCGTCCCCCACAAAGCCAGTCATACAGTTTGACGCCAAGGCGCAATTGCCAGAGCGGCCAGGCGCTGTCACGGTAGGCCGGAAAAACAAACGCCAGCGGATCGGCCAGGTGCGGTGCGATGCGGTGCAAGGTCCGCTTTTCGCGGCTTGCCTGATACACCAGCCCGAGACGACCTTGAGCCAGGTAGCGCATCCCGCCGTGCAACAACCGGCTGGTGCGGCTGCTCGTGCCGAAGGCGAAATCATGTTGCTCCACGAGGGCGACGCGGAGGCCGCGCATGGCGGCGTCGCGGGCCACCCCGGCCCCCACGATCCCGCCGCCCACCACCAGCACGTCCCAGCGGCCCGCCGCCAACGCGTCGATCCGTTCGGCTCTGGCTCGTTCCCAATCAAATCTCATGGCGAAAAAGTTCCCGAACCGGTGCATGGTACTACGGCTTGGGCTGCGCGACCAGCCCGAGGACAGGCCCGCCGGGTGGTTCGTTGCCGCGCCGCCGGCGGATCCTTGCTTGCTGGACGGGGGGCCGTGTGGTAGCGTTGAAAGGACCGAGGCGGGCTCCGCGCGCCGGGCGACCACGCGGGACGCCGGAACGAAAACGGCCCAGGAATCTCGTGTTCACCCACGCCGATGGCGAGAGATTGGTATTGTCGAATTGCCGGCCAAGAGTTAGGCCCCTTTTCGGCCTCGCAATTGCGCGCCCTGGCGGCCGAGGGGCGGCTGTCGCCAGGCGATCCCCTGCGGCAAGGCGTCTCGGGGGTCTGGGTTCCCGCCGCCAGTGTGAAGGGTCTTTTCGGCGGCAGCGAGGCTCGGCCTGCGGGCCGCCCCGCCATCGGCCGGACGGAAACCAGCGCGGAGGGGCGTTCCCGCCCCTTGCTCAGGGCGGTGCCGATCGAGGATGCCAGCGGCGATCCCGGCGAAGTCGCCTCGTTGTCCCGGCTGCTCGACCAAGACGACGCGGGCATCGATTTGTCCTCCCGGCCGGCCGAGTTGCCGCCGACGCCGCCGCAACGACTCAAGGGCTGGCGTTCGACAGGCCTGGATTTCCTCGCCGACGAACCGCCGCCGTTGGTCCAACGCGCCGAGCATGAAACCCGGCGGCGAGCCGGGGTTACGGCGCTCGGCAAGAAGGGCGGGGCGCGCTTGCCCGCAACCGTCCGTCGCGGCCAGGATGGCGACCCAGCCGAACCGATCCGGCGCTGGACCCTTCCGGTGCTCGTGGCGATCCTGATCGTGCTGCTCGCCGTATGGGTGATGTTGGGTCAAGGTGAGCGGTTTGGGGCCGGCGACAAGCACGGGGACCGCGCGGCCTCGTCGCCCCCGTCGGCCGCGCCCAAGGCCGCCACGGCGGTCAAGGCAGCCGAACCGCGCATCAAGCCGCCTTCCGCCGGCCCGAGCAAGCCGGCCGAAACCGCGTCGAAGAAAGCGGCAACCGCCGAGAGTGGTTCGGGTTTTCGGCCTCCTCCGCCGGACCCGTCTGGCAAGAAGGACGGCGCCGGCGCGGCGCCGACGTCTCCCCCGCCGCAGAAGACGCCGCCAAAAAACGCGTTGCCGCCGACAAGGAACGGCGAACCGCCCCTTCCCAAGCCAACGGGTCAGCCGAAAACGGACTTCGGGATCGAATGAGGACGCTCGTCACCGGCGCATCGGGATTCCTGGGCCGAGCCATCGTCGCCCGCTTGCTTGCCGAAGGGCAGGAGGTGCGGGCAGTCTGCCGCAGCGCCGTGCCCGAGTTGGAGGCCCTTGGCGTGGAAGTCCATCGCGCGGACCTCCGCGACCGGCAGGCCGCCGTGGCGGCCTGCCGAGGCGTCGACGTGGTGTTTCACACGGCCGGCGTGGCGGGGATTTGGGGGCCGTGGAAACATTACTTCGACTCGAACGTGGCGGCCACCATGCACCTGGTCGCCGGCTGCCACGAACACGGCGTCGGCCGGATGGTGTTCACGAGCAGCCCCAGCGTGGTCTTCGACGGCTCCGACCAGCGGGGGCTCGACGAATCGGCCCCGTTTCCCTCGCGCTGGCTCTGCCATTATCCCCGCTCCAAGGCCCTGGCCGAGCAGCACGTGCTGGAATCCAACGGCACGCGCGGCTTGCTCACCTGCGCGCTTCGGCCGCACTTGGTGTGGGGGCCGGGCGACCGGCACCTCATCCCGGGCCTCATCGCGCGGCGGCGGGCCAACCGGCTGTGGCGCGTCGGCGACGGAAGCAACCGCATCGACATGCTCTACATCGACAACGCGGCCGAGGCCCATTGGCTGGCGGCCCAGGCCCTCGCGCCCGGTTCACCGGCGGCGGGCCGGGCCTATTTCATTTCCCAAGGCGAACCGGTCAACTGCTGGGAATGGATCAACGAGATCCTGGCTCTGGCCGGATTGCCGCCCACCCCGCGGCGCCTTTCGCTGAAGGCCGCTTGGCGCCTGGGGGCGGCGATGGAGGTCTTCTGCCGGATCGCGCCCTTTGCGGGCGAGCCTCCCTTGACCCGCTTTCTGGCCGCCCAACTGGGCCGCTCGCACTACTACGACATTTCCGCCGCCCGCCGCGACTTGGGATATCGTCCCCGCGTTTCCAAGCAAGAAGGCATGCGGCGGTTGGCCGAGGGTTGGGCCTCGCTGGCCCCCAAGTAGGCCGCGCCGCGGCCTGTCCCAACCGCCGCACAACCGGCGCCCGGGCCGCAGGGCAAGGCGGCAAGGACTCGGGGTTGGGCGCAACCGTTCCCAGGCCGGATACTGGCTCGTTTTTCGGGCTGTTTTGCACCGAAAAATGTGCTTGTCTCCTTACCGGCCGGAAGGTCGGTCCCAATTTCGCGGACTTCGCCGCGAGAATCAGGACAGTCCCCAGGAACGGTTGCCTTGGGGCAGAATCCAGCTCAGTCCGTGCGGACTTCCAAATAACGAGCCAGCTCGTGCAGTCCCTCGCCGGGTTTGAGCGGCCGCGGATACGCGCGGAGGGTCGCCTTGTCGATCAAGTTCTCGAAGGGCTCGAAGACCAGGTTCAGCGCGCCCGTGACGGAGACCATCACCCCGTTCAGGTTGCGTTCGGCCAGGGCTCGATACGCGCCCACCCCAAGCTGGCTGCCGAGGATCACGTCGAAGGCGGTGGGCCGATGGCAGCGGACCTCGTAGCCGAACTGGAGTCCGACGATCTTCTTCTCCCCGATCTTTTTTTCTTCTTCCTCGGTCAGTTTGCGGCCCAGCGCGGCTTCCTGCTCGCGGCGCTTCCGGTTCCGGTACTCCTCCGCGGCCAGGCGGCCGACGCGGCCGGTAAACTTCGTCTGCGATACGGGGAAGTGGCCGAATTCGTCGAGCTTCAGTTTCATGTACTCATCTTCCGAGAGGCACTTGCGGATCTCGTCCTGGGACAGGAACTCGGCGATGCCCTCGGCCATGACGATCACGCCGTACACCTTGCCCTCGCGCTCGCGGGCGAGAATGACGTCGACGATCCGGTCGACGATCGGCCCGAGGCGGATGACGTCGTGGGCGATCGGCTGGTTGGTTTTCGGGTCCAATCGCGGCTGGCCGGTGCTTGGGTCGAGGGCGACCTCGGGAAACTTCCACTCGTCGGGAATGTCCTCCAGACCGATGACGAGGCTCGCCTCGCCGGCGATGGCCGCCCCGTAGGCGAGCCATCCCGCGGCCCGGCCCATCACCTGCGCGATGTAGTACGTGCCCGTCGATTTCGAGTCGGCCAAGAGGTTGTTGACCTGCGTGGCGAGCATCTCCACGGCGGTGAAATAGCCGAAGGTGAAATCGATGCCCTTGTAGTCGTTGTCGATCGTCTTCGGCAGGTGGACCACGCGGATCCGCTTCGCGGAGCGGGGCAGACGGTCCTGGAAGAGCTTGAACTTGGCGGCGGTGGTCAGCGTGTCGTCGCCGCCGATCGACACCAAGGCGTCGACGCCCAGCGAGTTCAGCGCGTCGTAGACGGTTTTCAGGGACGCGGTGGCCTTGGGGTCGTCAAGCTGCGACTCGGTCTTCAGCGGCTTTCCGGGATTGGCCCGCGCCGTGCCCACCAGGATCCCCTGGCTGGTCCGCGCCCCTTCCAACGCCGCGTGATGCAATCGGATGAACGCCGCGCCTTCCTGGAGCGGCTCGCCCTGCTTGTATTTCATCAGGTGCGAGTACCCGTTCAAGACGCCGAGCACTTCAATGCCGTTGCGCGAAAACGCGCTGGCGGCGCCGGCGATGACGGCGTTGGCCGCCGGGGCGGGACCGCCGGAAAAGAGGATCGCCACGCGGCGGATTTCGGTTTCGGGACGAGGCGGACTGGAAAGCGGAGTCTTCATAAAGGGTTCCACAACGGTTCAAGGTTCACGATTCAAGATTGGAAATCGGCCATTTTCGATCCAGGACGACCGGGGCGCCTGGGAAACGGGCCACGCCGTCGCCCGTCGCGCCGCACGCGCGCGACGCCTCGCCGGAAGCTCAGCTTGTCCACGTCCGCTCGATGAACGTGGTGTCGACGCGGGCCTCGACGAAGGCGGGATGGTCGAGGATCTCCTGGCACAGCGGGACCGTGGTCTTGACGCCCTCGATGCGCAGCTCGGCCAACGCCCGTTTCATCGAGGCGATCGCCTCGTCGCGGCTCGGCTGGTGGACCAGCAATTTTCCGATCAGCGAATCGTAATGGGCCGACACGGTGTACCCGGTATGCACATGGGAGTCGAACCGGACGCCGAACCCGCCCGGCGCGATGATCCGGTGGATCGTGCCCGGCGAAGGACGGAATCCCTTGCTCGGATCCTCGGCATTGATGCGGCATTCGATGGCGTGGCCCCGGGCGTGGACGTCCTCCTGGCGAAACCACAACGGCTCGTTGGCGGCAATGCGGATCTGGGCCTTGATCAGGTCGACGCCGGTCACCAATTCGGTCACGGGGTGTTCGACCTGGATGCGGGCGTTGACTTCAATGAAATAGAACTTCCCATGGCGGTCGACGATGAACTCGACCGTGCCCGCATTGGTGTACTTCGCCGCTTGAACCAGGCGCACCGCCGCGTCGCACATCGCCTGGCGCGTCGAGGGGTCCAACCGGGGCGCCGGGCTCTCCTCGATCAGCTTCTGGTGCCGACGCTGCATGGTGCAGTCGCGTTCCCAGAGATGAACGGCGTTGCCGTGCTGGTCGGCCAGCACCTGGACCTCGACGTGGCGCGGGTGCTCGATGTACTTTTCGAGGTACAAGTCGCCATTGCCGAAGGCCGCCTCGGCCTCGACTTGCGCCTGGCGCACGGCCGCCTCCAGGGCCTTGCCGTCCAACGCGATCCGCATCCCCCGGCCTCCCCCGCCCGCCACCGCCTTGACCAGGACGGGAAAGCCGATCCGCTGGGCCACGGCCAACGCCTCTTTTTCGTCGCGGACCACGCCGTCGCTGCCAGGCACGGTGGGCACGCCGTTTTCGCGCGCCAGCTTGCGGGCCGCGTTCTTGTCGCCCAACAGGGCCATGGCCTCGTGCGGAGGCCCGATGAACTCGATGTTGCAGCTCCGGCACACCTCGGCGAAATGGGCATTTTCGGCCAGAAAGCCGTAGCCCGGGTGGATCGCCTGGACGTTGCCGATCTCGGCCGCGCTGATCACCCGGTCGATCCGAAGGTAGCTGTCCGAGGACTTGGGCGGCCCGATGCAATAAGCCTCGTCCGCCAGCTCCAGGTAGGCCGCTCCGCGGTCCGCCTCGCTGAACACGGCGACCGTTTCGATCCCCATCTCGCGACAGGCGCGAATCACCCGCAGGGCAATCTCCCCACGGTTGGCCACGAGAATGCGTTTGAACATCGCTACCTGCTGTCTGCCGCTCCCGGCCGAATGCCGCCCGACTATTGCCTCGTATCGACCTTGAACAACGGCTGGCCGTATTCCACCGGCTCCCCGCTCTCGACCAGGACCGCCACGATCTTGCCCGACACCTCCGCCGGAATCTGGTTGAAGACCTTCATCGCCTCGACAATGCACACCACCGTGTCCGGCCCGACCATGTCGCCCACCTTCACGTAGGGCGGCGAATCCGGATCGGGAGCGGAATAGAATGTCCCCACCATCGGGCTGCGGATCGGCACAATATGCTCTTCCTCGGCCTTCGGCTCAACCGCGGCGGCCTTGACCGGACGATCCGACCCCTCCAAAGCAAGGGGCAAGGTTGGAGCAATGGCCACCGGCGCGGGGGGCGGCGCGACCGTCACCGACTCGCTGCCCCGACGGAGTTGGATCCGCGTGTCCCCCTGCTGCAAATCGATTTCGCTCAGGTCGTATTCTTTCATCAAGTCTACCAGGCGACGGATTCTCCGCAGGTCCCAGAAATCCTCTTTGGAAGGAGCGCCGGCCATGCCACAACTCCAAATCTGAATTAAAGTTTGGGCGAGATTCTAACCTGCCGCATAGATACCGTCAAGACGCCCCGACATGCCCCGGCGGCAGATTCCACGCGGCGGTGACGCCCCGAGGGATGGGATATCGTCGTCCGTGCGGGCGAAAAGACGAGGGATCGCCCCGAACCGCAAACACCGGCACGAAAAACGACTCCCCACCCCCTGGGCGGTCCATCGCCCGGTAGAAATGGAGCCCCAACCCTGCCCGCCTTCCGTTGGCCTTTGCTGGTAGGCGCCCCTCCCCGGTCCGGCTCACCAGGTTAGCCTGCGGTTTACCGAACGCCGGCCGCCCGGTCCGGCTCCAACCGCAAGACGCCGTTTTCACGCACGACTCCGAGCCGGGCGTCGATGGCTGCGCCCACCGGGTCGGGGCCGGTCTGGCCAAGGCGGCGGCGGATCTCTTTTCGCAGCCACCAGAAGCCGGAGTTCCACGAATACAGAATGTGCCCGTGAGGCTCGCCCGTCACCGTGCTGATCGATTCATTGAAGGCCGGCACGCAGGCGATTTCTCGGGCGATGCGTTCGGCCAGGAGTGCGTCGACTTCGGCGGCGGGCAGGCCGTGGACGCCGGCCAAGAGGTAGTTGGCGGCGTCGTTCAGAAACCAGGAGCCGCCATAGCAGTACACGCCGCTGTGGCCCGGCAGCAGCGAGCCGTCCGCCTGGGAAATCACGCGCAGGCCGTAGGGCGTCTTGACCTTTTCGGACGTGCGATGGTGGGTCAAGACTTGTTCATCGGCCAGCAGCTTGCGGCCAAACACGGCATAGGTCAAGGTCGCGCCGTAAAGCGTGTCCTGCCCGAGCGTGTCACGCTGCTGACGGCTGGTGGGAAAGAACCCGCGCTGGGCGTTGAACAGCGACCGGTAGGCGCGGATCGCCCGCTCGACGTCCTGCTCAGTGGCTCCCAGCCCCAGTTCCCTCGCCGCCAACAGGGCCCCGCAGTGAAAGCCTTGGTTGCTCGTGGGGCAGTCGCCCTCGTCGTACAAGAGCACGTCGTGATACGTCTTCCAGCCCTTGGGATTGGGCGAGCCCGGCAGCGAGGGAGGGATATAGAATCCGTCCTTCTCGTGCTCGCGGATGAAGGCGTAGGCCTTGCGCACCAGCGCCTCGTTCACCGCGCCGCCGGCGCGCCGCATCAACACCGCCCAGATCAAGTAGTATTGGGCGTTGTCTTCGTAATCCATCCGGGTCCAGAAGACCGCGCGGTTCGATTCGATGGTCTTCTCCGGATCATCCAGCCCCAGGGCGGTGTAGAATCCGTCGCTGACCCACTGTTTCCAGCCGTACCCAGGGCCGGAGATGAAGATGTACCGTCCGTCCCGCGGCTGGTTATTGGCATCGCGGGCCAGATTGCGGCGAAGCAAATAGAGCGAGGTGTTCCGAAGAATGGCCTCCACGACCGACGAATTCCAGCCTTTGGCATTGGCCACGGCGAGGTGGGCGGCGACCTGGGCGTCGTAGTGATTGCGGGCCGGGCTGGCGAAGACCCAGGTGGTGAACCGCCGCGTCTCGCCGGCGGCCAGCGATTGCCAGCCGTCCATCTGGTACTGGTACGTGTCCCGTGCGTCCTCCGGCGGCTTGATGACCAGCGGATAAGGATCGCGGCCGTCGCCTGTCATGACCGCCAGCCGGCGCGCCTCCGGGTCCAGGAGCACCTGGCAGCGGTTCTCCCACAGGCCCGGCGAGTCGGCCACGATCCCGAACACGCTTTCCGCGGTCCGGAGCATGGCCACCGGAAACGTCTCCGTCTTGGCCGAGCCGCGGACCGTGTCGTACAGCGTCCGAGCCTTTGCCGGGCCGGAAAACGAGGCAAACTCGCCATCCACGGCGAGTTCGAGCGGAAAGGTCACGGCGAACTGCTGGGCTTGTTCGGCGGTCACTTCCAGCGTCCGTTCCACCAGGGACGGCGTCTTTTGGGCGATGCTCCAGCGGAGCGTGAGCGTCCCGATCTTCGTTGGGCCCAACTCAACGACACCCTGGCGCTCCGCCTCCGTACGGAACGTCACCGCCACGGGCTTGGCGCCGGGCAGAAGCAGCTCCACGCCCGCCGGCGCGGCCTCGGTCGAACGCCCTACGAGCCGCTCTCCCGACCGGTATTCGACGGCGATCACGCCGTCCTTCCTGAGCAGCGCGGGACGGATTTCGACCGTTCCCGCCCAGGCCAAAGCAACATGGACCGTCAGCAGCAGGGACATTCCGGCAAGGCGAAGGGGCTTGGGCATCATACGATCCTTGGCGGGCGCCGCCGGTCGCTGAAAACCATGTTTTCCACACCGGCTTTCATGAACTGGGGCGGCCACTGTTCGGTTTTCGATGCGTTGCGCGGCGGGCAGGCGCATCATGCTTGCCTTGATCCCCGGGCGGCGAAGCGCGAGCCGGCCACGCGTTCCTGGCGGATCAGGGCGGCGATCGTTTCGGCAGCGGCGTCCAAGGCAATCATCTCGGACTGTTCCTCCCACCGCCATTTGATTTCGAGCTTGCCCTGTTTCAGGCCCCGCTCGCCAAGGACCACGCGGAGGGGGAAGCCGACCAGGTCGGCATCCTTGAATTTGACGCCTGCCCGCTGATCGCGGTCATCGAGCAACACGTCGATGCCCGCCGACTCCAGCGCGTCGTGCAGTTCGGCGGCGGCCTTGCGAGTCGGCTCGTCCATGACGTTGACCGGGACAAGAACCACTTCGTAGGGCGCCAGGGCCACCGGCCAGACAATTCCATTGGCGTCGTGGTTGGTTTCGATGAGCGAGGCAAGGATCCGGTTCACGCCGATCCCGTAGCAGCCCATGATGATCGGGCGCAACTGTTCCTTGTCGTCGAGGAACCGCGCGGCGAGGGCCTCGGAGTACTTGGTGCCCAGTTTGAACACGTGGCCGACCTCGATGGCGTGGCGGGTGGCCATTTTCGAGCTGCACCTTGGGCAAGGATCGCCGTCGACGGCGTTGCGGAGGTCGTAGAATCGGTCGACCTGGAAATCGCGGCCGAGCGTCACGCCCGTCAAATGGGCGTCGGCGGCGTTCGCGCCGGTGACCCCGTTGTGGACGAATTGAATCGCCCGATCGGCCAAGAGCGGAATCGGCTGCTTCAGGCCGACCGGCCCGGCGAAGCCCACCGGAGCGCCGGTCACCTGCTCGATCACGCCGGGTTCGGCCAGAGCGATCTTCTGGGCGCCCACCGCGCGGCGGATCTTCGCCTCGTTGGCGTCGTGGTCGCCGCGGATCAGAACGGCGATCGGCCGTCCGTCCGCCGTGTAGATCAACGTCTTGATCATCTGCTCGGGACGGCAGCCGAGAAACCGGCTGACCTGCTCGATCGTGGCCGCGCCGGGCGTGTCGACCTTGGCCAGCGGCTGCGGAGGGGGCGGGGTCGAGGCGTCGCCAATTGGCCCGATCTCGGCCCGCTCCAGATTCGCCGCGTAGCCGCAATCGCGGCAGTGCACGACCATGTCCTCGCCATTCTCGGCCGGGATCATGAATTCGTGGCTCGCGTCGCCGCCGATCGGCCCGCTCTCGGCCTCCACGGCGAGGTAGTTCAGGCCGCAGCGGCTGAAGATTTTGCAGTACGCCGCGTACATCTTGTCGTAGCTCCGGCCGAGGGCCTCGACCGATGTGTCGAAGCTGTAGGCGTCCTTCATCAAGAACTCGCTGGTGCGGAGGACGCCGAACCGCGGACGCTCTTCATTGCGGAACTTGGTCTGGATCTGGTAGAGCGTGATGGGCATCTGGCGGTAGCTGGAGATGTGGCGGGCGACCAGGTCGGTGACGACCTCTTCGTGGGTCGGGCCGAGGGCCATCTGCACCTTGCGATTGGCGCGCCGCACGCTGAACTGAATCAGCACGTCGCCGAACGCCTCGACCCGGCCCGTTTGCTCCCACAGACTGATGGGCGTCAAGGCGGGCATCAGGATCTCCACGGCGCCCGCGGCGTCCATCTCCTCGCGGATGATTTGCTCCGCCTTGCGCAGGGCCCGCAACCCCAGCGGAAGATACGTGTAGGCCCCCGCCATCACCTGGCCGATCAGTCCGGCCCGCAGCATCAGCACGTGGCTGGGAATCTCCGCCCCTTCGGGCGTTTCCTTCATGGTCGGAATCAGGGTTTGGGACCAACGCATGGCTGGCAATCCACGATTCGAGGTTCAGTTCACGGCAGGTGGAGCGCCTTGGGCAAGAATCGCTCGCCCCAAGGCACACGGTCCCTCGCAGCCCGTTGCCGTCGGCGTTCGGAACGCCCGGCGCGCCGGGAACCGCGTTAAAACGGCAAAAGCGGCATTGTAGGCGATTCGCATTTTTCGCGGAAGAGCGGTAACCGTTCCCAGGCGGGGGACGGGCCGATTTTTCGGGCCATTGGGGACCGGAAAAAGCGGCTATCCCCTTCCAGGCGCACGGGAAAGTCCCATTTTCGCGGACTTCGGGGCGAAAATCGAGGCAGTCCTCGCGAACGGTTACCAGAGCGCGGCGGCGTTTTCGCGGCGGCCCGGGATCCAACCCGACGGGCTCTCGGTCCGCCCGCCAAACGTTGGCCGCGTCCACCGGCGGCGTGGCGGCCGGTCCGCTTGGGCGATCGCCGCTCAGTCCTCGCTCAAGCGTTGGCGCGGCCGCCGTCCCCACGGCGCCAGGCTGCACGCCATGCCGACGGCCATTTGCGCCGCGAAACTCAACGGCATGGCCCAAAGGAAGCTGATGCCCTTGGCCCCGGTGAACTCTTCCCAGAAGTTGATCGCCACGACCACCGCCACGCCCGCCGCCGCGCCCACCAGCGTGCCGAATCCCGAGGCCCAAGGGACGAACATGGCCATGCAGAACAGGCCGAACAGGGGCGCGGAAAGCAAGTTGACCACTTTGTACGCGACCTCCAACAGATTGCCGTGGACCGCGCCGACAAAGGAACTCAGCGTGACCATCAAGGCGCCGATGAGCACCGAGATGCATCGCTCCAGCCAGGCCCCGCCGCCTTCGGCGGAATGGTGAGGGGCGGAATGCTGGGCGGGGCGAGCGTCATGTTGTTGGTCGGCGACCCCGGGCCGCTCGGGCGTCGCGGCCTCGTCGGCCGCGCGGGACAACGGCTCCCGACCCCTCAGGCCGCGGCGCAGCCCGAAACGGTCGATGAAATCGGCGGTCACCACCGAGCACGACGCGTTGATTCCCGCCGACAAACTGGACATGGCGGCGGCCAGGAGGCCCGCGACCACCAGTCCTGCGAACCCGGGGGGCAGCCCCACCGCGATGAATCGCGTGAACAACAAATCGGCTCCCTCGTAGATCGTCTGCCCGTCCGGCAGCTTGTGCGGATTGGCCTGAAAGTACGCCAGCAGGGCAAGCCCCAGGGCGGCCAAGAGCAAGAGGACCAGGGCGTTGGCCGCCAGCGAGGTGTTCAAGACCTTTCGGGCGGCCTGGGCGTCGCGCGTGGCGAGGTATCGCTGCACGGCCATTTGGTCCGAGCCGGCGGTCGAGATGTACCACGTGAACGTGGCCAGCACGGCGCCGAGGAAGGTGATCCTGACATTGGGGTCGTAGAAGACGGGCCTGGTCCAATGCGGCTCCCAACGCCGCGGCCACCACGCGCCCACGCCGCCCAGATAGACGGTTACCGCGGCGATGGCGGCCAGGGCTCCGGCGAAGAGGATGAGCGCCTGAAGCACGTCGGTCCAAACCACCGCCCGAAGTCCCCCCATCGCCGTGTACGCCAGCGTCACTCCGCCCAGAATCGCACAGACCCAGGGCGTAAGGGAAGGATCCAGTCCCAAAAGCGGCATCAGCACCGTGCCCACCGTCGCGTAGACGATGACCGACATCCACAGGACGCGGAGGAGGAGAAAGAGCGTCGAGCCCAGCAGGCGCACCGCCAGGCCGAGGCGGACCTCCAACAGCTCGTAGGCGCTGGTGATCGGGAGCTTCATGATGTGGGGGATCAGAAATCGTCCGGCAACGATTGCCACCAGCGGATAGGCCGCGCAGATGGAGAGCAACATCGGCCCGTACTTGATCATCTCGCCCGGCCACGCCAGGTAGGAAATCGTGCTGAAAAGCGTGGCGAACAGCGACAGGCCCACCGGCAGCGATTGCATCCTGCGGCCGCCGAGCAAGTAGTCTTCCCTGGTCTTGCTCCGACGCCAATAGTGCCATCCAACGGCGAGCATTCCCACGCCGTAGAGGAAGATCACTCCCCAATCCACGGCGCCCAGCCCGTGGGGCCGGCGCCGCTCCAGACGGAGCAAGGCCCAAGCCGCCGCGGCCCGCAGGTCCGCGTCGGTGTGGGAAAGGAGTTCTTCCAGCACCGTCGCGTCGGCCTGTTCGGCCACGCGCGCCAAGGCATCGACCGCGCGGAGCCGTTCTTCGGGCGTTCCGGCGCGCGCGGAGTCGAGGAGTTGCCGCTTGAAATGGTCGCGGGAGTCGCGGGGCGCGTGCACGGCGGCGGCGCCCATCAGCATCAGCCGCGCCGACGAGCCCGCCGGCTCGCGATCCGCGGCCGCCGCCAATCGGGCCGACGTCTCCGGCGAGACGCTCCGCAACCGGCCGAAGACATAGCCGGCAAGCCGCCGCGTGTCCTCATCCGGCGAATCCAGGAGTTCCGCCAGCCGGTCCTCGGCGCCGGGCAGGCCGGAATTCAACAGCACCCAGCGGCTGAAAACCGCCATCGCCCCGGTCGGCCCCTTCGCCGCTTCCAACAACGGACCGCGAACCTCCTTGGGCGCCTTGTAGCCGAGCTTGGCGAGGGTCTCGACCGCGTGCAGGCGGTCCGCCGCCGAAGGATCGAGAAACACGTCGCGGACGCGGGCAACCCACGGGGCGGCCTGTCGCGGGTCGCGCTCGGCCTGCGCAAGCACGCGCCAGATTCCCACGCGGTATTGAGGCTCCTGCCCATGAGCGGCAAGCTCCTCCTGAAATGTTTCGCCCACCCTCTCTGGATAATCCAGCCAGAGCAGATATTCCGCGGCGTGAACCTTGACCCATCGCTGCTCGTCGCGGAGCACCTGGCGCAAGACGGCAAGGCACTGGCGACGGCGTTCTTCTGCCGAGTGTGCCCCGCGCTCGGCGGCGGGCAAGGGGCTGCCCAGCGCCGCCCAAAGCCCCAACGCAAGCCATGGAGCCGCCCACGCGACGCGTCCCGTTTTCCTGGCCGTCATGCAGCCCCCTCCTCAACCGGTGCAGCCGTTCTCTTGGAAACTCGCCCTCGGCCGGCACGAACTGCCTCGGCCGCCTCGTTCGCCCCCTTCCCGAACGCGGCAAACGAGGCTATCCTTTCGCTCCCATGTCCTCTTGCCGCTTCCTTCGTTGGGAGAAATCGTCCGATGTCCGATTTTATCACCCTCGCCCGCGTCGGCGACGTTTCCGAAGGCCAAGGCCGGACGTTTCGGGTGGGCGACCGGGAGGTAGCGTTGTTTCTGGTCGACGGCACGTATTATGCGCTGGACGACGCGTGTCCGCACATGGGCGCGTCGCTTGGGGCGAGCGATGTTCGCGGCGGCATGGTGGTCTGCAATCGCCACATGTGGGCCTTTCGCCTGGCCGATGGGACGAGTCCCGACGCTCCCACGCTTCGGGCGACGCGGTACGAGGTGCGTGTCGCGGGCGACGAAATCCAGGTCCGGTTGCCGTGACCGTTCCCAGGCCGAAGGGGAGCCGCTCGGGGAGCCACTCCCCGCTCCTCGCGCCTTACAACGCCACCTTCCCGCCCGGCGACAGCACAATCGGCACGGCCGAAGTCTCCCGCCGCACGCGCTCGGCCCATGCGTCGGCGTCCTGGGCAATGAGCGGCCACGTGTTGCGATGGACGGGGACGACGCGGCGAGGGGCAAGCAGTTTGACCGCCTCCAGGGCGTCGTCCGGCCCCATGGTGAAATTGTCCCCGATCGGCAGCGCGGCCAGGGCGAGGCCCACGGCCCCGATCCGCTGCATGTCGCCAAACAGGCCCGTGTCGCAAGCGAAATACACGTTGCCTTCCGGCAGCGAGAGCAAAAAGCCCGCGGCGGCGCCGCCGTAGGAGCCGTCGGGCAACATGGACGTATGCTGCGCCATGGTCATCTTCAGCCGCCCGAAGGGAAACGTAAAGCCTCCGCCGATGTTCATCGCGTGGAACCGGTTCAGGCCCTTCTTGCCATACCACTCGCAGATTTCATACGTGGAGACAATGGTGGCTCCCGTGCGGCGCGCGATCTTTTCCACATCGGCGACATGGTCGAAATGGCCGTGCGAGACGAGGATATAGTCGGCCTCCACGGCGTCGGCCTTGATCGGCGCGACGGGCGAGTCGTCGAGAAACGGATCGAGCACCAATCGATGAGTGCCGCTGGAGATCAGCCAGCTTCCGTGTCCAAGCCAGGTCAACTCGGTGGCCATCTTCGTGTCCTCCTCAAACGATTGCCCATCGACCCGCCCAGAATCCCGCGTGGAACCAAACGCCGAGGCTGGCGCGGCCCGTTGCCGCGGTTGCGCAAATGGAAACCGTTCCCAGGCAAGGGGACCGTCCTGTTTTCGCGGACTTCGCCGCGAAGATCGGCCCCCGCGCCGTCGACGGCTACGGTAAACTCGCAGGGTTGCCGGCGCGTCGCTTTCGTTCGCGGTTCCGCCAGCGTGCGCTGGGCCTTTCACCCCCACCTCCCAGCCTGGGGATGGCTCCGCCGAAAAGCTTACTCGGCGGCTAGCGTCGGGGAAAGCCCCTCGCCCGCACTATTCGACTTCGACAATTTCCACCCGCAATCGGCCGATCACCTGGGCGACCGGCAGGAAGCACGTCAGGGCCGACGCGCCGGCGAGGTTGCTGTGGGCGAGTTTGAGGTGCGCGGCGCCGATGCCGCCTTGGGCCAAGGTGGCGTCCATCGGAACCCACTGGCCTTGGACGTAGAGTTCCGTCCACATGTGATAAAGGAAGGACTGCTTGGAGTAAACCAGGCCGATGGCCACTCGGGCGGGGATTCCACGGGCGCGGGCCAGGGCGGCCAGGAGCACGGCGTGCTCCGTGCAGTCGCCCTCGCCCGACTGCATCACGTCGGCCGCCGTGTCGAACGCCTGGGAAAAACCGGGCCGCCGAATCCGTTCCCGCGCGGCGCGTTCCAAGGCGACGGCCGCTTGCCAGGGATCGTCGAGCGTGCCAGCGGCCTCGTTGGCCGCGGCGATGATGGCCGGGTGATCGCTCTGGATCCAGTTGTTGGGCTCGCGGTCCTGAACGGTGGGCGCATCGGCCGCTTTGTCGTCCGGCGTCCGCCCCTTCCCTTCCCCTGCCGACGCCGTGCCCTCAAGGCTCGATCGGCCAGGCCGAATCGCCACCACCGTGATTTCGGCCGTATGGGGATCGATCGAGCGGACTTGCTGCGACGGGCCCGTGGCAAACACCTCGGCCGGGTTCCCCTCCTCCAGCCGCACGCGGTAACGGACCCGTTGGGTCGCGTGAGGCCGCTCCAAACCGCGGTCCACCGGAACGGCCGTGTTCCAGGCGAAATCCAGTTGCCCCGGCTCCGCGGCGCGAAGCGCCTCCTCCTTGGCCACGCGGATCTGCTGGAGTTCGAGCATGTCGGTGCGCGTTTTCCAAATCTCGCCGTCGCCGTCGACCCAAAGGTTTCCGCGGATGGTCTGGTTCTCCAAGGTCGTCGTGGTGTCGATGCGCAAGAGTTCGGCCTTCGCGCCGAGCAGATCGACCGACTCGCGATCGCGGGCCACGAGGTCCGTCGTGGAAATCGAGGTGGTGCCCGGCTCCAGGGCCCGCACCGTGCGCCGTTCGCCGGGCTTCATGGGCTTCCGAACGAGGCTTTGCTGCACGGCGTAAAAGCCGCCCGTCTCCGGCGTCCAGGGAATCGTCGTCCGTGTCGTCTTGCCGGAAGTGGTCGTGTGGAGTTCCAACTTGCCGTCGGCGACGCGGCCCTTGGCGACCACCGTGGCCGCCGCCTGCGAAATCACGCTCTCGCAGGCCAGGAGTTTGCCATCCGCGGTTTCGGTCGAGGCAAACCGTATTTCCATGGTCATCGGCGTGCCGAAGCGCCGGATGGCCAGGCGCATCGCGCCCTCGATCAGCACGCGGTCCTGACCGTTCTCTTTCAGGCGGCGGATGACCGTGTGGGAATAGCCGACGCGGGTTCCCTGCATCAGGGCCACTTCCCAGATTTCGCGTTCGGGCGGGGCGGCGGTCGAGCCGCCCTCGACGGGCCGGACGCCTCCGTCCGCCGGGTCGAGAGAAGGATGCTGCTGGCACCCTGGCGCGCCGAGAGCCAAACCAAGAACCGCCAGCGCGACGGCGCGTGTCGGCGCGATGGCGACGATCGAATCTGGCTTGCCGGCACGACTGATGCCTTTGGTCAACATTTTCTCCTTCACGCGAGTTTCCTATTCAGCACACCCGCCCCATTATACCGCCTGCACGTTGTATCAGGGAGGCCGTCGACGCGCTCCGTAGGCGGTGGCGCGCCGGATCGGCGGCGAAATTTTTTGGCGTTCTCGCGGGCATTGGCCGCGTCGGGTTTTTCAAGTGCTAGAGTAGCGTAGACCGGCCGCGAGGCGGTCCGAACAACGCAGCGGGAGCCACGTTTTCGGCCAGGGATTCGCGGGGTTGCGGGCCGAGTTCAGGCCCGAAACCGGTTGGAGCGCCCGGGGCGGCTGTGCCGGTTTTGCGGGGGAAACGCCCATGCCGCCGCGGCGAGGAAAATCGCTCCTGCCGGGACAAATCGTGACCTAGGGTTGGTTAGAGGGCTTCCGTCGCCAGCGACGTGCGCGCCCGGCGCGAGCCGCAAGGCCGCCGCCTTCTCCAAAAGAGAGCATCGATGGGATTCCTGAAGAAGTTTTTCCGGAACGTGTTGAGGGACGGGTCGATCCCGGCCGGCGCAAGCAGCTTCGAATCGCTCGACGAGGACGAGTTGGAAGCGCACCTCGGCGTGGCCCGCTACGGAGACTTCCGCCTCACCGACGCGATCCGGCCTTCCTACGATTTGCAGGTGGTTCCCCGCGAGGGCTACCGTCACGACGCGTACCGCGATGAACAGAACCGAACCGCGGTGCCGGTGCTCATGGGCGCTTGCTCGTGCGAGCGGCTCTTTGATCTGTTCATGGACCTCCTGGATCCGCTCGGCCCGGTCGTCGACGCCGTCTTGGAAACCAGCCATCGCCGCGACCGCGGCGGACACCAGGACCTTTACCGCGAACACATCGACTTGCCCGTGCTCAAGAGCATCCTCTGGGAATACGAGGACCTGCTGTTGAACGACGGCTGCACGGGCATCGCCGTGCTCAACCCCGACGTCCCCCAGGAAATCCAATTCGACGAACACAAGCTCTTGATCGTCTATGGAGAGGAACTCGATTCGTTCGAGGCGGTCTTCCGCGACGCCGGGATCCCGTTGGACGAGCAGATGAAATTCATCACCGAGGCCGAGCACGTCCATTCGTCGAGCGACCGCTACGCGAGGCAATTCGAAGAATTTCGCACGCGGCTCGGCATGGACGGCTACGACCGGTGACGCGCCCGCTGGGCGCGACCGTTCTCCCGATCCGCTTCCTTGCAGGTCTCGTCGTCCCGGTTCGAAACGCCGCCCCGACGGAATCGCCATGCCCATCCTGGGCCGAATTGGCTCAAGGCGCGGGGAGCCGGCGTGGATCATGTCCCCCAGTCGCGGGCATAGCGGAAATCCCGATCCATCGTGCGCGGGGAAAGTTTGGCGATGACCGGCATCCGCCGCTTGTAATGGTTGCGGCGGATCATTTCGGCCACGTGGTCGACGAACTGCGGGTCGAAGCCAAACTCCACCAGTTCGGCGCGGCGCCAGCGGCAGTCGACCATGAGCACCAGCAGGCGGTCGACCTCGGCGTAGGTGAATCCCAGTTCGCCCTCGTCGGTCTGGCCGACCCACAGGTCGCCCGTCGGCGGCTTCTTGATGATCCGTTCCGGCACGCCGAGATATTCCGCCAGGCGGTACATCTGCGTCTTGTAGAGATCGCCAACCGGATTGATGGCCGAGGCCAGGTCGCCATACTGCGTGCCGTAGCCCAACAGCAGCTCGCTCTTGTTGCTCGTGCCCAGCACCAGGGCCTCGAAGGCCGCGCTTTGATCGTACAGCACGGTCATCCGTTCGCGGGCGCACTTGTTGGCCAGGCGCAATCGCGAGGCGTCGGGAAACCGCCGAAAATAGGCGTCGATCGACTCGGTGATCGGCACGTCCAGGCTTCGCACGCCCAGGTGGTCGATCACCGTTTGGGCGTCCTGCCGCGTCGCCTCGCTGGAGGTCTTGTAAGGCATGGTCACGGCCAAGACGTTGTCCGGCCCCAGGGCCCGGGCCGCCAGGGTGGTGACCACGCTTGAATCAATACCCCCCGAAAGCCCAACCACGGCGTGGCGAAATCCCGCCCGATGCAACTCCGTGGAGATGAACCGGCAAAGGATCGCCGCGACCAACTCGGGGTTGATTTCGAGAGCGGCTTGGGCGGGATCACGTTCCATGAGGGCAGCAAACCTCTATACGGCACTGGTTTGATGGGTGGGTGAACCCCCTAAAGTGATTAACTAAGTTCCTCCATACCGGCGACGTTTGATCCGTTGGAGTTCCTCGATGGTCAACAGCAGCCGTTCGTCGCGTCCCAGCGGGGTGATCATCCGCTGGCGGCGGAGTTCGGCAAGGTCGATGGTTCCGACGGTCAGGGATTCGTCGAGCATGGGGGCCGCGGCCAGCACGCTGCCGTCCGGACCCACGATCCGGCTCCCGCCCCAGAAACACAACCCATCCTCGAACCCCACGCGATTGACCACGATCACCATTGCCCCCAAGAGCTGGGCGAAGGTGCTGGCCATGACCCGGTAGCTTTCGGCCGTGCGGATTTCCTGGCCGGCGACGCCCCGGGCGGGGGAGTTGGCCACGCAAATCAACAGGTCCACTTCTTCCGCCTGCATGATGGCCGCGGCCGAAAGGTGCCAGAAATCCTCGCAGATCAGTAGTCCGACTCGCCCGAATCGCGCCGAATCAAACGCCTCGATGCGTTCGCCCGCCGCAAAGTAGCGTTGTTCGTCGAAAAGGCCGTAGGTGGGCAGGTAGACCTTGCGGTGAACGTGGACGATGCGCCCCTGCTCGGCGAACAGCGCGGCGTTGTAGAACCGGTGTTGCGGCGACTCTTCGACAAACCCTGCCACCAGCGCCGACGGCCCGGCCGCCTCGACCAGGCGCGCGATCTCGGCGGACTCGCGGGGCAGGGCCACGTCGGGCACCATGTCGCGCACGAAATAGCCGGTCAAGGAAAGCTCGGGAAAGATCACCAGGTCGGCCTGCTGCTCGCGCGCGGCCTCGATCTGGCGAAGGTGCAAGGCCAGATTCCGCTGGCGGTCGGCAAGCCTCGGGGCCACTTGGGCCATCGCCACGCGGAGCACGCCGGCGCGGCGCGGCGCGCTGGCCGCATCGCACGGCAATCCCCCGTCGGTCGATATCGGCTTCACCCGTCTTTTCCCCTGCCTTGCGGCGGCGTCTCTCGCGGCCGTCTTCCGCGGCCTGGAAACGCCGGCCTAAGCTCCCAGCACGAACCGGATGGCCCGCTCCAAATCCCGCTGCGTGCTAGGCGAATACTCAATGTCGAACCAAAGGATCTTTCCCGCCGGATCGAGAAGGTACACGCGGGGAATCCGCTCCGTGGCCACCGCGGCGAAGTACTCGCCCTTGGGGTCGAGCAGGTTGGGATACTTCGCGCCGGCCTCCTGAATGGCCTTTCGGGCCGCGTCGGGCGGGTCCTTGACGTTGATCCCAATGACCTGGACTCCCCGCTCCCCAAACGGCTTGACGACGTCTCCCTCCAGGTATTCCAACGCCTGGGTAGAGTATAGATTCTCCGCCTGCCAAAACAGCACCACCGTGAGCTTCTTGCCCAACAAAGAATGCAGCTCGACGGTCTTGCCGTCCAGCTCGGTCAAGTCCTTGTTCGGCATGACGTCGCCGACGTTCACTAGGCAGGTCTGCGCCAGGGCGGCGGGCAGCTTGACCTCGGGCATCTTCGGGGCCGGGGGCGGTTCGCTGGCGGCCTTGCTCCGCCCGTTCTGCGACGCCGTCTTCAGGCCTTGCTGGTAGGTCTGGGCCATGGTCTTGCCGGTCCCGCTTTTCGGCGGCCCGCCGTCTTGTCCCGACGGTTTTCCGCAGCCGCCGGCACACAGCGCGGCGCCCAATCCGGCCACGAACGCCCTTCGCCCCATCTTGCTTCCCATGCGATCGGTTCCTTCCTCGGTGCTAGCTGTTCGTCCGGATGCCGAGTTCTCTCAGTTGCTTGGGATCGACGACGCTCGGCGCCCCGGTCATCAAGTCCGTGGCCCGTTGGGTCTTCGGGAAAGCGATGCAATCGCGGATGCTGTCCAGACCGCCGAAGATCATCACCAGGCGGTCGATTCCCAAGGCAATCCCGCCATGGGGCGGGGCGCCGTATTGAAGGGCGTCCAGGAGGAACCCGAATCGCTCCCGGGCCTGCTCCGCGCTGATCCCCAGGAGCTGGAACACCTGGCTCTGCAATTCCTGGTCGTGGATACGGATCGTGCCCCCGCCCGCCTCCGAACCGTTGATCACCAGGTCGTACGCCTGCGCCCGGCACTTCCCCGGATCGGTCGCCAACAGCGCTCGGTCCTGCGCCCGCGGCGACGTGAAGGGATGGTGCATCGCGGTCCAGCACTTCTCCTCCTCATCGAAGGCGAACATGGGAAACTCAATCACCCAGGAGAAGTGCTTTTGCGCAGGATCGTAGAGCTTCAATTCCGCGCCCAACCGCTTTCGCAATCCGTAGAGGGCCTTGCAGGTGACCTCGAACCGGTCGGCGACGATGAGCAGGAAATCGCCCGGCTCCGCCTGGGCTTTCTGGGCGATCTGGCGGAGCAGATCGGCGGAAAAGTTCTTGGCAATCGGCGAACCCAGCGCGCCGGTCCCATCGACCTTGAACCAGGCCAGCCCCCGGGCCCCGAAATCCTGCTTGATCCAGTCCGTCAACTCGTCGATGTTCTTTCGGGAATACTTGTCGGCGGCGCCCTTGGCGTTGATCGCCCGCACCCGACCGCCTGTTTCCACCGCCTCGCGAAACACGCGGAACTCGCACTGCCGGGCCACCTCGGTCAGGTCGATGATCTCCATCCCGAAACGCAAGTCCGGGGCGTCGTGCCCAAACCGCTCCATCGCCTCATCGTAGGTCATGCGCGGCAGCGGCAGCGACAGCTCCTGCCCGAGGATCTCCCTGGCCAGCCGGGCCATCAAACCCTCGACCACGCCCATCACGTCGTCGGCGGTCACGAAGGACATCTCCAGGTCCAATTGGGTGAACTCCGGCTGCCGGTCCGCCCGAAGGTCCTCGTCCCGAAAACACCGCGCCACCTGCACGTAGCGGTCGTAGCCCGCCACCATCAGGATTTGCTTGTACAGTTGGGGCGACTGCGGCAGGGCGTAGAACGTGCCCCGCTGAATGCGGCTGGGCACGAGGTAATCGCGGGCGCCCTCCGGCGTGCTTCGGCCAAGCATCGGCGTTTCCACGTCGATGAAGCCCTCCCGGTCGAAGTAGTCCCGCATGATCTGGATCATCCGGTGCCGGAGCAAGAGGGTTTTCTGCATCTCCGGCCGCCGAAGATCGAGGTAGCGGTACTTCAGCCGCAAGTCCTCGCCGGGCAGGTCCTTGCTGGTCGTGCCGGGGTAGAACGGCGGCGTGGCGCTCTTGTTGAGCACGACCACCGACTCGGCCCGAACTTCAATCTCGCCCGTCGCAAGCTTGGGATTCACCGTGCCCTCGGGCCGGAGGGCAACGGTGCCCGTCACCTGGATCACATCCTCGGGACGCAACGTGCGGGCCGTCTCCACGGGCGAACCGGGACTGGACGCCGTTGCGCCGCTTGGACCCGTCCCTCCAAAAACCACTTGGGTCTTGCCGTATCGGTCGCGGAGATCGATGAACAAGACCCCGCTATGGTCACGATAAGTATCCACCCATCCGGCGAGTACGACACGTTGGCCCGAATGTTCTACCCGAAGCTCACCACACGTATGGGTACGAAGCAATGCAATTCCCCCCAGATGATGGGTTTCGTTGGGTTCTCGCCACGGAGATGAACACCTTGGCACGTCGGTTCTCGGCGTGGCGACTCCATTGTAACGGAAGGCTTGGCGAGGCGCGAAGGTTGAGTCCGCCTTGGCACCGACAAGTCCGGCGAGTTGCCGAGTGGTCAACGCAGTCAGCTCGATCGCACCGCTTTCCCCCTTATTCCGGCGGTCCGCCCTACAGCTTGATAGTTCAAGATGGTGGCAACGACTAAACCACATTGGTTAGTTCCGAGCCTTTTCTTTCGCTCTTGACCCATCGGGGGTTACGGCCGTATATTACCCACCCCGAGTGGTGCGCGACCCTGGAATAGCGCGTAAGTGCTTGTCTAAGAAGCGGTTTAGGAGGAACCGAAATGACGCTCACGGATGTTCGTCCCACGGATCGGCGGTGGAAAAAACGCCTGGCGGTGACGCTCAGCGGCATATTGTTGGTCGGGTGCTGCATCGCGATTCGGTACTTTTGGGGGGCAGAGCTAGCCAGTGCCGGACCTCGGGCGGCCCCTGCCTCCAATCCACGGCAGCAAGCTTCGTCCCCGGTCGCACCCGTGGCCCCCGCCCAGCCCGCGACCCCCCCGGCCCAGGCCAGGATCGTGGCCACCGTGAACAATGAGGAGATTACTCGCGAGGAACTCGCCGCCGAGTGCCTTCGCCATTATGGCAAGGACGTGCTCGAAAGCCTTTCCAACAAGTATCTGATCATTCTGGAGTGCCAACGGCGGAACCTCACGGTGACCAACGAGGAGGTGAATGCGGAAATCGAGCGCATGGCCAAGCGATTCAAACTGCCGGTCGATCAGTGGCTGAAGATGCTCAAGCAGGAGCGCGGGGTTAGCGCGAAACAATACGCCAATGACATCATTTGGCCGACCCTGGCCCTGCGCAAACTTGGCGGCGAGCGGCTTCAGGTCACCCCCGAGGAGCTTCAGAGGGAATACGAGAGCATTTACGGGCCGTCGGTCAAGGGCCGGATCATTGTTTGCAACACGCCCCAGAAGGCCCAGCAGGTGCTGGCCGAGGCCCGGGCGAATCCAGCCGAATTCGGCAATCTGGCCAAGGATCGCTCCGACGACCCCTCCAGCGCGAGCCTGAAAGGCGTGATTCAGCCGATCCGTCGCCATTCAGGCAACGACCAAATCGAGGCGATCGCCTTCGGCATGAAGGACGGCGAGATTTCGGACGTGATCCAGGTTGGCGGGCAGTATGTCATTTTCCAGCGCGAGGCCTTGATTCCGCCGCGCAACGTGCCCTTCAAGGAAGTCCAGGGCCACCTGGAAGAGTTGATCCGAGAGCGGAAGCTTCGCAACGTGGCCAACGACATCTTCCGCGAACTCCAAAAGACCGCGAAGATCGAGAACGTGATGAACGATCCGCAACTCAGCCGCCAGATGCCGGGCGTCGCCGCGCGGATCAACGGAAACACCGTGACGCTTCGCGAGTTGGCCGACCAGTGCATCGAACGCCACGGGGAGGAGGTGCTCGAAGGGACGATCAACCGCCGCCTGATCGAGCAGGCCGTGAAGAGGAACAACATCACGATCACCGAAGAGGACCTGGATCGGGAGATCGCCCGAGCCGCCGGGGCGATGCTCCGCCCCAAGCCCGACGGCTCGCCCGACGTCGAGCAGTGGATCAAGATGGTCACCCAGCAGCAAGGCATTTCCGTCGAGGTCTACCGGCACGACTCGGTTTGGCCTTCGGTGGCGTTGCGCAAACTGGTGGCCGGCCAGGTTCGGGTGACCGACGAGGACCTGCAAAAGGGCTTCGAGGCGAACTACGGGCCCCGCGTCCGCTGCCGCGCGATCCTGATGGACAACCTGCGGCGGGCCCAGCAGGTGTGGGAAATGGCCAAGAAGCGCCCCACCGCCGAATATTTCGGCGAGCTGGCTGCCCAGTATTCCATCGAGGCCGGCAGCCGGGCGCTGAAGGGCGAGGTGCCGCCCATTCAGAAACACAGCGGTCAGCCGCTGCTCGAAAAGGAGGCCTTCGCCTTGAAGAAGGGCGAGATTTCCGGCATCGTGCAACTGGAGGCCGACAAGTTCGTCATCCTCTATTGCGAGGGGCACACGGTGCCGGCCAAGGTGGAATTCGCGGCCGTCCGCGACATGCTCTACCAGGACATCCTGGAGAAGAAAACCCGCCTGGCCATGGCCGAATGCTTCGAAACCCTCCAGGAAAACGCCACCATCGACAACTATCTGGCCGGAACCACCCGCTCGCCGAAGAAGGCGGCCCCCCAGGCCATGTTGCCCGTCAAACCAACCGCCTCGCGGTGAAGAAACGGGCGAGAGGAGAAGAGTGGGAAGACCGCTCTGTCTCCGCAGCCACGCCGAATTCCGAAATGATATTGCGCCCCCGGAATTCAGCCGGAGCGCGGGCATCTTGCCCGCTATCCGCGGCCGAGACGGCCGCGCTCCGACAGGTCGTGGGATAGGGCTGGAAGATCCGTCACCGGAGCGCGGGCATCTTGCCCGCTATCCGCGGCTGAGACGGCCGCGCTCCGACAGCTCGTGGAAATAGGGCTGAAAGACTCGTCACCGGAGCGCGGGCATCTTGCCCGCTGTCCTGCGGCCGAGACGGCCGCGCTCCGACAGGTCGTGGGATAGGGCTGGAAGATCCGTCACCGGAGCGCGGGCATCTTGCCCGCTGTCCTGCGGCCGCGACGGCCGCGCTCCGATACGCCGCTTACCTGGAGTGGACGGCCGAGCGGTATCGGGAAGAGGACGAACCCTATCTACTGGCGGCCGTGCGATACGTGGAACTCAACCCGGTGCGAGCCGATCTGATGGCCCGGGAAGTCTGGATTAACCCCCCGGCCGATGGATATAACCCCCATGCGCTCCAACTGCCTCGCCCCACCAAGTTTCGTACCGCCGTTGTCTCAAACCGGTTGACGCGTTCCGTGACGACTGCCAACGGGCGCAAAAGCGGGTATGCCCCCCATGGGGCTCGCCTCGACTTGGAACCGCTTTCGATTCGGGCGGTCGCGCCCTAGAATGGATGCCTTGCAAGGGGACTAAGCGGCGAGAATCGCCAATCAGGACGGAACTCGAATGACCAAGCACATTTTTGTCACGGGCGGGGTGGTAAGCTCCCTCGGCAAGGGGTTGACCAGTGCCTCGATCGGGATGCTTTTGGAGCGGCGGGGCCTGTCGGTCCGCATGCAGAAGATCGATCCCTACATCAATGTGGATCCCGGCACCATGAGCCCCTACCAGCACGGCGAGGTCTACGTGCTGGACGATGGCAGCGAGACCGATCTGGACCTGGGCCATTACCAGCGATTCACCAACAGCCCCCTGACGCGCGACAGCAATTACACCACCGGCCAGATCTATCTCTCGGTGATCAATAAGGAGCGCCGCGGGGAATTCCTGGGGCAGACCGTGCAGGTGATCCCGCACATCACCAACGAAATCAAGAGCGCCATTTCCAAGTTGGACGGCGACGACGTGGACGTGGTGATCACCGAGATCGGGGGTACGGTGGGCGACATCGAAAGCCAGCCCTTTCTCGAGGCGATCCGGCAGTTCGCGCTGGACATCGGCAAGGAGAACTGCCTTTACATCCATTTGACGCTCGTGCCGTACCTGAAGGCGGCGGGCGAGCTGAAGACCAAGCCCACGCAACACTCGGTGGGCCAGTTGCGGCAGATCGGAATCCAGCCCGACATCCTCATTTGCCGCACCGAACGGAGCCTGAGCCGCGACGAGCGGGCGAAAATCGGCTTGTTCTGCAACGTGCCGGTCGACGCGGTGATCGAGGAGAAGGACAAGGACTTCTCGGTCTACGAAGTGCCCATCAGTCTCGTGGACAACGGCCTCGACGAGTTGATCGTGCGCAAATTGGGGTTGAGGGCCGGCAAGCTGATGTTGAACGATTGGCGCGATCTGATCCACCGCCTGCGCAACCCGGAGCACGAAATCAGCATCGCCGTGGTCGGCAAGTATTCCGAGCACCGCGACGCCTACAAGTCGATCTACGAGGCCCTGGATCATGGGGGCATCGCCCATCGGGCCCAGGTCCGCATCCAACGGATCCACAGCGAGCTGGTGGAGCAGGAGGGGCCGGAGCGATTGCTGTCGGGCGTCGACGGCGTGCTGGTGCCCGGCGGGTTCGGCGAACGCGGCATCTCGGGAAAGCTGGAAGCGATTCGCTTTGCCCGGGTGCGGGGCATCCCGTTCTTCGGCATCTGCCTGGGCATGCAATGCGCCGTGATCGAGTTCGCCCGCAACGTGCTGGGCCTGGAGGACGCGCATTCGACCGAGTTCAACAAGAACTGCCAGCACCCGGTCATCTGCCTTCTCGACGAACAGAAGTCGATCACGAACCTGGGCGGCACGATGCGCCTCGGCGCCCATCCGGCGGTGCTCGCGCCGGACAGCACGGCGGCCCGCTGCTACGGAACGCTGCACATTTCCGAACGGCATCGGCACCGGTACGAGTTCAACAACGCCTATCGCGAACAATTCGCGGCCCATGGCATGCAGGTGATGGGCACCAGCCCGGACGGCTCCCTGGTGGAAGTCATCGGGCTGCCGTCCCATCCCTGGTTCGTGGCCGTCCAGTTCCATCCCGAATTCAAGTCGCAGCCCACGCAGCCCCATCCTTTGTTCGCCGGTTTCATCGGCGCCGCGGTGCAGCGGCGGGCGGCGCGGCCCGCTGACAAGGCGAAGGGCGACGCCGGGACGCCGCCGAGCGGCGGCACAAGGGATTTCTCCGGCGCGCAGGCCGCGACCTCAATTGCCAAAGAGGATCTTGCGCGATGAACGAAGACTCCGGTCAATCGAGGGACAAGAAGATCATTGTCGACGAGGATTGGAAGGCCCAAGTCGAGGCCGAGAAACAAGCCGCCAAGGCGGCGGCCCAAGCGCAGCGCCCCGGCGCCGAGCGGCGTTCGAAAGGGCCCTTGCCGCCCCCCTCCTTGAGCCTGCTGGCCAGTTCCTTGGGAATGCAGGCGATGGTCGCCATGGGGCTGGTCGTCGGGCCCGACGGCGAAAAACCGGATATCGACCTCGACGAGGCCAAGCACGCCATCGACATGCTCGACGTGCTTTGGCAGAAAACCGAGGGCAATCGCACCGCCGAAGAAACCGCCATGCTCGACCACTTGCTCCACGAATTGCGCCTGGGGTACGTCGCGGTCCAGGAACATCACAGCAAGCGTGGCTGACGCGGCGGCCTCGCGAAAAAAGAGGGTCGGAGATCCGGAACCGTTGGCAGCCCCTCTTGCCCGCAGAGGACGGTTCCGTTTTCGCGGAATTCGCCGCGAAAATCGGGACAGTCTCGGTGAACGGTCGCGAAATGCTTTTCCTTCCCTTTCTTGCCTTTCTTGGCGCGCAAGATGGGCCTCACCCGAGTGGCGCGGTGCGAACGCAGGCTCGGAGCCCATTGCGATGTGGGCGCCCAGCGCGTACGCTGTTGGGCATGGTCCGACTTTGCCCGTGGCCGAGGAAACGATCATCAGGAGTCCATGCATGAATGCCACATCGAGAAAGTTTTGCGGAGCGGCGATTTTGGCGGCCTGGTTGGCGGCGACCGCCGCTTGCGGCGACGATTCGGCCGCCGTCAAGACGATCTTCGCCGATCCGCCCCGCGAGTATGCTTCGGCCCCGCTTTGGGTCTGGAACGACATGCTGACCGAAGAGCAGGTGGTGGGCACGCTCCGCGACCTGGCGGCGCAGAAAGTCAAGCAGGCCTTCGTCCATCCGCGGCCGGGCCTGATGACGCCTTATCTCGGCGACGACTGGTTCCGCCTCTGGAAGGCCGCCCTGGCCGAGGCCGAGCGGCTGGACATGAACATCTGGATCTATGACGAGAACTCCTATCCTTCGGGGTTCGCGGGCGGCTGGGTGCCTGAATTGATGCCCGAGTCGCGCGGCCGGGGCCTGGCGTTCCGCGAGGCGAAAAGCGTCGAGAAGCCGGGGCCCGATGTAGTGGGCGTCTATCGGCTCACCGGGGACGGGTGCGAAAACGTGACCGAGAAGGCGAGGGCCGGCGAGAAGCTCCCCGAGGCCCGCTACCTGATCGCCCACGTGGTCCGGGCCGGCAATTCCCCCTGGCATGGGAACCGCTGCTATGTGGATCTGATGTATCCCGGCGTGACCGAGAAATTCCTCGAAGTGACCCTCGGCCCTTACAAGCGCGAGATCGGCGACCAGTTCGGCAAACGCGTGCCGGGCTGTTTCACCGACGAGCCGAACATCCGCCCGGCCGGCGGGCTGCCTTGGACCGACCATCTGCCCCAGGCGTTCAAACAGCGGTGGGGCTACGATCTGTTGGACCATCTGCCCAGCCTCCATCGGCCTGTCGGCCCGTGGAAGCAGGTCCGGCACGATTACTTTCAGGTCCTGCTGGAGCAATTCATCGAGCACTGGGGCAAGCCGTATTACGAGTCTTGCGAGAAGCTGGGGCTGGCTTTCACCGGCCACTACTGGGACCACGAGTGGCCCCATTGCGTTGGCGTGCCCGACAACATGGCCATGTCCGCCTGGCAGCACATCCCGGGCATTGACTGCCTGATGAACCAGTACCGCGAGGACACCCACGCCCAGTTCGGCAACGTGCGCATGGTCAAGGAGGTCGCCAGCGTGTGCAACCAGCTCGGGCGCAAGCGGTACTTGTGCGAGATATACGGTGCCGGCGGCTGGGACCTGCGGTTCGAGGACATGAAGCGGATCGGCGACTGGCTGCAAGTGCTCGGCGTCAACCTGCTGGACGAGCACCTCTCGTACGTCACGCTCCGCGGGGCCCGCAAGGCGGACCATCCGCAGTCGTTTTCCTATCATGAGCCGTGGTGGGACTCGTATCACGTGATCGCCCAGTATTTCGCCCGGCAAACCGCCGCCTTGTGCCACGGCGAGCAGATCAACCAGATCCTCGTGCTGGAGCCGACCACCACGGCCTGGATGTACCAGAACGATCCAGCCCACGGCGCCCAGTTGAAGCAGGTAGGCGACGCGTTCTTCGACTTCCTGATGGACCTGGAGCGGGCCCAGGTCGAGTACGACATCGGCTGCGAGGACGTCATGGCTCGGCACGGGACCGTGGAAGGCGACAAGCTTCGGGTAGGCCAGCGGGCGTACCTAATGGTGGTCCTCCCCCCGAAGACCGAGACGCTGGGCGCGAAGACGATGGAACTTTTGGAGGCCTATGCCAAGGCGGGCGGGCGGATCATCGCCTGCGATGCGCCGCCGGCATTGGTCGACGGCCGGCCGAGCGACCGCGGCCAGAAGCTTGCCCAGAGCCCCGGCTGGAAGCAATTCCCGGTTGCCACGGTGCCCGACAAGCTGGCGCCGACGCTCGGCGCCGACACCTTCTGCATCCGTCGCGCCAAGGGCGACAAGGGCATCCTCTTCCATCAGCGGCGCCAGTTCAAGGACGGGGACCTCGTGCTCTTGGTCAATACGAGCATCGAGTCGCCGTCGCGTGGATTCATGGAGTCGCGGCGGGCCAAGAGCGTCGAGCACTGGGATTGCCACAGCGGACGCATTTCGCCCTTCCCGTTCTCGGCCGAGGGCGGATACATCAAGATCCCGTTCGAGCTGCCTCCGTCGGGCAGCCTGCTGGTGTTCCTCTCGACGCGGCCCGGAGAGCCGATGAAACGCCCCGCGGAGAAGGTCCAGCCGATCCAACCGCAAGGCCCGATTCAGGTCCGCCGCCTGGAGCCCAACGTGCTGACCCTCGATTACATGGACCTCACGGCCGGCGGCGAGACGAAGAAGAACCTTTACTTCCACCGCGCCAACCAGATGGCGTTTCAGAAGAACGGCATGGAGCGCAACCCGTGGGATAGCGCGGTGCAGTTCAAGGACGAGTTGATCTCCAAGAAGTTTCCGCCGGAGAGCGGCTTTACGGCCACGTACCGTTTCACGATCGAAGGCAGCGTGCCAACACCTCTTTGGATCGTGATCGAGCGCCCCGACTTGTACAAGATCGACTGCAACGGCACGCCGGTCGCCGCGGCCAAGGACGCCTGGTGGCTGGACAAGGCGTTCGGCAAGATCGACATCACGGCCGCCGCCAAGGTGGGCGAGAACGCGGTGACGCTCGTGGCCAAACCGTTCACGATCTATCACGAGCTGGAGCCGGCCTACGTGCTCGGCGACTTTTCGCTCCAACCGGCCAAGTCGGGTTTCGTGATCGCCCCGGCCGCGCCGCTGGCCGTGCTCCGCGGGCAAGGTCACGGCACGGAGCCGGAGGGGATCCACTGGCTCAGCGCGGGCGTCGGCTACCACCGCGACGCGACGGCCAAAGAGGGCAACGATTTCGCCCCCTGGGTCGTCTTCGACCTGGGCCGACCGACCGATCTGGCGGCGATCCGCATCTGGAACTACAACGAGGTGAACATCACCAGCCGCGGGGTCAAGGGGTTGGAAATCAGCGCCTCGGCCACGGGCGAAGATGATGCGTTCACGCCGATCGGCAGGTTCGAGCTTGCCCGGGCGCCCGGCGTGGCCGGCTCCGACTTCTCGGAGCGGTTCGCCGTGGACGCCAAAGGGGTGCGGTTCGTGAAGTTCCGCGTGCTTTCCAACCATGCCGGCGTCACGTATCCGGCGAAGCCCGACGCAAAGGAAGCGGCCTTCGCCGGCCTGAGCGAGGTGCAGTTCTATGCCCCGCCGACCGGCCGGGGCGGGAAGACGGCACTGGTGCGTGGGGTCAAGATCGCCCGGGTCTCCAGCGAACTGCTCGGCGGCCACGACCGCCGCGCGTCGCATCTGGTGGATGGCAGCGGCCTGGGCCAAAGCGGGGTGGGCTGGAACCGTCAGGGCCACCCGTTCTACGCGGCGGGCGTTGCCTATAGCCAGACTTTCGAAGTCGCCCAGCCGTCAGGCCGTTACCGAGTGGCCGTGCCGTCCTGGTATGGGAGCGTGGCCAAAGTGGTGGTGAACGGCAAGCTTTGCGGCCACCTCGTTTCTCCGCCGTGGGAGTGCGACGTCACCGAGGCGATTCGGCCCGGCTCGAACACCGTGGAACTGATCGTCGTCGGCACGCTGAAGAACACCCTCGGCCCGCACCACGCCGGCGGCATCGTCGGCAGCGCCTGGCCCGGCATGTTCCATCAAGGCCCGGCCGAAGGCCCCCCGCCCGGCAACGCGTACCATACGCTCAGTTACGGGCTGTTCGAGCCGTTCGTGCTGACTCACGCGGCCCCATGATGCAGAACGGCCTTGTTGACTAACTCCACTCGAACTCAGGAAGCCCGAGACGGGTGAAGTTGTTGAGGATTTTGCTGCGTATGCGTGCTTCCGTTCGTTGATTCGGGATCAAACGGTTTTTCAGGTGGT
>Ga0101944_10001719_pt1 | contig 42204 bp, 64 predicted proteins | sample DewCreD2012metaG_FD_75245 | JGI IMG/M metagenome (GOLD analysis project Ga0101944, IMG submission 75245) | Hot spring sediment bacterial and archeal communities from British Columbia, Canada, to study Microbial Dark Matter (Phase II) - Dewar... ... | reverse complement strand
TTTAAGATTATGCAAATTGTAAAAAGACAGATTTATATTACAGATACAATTGAGTGTTTTCATTGCTAAGACTAACTATTCCAGCACCAATCGTATTTAATGGTATAATAGGCATATTAAGGATTTACCTTGGATACGCACCAGTTAAACTAATAATAAAATAAAAATATGATAAAGTTTGACATTTCAAAGCTAAAAGAAGTAGACATCTCGTTAATACGACCCAATAGTTGGAACCCCAAGAACAAAGACACTATAGAATTTGACAAGGTGGTTAGAAGTATTGAATTAAAAGGGCAAAGGTTGCCTATTATTGTTAGAGAGATAGAAGGGACTGATCCACAAGAATATGAGATTATAGATGGAGAACAAAAGTATAGAGCCTGTTTAAAACTAGGTAGGCAAAAAGTTCTTATCTACAATGAAGGGATAATGACTGACGAAGAAGCACAAGAGCTAACTATTATGTTTCAACAGCAAGTCCCTATGATTGAGGTTGAGTTGGCAAAATTAGTAGTAAAATTATCTGAGCGACCAGACTTTCAGTTACCTTACACGCCTAGTGAAATTGAAACCTACAAAGGTATGCTAGACTTTGATTGGGACAGCCAAGAAGTAGGGACAGAAAATGTCGCAATGATAGATGCTAAAGAAACATTCACTTTTTCACTAGAGAAAGAAGAAGCCTCAATAGTCATAGAAGCCTTAATCAATGCCAAGGGCGATGACGCACTAGAAGACGAACAGGCATTAGTAAAAATATGTAATTTCTATAATTTAAACTATGAAAAATAAAACCAACACAACAAGGTTTTGGATTAACCTAATTGTTATAACAATAGTCTTAGCAGTATTTAAAATAAATGGACAGCTCCATTGGGATTGGGTATGGGTATTAGCACCCTTATGGATACCATTTGCTATATCTTTCCTAGCAGTTATTATAGTATTAACATATATTGAAACTATGGAAAAAAGAAATAAGGATGAAAAATGAGAATAGTAACTTATAGATGTGATAATTGTTACAAGATGTTGAGCGACAGAGATGTTGCAGTCAAACATATTTCAATTGTTCTTGGAAACAATACTGGTTGGGTTAGTAAAACGAAAAATCTAATATGGACACACGATATTACTGTAAATGGAGTAAAACAATTTTGTGATGAGAAGTGCCTTGCTAATTACTTTAAGGAGTTAAAGAAAAAATGCCAAAAATAATCATTGATTGGAAACAACTTAGAGAGGAATATCTTGAACAGGAAAAATATGAGAGTCCATCTCTTTGGTTAAAAGAAGTAAAAGGTTGGAAAAAGACCCAAGCTTACTCAGATAATACAAAAAAGAATGTAATTAAATGGGTGGAAGATAAGGCTGCTTTAGATAGTAAGAAAGAAGAGATTAAAATTAGAGAACTTGAAAAGGCAGAGAGGCAAAGAGTAGCCTACATAATGGCAAATGAGATGAATTTTATGGACGCTATGATTAAGACTTTACAACCTAGAAGCTATAAGAAAGTTGTTTATATTACAAAGAAGATAAAAAATGCTGATGGTTCTGAAACAAGTGAAAGAACGCCTCAAGTAATTGAACTAGAATTATTGCCTAGTGTTAAAGATATGTCCATTGTGTGGGAGCATCTTAGAACAACATTAGGAAAGCCAACAAAGGTCAATCAAAATAACAATATTGATGAAATTGGAAAAGAAGTTATTGATTACACAGAACGATTATCAGAAATATATAAAGCAGTTTGTAAAAATGGATATTCCAAAAATAAAACTAACAAATGAACAAAGAGCCTTAGCCTTAGAATTATTAAAACATTTTCAGATTGATGGCAAAAGAGCAGATCTCGTTGCCACAGAAGGTCAGATTGAAATATTTGCAACGATAGCTTTAAAAATAGCAAATAGAATTCAGATAATATGTGCGACACAGTATGGTAAATCATTATTTGTAGCACTTGCTTGTATATGCTTAACTTGTTTGGGTGGCGAAAAGGTTTGTGTAGTAGCACCAGGGCAAGAACAGGCTAGAATAATAATGAGATATTACATTGAACATTTAGGCGATGATATGGCCTTTCTTAGTAGGTTAGAGTATGCCGATAGAAATAACTATAATAGATTAAGACAAGATCAATCAAAGGCAAGAATAAGTTTAAATAATCAAGGCATTATCTTTGTGTTGTCAGCACAGAGTAAATATGCAGAGAGGTCAATAACCGCAGCAATGGGTCAAGGTGCAGGGGTAGTAATAGAAGATGAAAGCTGTTTAATAAGTGATAAAACAGAAGCGACAATCTTTCGTATGATTTCAGGTAAAGATGATGGAATGTATGTCAAGATTGGGAACCCTTTTTATAGAAATCATTTCTTGAGGGATTGGCAGGACGATAAGTATGCTAGAATATTTATTGATTATCAAAGAGCCTTGGTTGAGGGTAGATACAATGAGGAACTTATAGAAGAAGCTAGGAAAAGACCATTGTTCAGTATCTTATATGGTTGTGAATTTCCACCAGAGGACGAGATAGACGAACACGGTTATAGACAATTATTGACAACCGAAGATTTAAAGTATTCAATGGAAGCTAAATATGACGGAGAGCCAATACTAGGTTGTGATATTGCAGGTGGTGGGGATTACAATGTTTATGTAATTCGCTACAAACACTATGCCTTTGTGGCAGGAAAAAATCGCAGCAATGACACAATGATTAATGTAACCGAGATAATTGATTTAATGAAGAAATATTATATCAGAGATTACAATGTCAATATTGACGACATCGGAATTGGTAGAGGAGTAGTAGACAGATTGAAAGAAATGGACTATAATGTAAATGGAGTTAGTGTAGGTGGAAAAACTGATGATGACAGGTTTAGTAATATAAAAGCCAAGATTTACTGGGAAGCTAGCCAATGGGTAAAAAACCCTAGAAACTATTTACGAGATAATGAAAACTGGAAACAGTTAACTTGGATTAAGTATAAAATACGAAGCGATACAACAATAATAATTGAGCCAAAAGAAGATTTAAAAAGGCGAACACACCAATCGCCTGACTTCGCAGAAGCATTTGCTTTAACCTTTGCAGATGTGGGAGAAGAAGAAATTAGATTAGATGTTGGTTCAGAAGCAATATATAAACAAGGAGGCAACAATGAGCAAAATAACGCAGATAGTGAGAGAGATTTTTGGGAGAACTAAAGATGATGAAATGCTAGACCAAGTAAAAGGTTTTATAGCAGACATCTATGGAACTCCTGATATTGATACCACAAAATCAGACTACTCATTGACTAAGTCTATTTATTATTCTTCGGATTATGGTTATAAAGATTGGCAGAAGTTTTCTATTGGATCAGTATTTGGAAAACCTATTGTAAATACGGCAGTAAATTTTGCACAACCCGAACCATATCAGATAGAGTGCGAAGATGATTATGCTATGAAGTTAGCAAATGATTTTCTAAAGAACAGTTTTCATACTTTGGTTGATTGGCAAAAGTATGGTTTCAGAGATGGAGATAGTTATATCAGAATGGACGATAAGGGCGAGGTTGAGATTGTTCCTGCCGAGTTGGTTACTATTCATTATAACGATCAAAACATAAATGAGATTACTGGTTATGATATTAAGACGGTTGTTCCAGCAAACGATGGGACAGGCACAAATATAACCTACATTGAGTATTTAAGAAAAGACAGCCCTTACAGAGAAGTTTATAAATACACGAGTTCAAACTTTGATAAGAGCCAAGGAGAATTGTTACCTGAATATACCGAAACTGGTTTAGGTGAGAGATCTTTGCCTATGATTGCTTATCAACACAATAAAGAGCCTCGTTCTATTAGAGGTATTAGTGAGTATCAAAATACTTATGGATTAATGGCTGAATATACTAAAATATATAAGAATGGTGTTGCTAATTTTATGTATAATTCTAAATCTATACCAGTATTCCAAGGTATTAGAGATGTAGCAAAGTTTATTAAAACTAATTTTAGTAAGGACTCTTATGGGAATTGGAAAATGAATTGGGACGAAAGAAAAATGATAGTAGGTGGTGAGGGACTACAAGCATCGATGCTTTCTGGTCCACAAATGGCTGGCGAATGTGAGAAATTTTTGAATATAACATTCTGGCTTATATGTCAAGCAAGTGAAACTCCTGAATTTGTATTTGGAACAGCAGTTCAATCTAGTAAAGCGAGTGTTAGTGAGCAAATGCCAGTAGTTGTCCAAAAAGCAAAAAGAAATCAATCTGAATTTATTAATCCTCTAACACAATTAATTGACTTGTTTTTTGAAGTATCTAGCAAGTTTGATACTAGCCTAAATATACCCAAAGAATATACAGTTAATAGACCAAAGATAATCAGTGATGATTTGAAATTAAATCTTGAGATAATCAAAACCTTAAAAGCAGACGGACTTATTACAGATAAGACAGCTCTTATATTAGCAGGTATGGATAATTATATTGATGACTTAGATGCCGAGATAGAACAAGCAAGAAAAGAAGAAGAAGAAAAGAATGAAAGATCTGATTTATTTGCTAATAACCCTCAAGACCAATTGAATTCTTTGAATAATCAGAAAACAGATAATGAAGATATTGATAATTAAGATAAAAATGAATAATGGCAATAACATTAGACCCACAAGATGAGAGTCAAAAATACTACCAAGGGTTGTATGAGATTATGATTTCTCAAGATAATGCCATTGAAAAAGAATTGAACAAAGCGAAAACAAAAGTAAGAGATATAGTTATTAGCAATTCAAGAGATGGTGAGATAAAAAGCGAGAAAAAGATTAACAGTGCAATTAATGATTTAATTCTAGCAACATTAACGAGTATTGCTTTGATAATGACAAAGTATAATAACAAGCTAACAACTTATCAGGTTAATGAAACTGCTAAAACTTTAAAAGGAAAAGAAAAAAAAGACTTTTTAAAATCTAATAAAACACTACCGACAAAGATTGAGAAGTCAGTTATAAACAGAAAGATAGCAGACAAGAATACTAATCAAAGATTTAAAAGTATTTATTCGTCAGCACAAAAGACTGTTAAAAATATAATAGCAGTAGGTATTAAAGAAGGAAAAGATGCCTTTGAGATAGCAAAGAATATTCAGTATTATATAAAGCCGACAGCAAAGGGAAAAAAAGTTTCGCCTTATCAGTTTTATAGAGAAATGACTGGTAAGACAACTATACCAAAAACATTAAGGAGTGGTAGTGTTGAATATAATGCCTTGAGAATAGCAAGGACAGAAATCGCAACCACGATGAGAGAAAATATCGTTTATATGTATAAAGATTTTACTGGATTGGTTGGTTATCAATGGATACTGAGTGCATCTCACCCTAGGCCAGATATATGCGATTTGTATGCTGCACATAACGAAGGACTTGGGATAGGTATATGGAGAGACCCACCTGGCACACCACACCCTAATTGTATGTGTAAATTACAACCAATAATAAAATAATATAAAAATATGCCATTTTTAAATGAACACTCTTGTAGAGTAAGAAACCCAAACAATTTTGAACCAAATAGCTTTAGAAGTATTAGCCCAAAAAAAGGTATTAGAATTATAATTGGCAAATTAAAAGGTCAAAATACAACAGCAACACAAACAATTAGAATGGACAAAGATATTTACACAGAAGAAGAAGCTAGAAAGTTGTGCACAGAAGAAGGCGGTATCTTTGAGCCAGCAAAAAAATAAAAATAATCCGAAGCAATGAGAGTATGCTCAATATGTAAATCACCAGCTCAAAATGAAAAGTGTCCGATATGTGGTTCATCACCTATTATAGATTTATATTTGGAAGACGATAGAATAATTGAATTATGTAAAAACAATAGTAAGAACTCGGGTGCTATATACCAAAATGCTAAAAAAAGAGGATTACTTAGAAGCCCCAACACTATTGAATTGGCTTTGAAGCGAATGAGTCTTAGTATAGAGGACGATACTAGAAATGCTACTTATAGAACAATTGTCAATCCAATAAATCCAATAGATGTGGCAGTATTAATTGAGAATAACCATTTTTATAGTGGTGGTAGATACTTTGGTTATCAAGTAATCAAAGCATTGGCAGAGATTGTGCCTAATCTAGTTGTCTTTACTAATATGGAGCCAATATTCTCTAGTGATTTTATTGATTATAAGTTTCATAAGACAGTATATGTAAAAGATATTAGAAAGGTAGATGTTAAAGCAAGGATTTATATTTCTTTTCCTGTCTATGGCAATATAACAGCAGTCAATTTAGCAAAGCAATATGATGGCAGATGTCTTGCATTTGTCTTTGACCCATTACCTCTTATTGCAAAACATATGCCTAGTGATTATAAAATGGAAGAAAAATACTTTGCACCTATGATACCCTCACTTAAAGAAAAAGATGTTGAAATAGTCGGTATTAGTGAATATGTCAGAAAGAGTAGTAAAAATTGGTTGAATAAAAAGAAGGTATGGAAAGTCGAACCAGTAGTTAATGATAGAGTATTAGCACCTATTCTAAAGAATGAGATTAAGAAAGAGAATTGGATTTGCACAGTTAGCAGAGTAGTTAATCGCAAAAATTATACTGATGTGTTGAAAGCCTTTGCACCAATATCAGATAAGTATAGATTAAAGTTTATTACTTCAATGCCCGATAAAATAGAAAAAGAGATTGAGGCAATGAACCTAAAAGATAGAATTGATTTTATATTAGCACCCAGCGATACAGAAAAGTTTGAGATAATGTCAAAGTGTAAGGCAATGATTTGTGCTAGTAAGTTTGAAGGCTTTGGAATGTGGCTTATTGAGGCACTTGCCTGTGGTATACCTTGTGTATGTTATGATTATCCTACATTCCGAGAGATAAGTAAGGATTTAGTTTATTTATCAAGAAACCTAAACGAGTTGACAAAAAATCTAGCAAAAGCAGTAAAAGAACAACCAAGAGAGTTTGATACTAGATATTATCAACCACGATTAATAAAACAATTAGAAAGGGTCTTAAATGGCAAACAAGAAGATTAAGCAATTCTATAAGGAAGAAGGTAATGATTTACCTGATTATCAGAGAAGGTTATATTTTAGTGAGAGTAGTAATAAATGGAGTATCGATAGATACAATACTGTTACTAAACTAATTGATTTAATGAACAAATCTCATAATTGTAATTCATTATTAGAGCTTGGTTGTGCTAATGGTTTTTATTTGAGAGAAGCCTTAAGACATGGTTATACTGATAGATTAGTTGGGGTAGAAATAAGTGATAGGAAACTGCAGAATGCAGTAGAGAAAGATAAAATATTCTATATCCTTGCTGACTGGGACGAGATAGGTTTTATAAGAAAAAACTTTGATGTTGTCTTATTATCAGAAACTATTGAACATAGTGAAGACCCAAAGGAATTAGTTAGAAAAGCTATGGAATGGGGCAAGTATGTTATAGCAACCGTTCCTACTAGCGAAAATCTAAAAGAAGACCCATTTAATAAAGAACACGGTGGTGTAGGACACTTACACGCTTTTAGACACGATACATTCCTTGATTTATTCAAAGGTGCTGCTATTGTCTATGAGCAACAAGAAAAACATTATAGTTATATAATAGTAAAAACAAAATAGGAAAATAAGCAAAAATATGAAAATAGTATGGTTAACTGACTTTACAGAGAAAGAACACCAAGGAGGGGCTCAACAAACCAATAAGATAATGATTGAGAATAGTCCTTATCAAGTTATTGTTGTAAAAACAAAAGACTTTAGACCATCAATGATAAATGATAGAAATCTTTTCATAATTAATAATATAGTGTTCTTATCAGATGATAACCTTAATCAGATAATATCAAGGGCAAAATATGTAAGATATTGCCACGACTATGAGTGTGTGCCTAGACTAAAAGACAAAAAAGATTTCTATAATAATTCACTAATGAATATATTTTTATCTCCTTTGCATCACAAAGAATATGTAAACAAGATTGGTTATGAGATACCTAATGTTGAGATACAGAATAGCCCTATTGACACTAAGATATTCAAACATCTTCCTTCAAATAAAAAGAAAGAGGTTTTATGGGTTGGGCAAGTTAATGTTCATAAAGGTATTAGTAATGTTATTTATTTTGCAAAAAAGAATAAAGATGTTATGATAAATGTAGTAGGTTTTGGCAATGGAGATTTAATTAAAAAGTTAAAAGAATTACCTAATATCAAGTTTTTACAAGAAATACCGCATAACTTAATGCCAGTTTATTATCGTAAGTATGATAGTTTTATACATTTACCTGAATGGAAAGAACCATTTGGCAGAACAGTATTAGAAGCCTACTTATGTGGTTGTGATTTAATCATAAACGATAATCTTGGTTGTATGAGTTTTGATTGGGATTGGAATAATTATAAATCTATTAAGAAACACTGTGAAGAAGCACCAAAAGAATTTTGGAATAAAATAAAACAAATAATATAATAAGGAGGAAAAAATCTATGGCAAAAAGTGCGATGTGTCTAAAATGCAAAAAAGGAAGAGTAGCAATTTATGACGGAAAGTTTCTAGTAATTAGAAGACAAGGACAAAACTTTATGATACAAGGCAAGGATTATAGTTTGCTTTGTGCTTGTCCTAAATGTGGGACAATGAATACGGTTAATCTAAACTTCATTAAAAATGAGCAAGGGGAAGATATAGAAAACTTTAATTGTAGTGGAGAGGTTAGTGATATGACTGCCGAAGAAATAGAAAAAGTAATAGTAAATAAGGAGGAAGAAAATAATGACGAAAAAACAGACGAAAAACTCGAAGGAGATAAAGAAGATGGAGAAAAACAAGACGGAGGAGAAGGAAGTGATAAGCCAACAGGCATCAATTTCTAATGATGAAGATTTAAATTTGCCTACTCCACCCAGTGAACCGGCAAAAGAAGTAAATGAATTTGATGGATTAAATACTCCATCAACAGGCTTTGATATTTATGAGGAAGATGATGAAAAGAAAAAGCCACGAGAAGAAGGCAAACTTCCTGAAGGTGTTAATTTAGAGGTTAATGAACCTGAAGAAAATATAGTTGACAGTAATATTGAAAGTGCTAGAATGAGTGTAGCAGATATTATTGGTCATATGGCAACAGTTGCCGATGTAAATAGAGAATTTCTTTCTTTACTTCAACAAGATAGAATTGCTAATCCAAAAGATACTGCAAAAGCGTTAGCCAATAGAGGTTTCATTATAAATTACAAATAAGCTAAAGCCAGTTAATGGCTGTCAAAAGCTAGTTAATAGCTGAACCCATATATAGATGGTGTTTGGCTTTTTTTTATCTAATAATATAAAAATATGGAAATAAAAAAAGAACAACTTAGAGGAGAGATTGGGGCTATTCAAGAAATGTCCAGTGAAGATAACTTTTCATTAGATATTCCTATTACTGGTGTTGATATGGAAGCATTGAAAGCTAATGATAAAGACCCTCTCTTTGTAACAGTTGAAGTATTGAACCCTCAAACTTCAAAGAATGGTAATAATTGGACGATAGAAGCTATGAGGTCAGTAATGGAACAGATAAATAAATTCAAGCCTGATGCTTATTTGGGTCATATGAAAGATGAGGATAGACCTTATAAGGCACCCGAAAGTCAAACAATTTGGTTAGGTGCAGTAATCAAGGAAATAGCTGGCAAGCCCCGCCTGTTTGCAAAAGGCTATATCCTTCCTTACGCTGAAAAATTGAAACAATATCTTAAAATAGCAAAGTCTACTGGTAAAGATGTTGGAGTTAGTGTCTATGGACTTGCTGAAAAAGTTCGTGGCGCAATTAGAGGAACTTGGGATATAAAATCTTTTAATCTTGAGTCTATCGACTGGGCTAGATCTGGTTCAAAAGGAACAAAAGATACTAACTTTTTATTATTAACAAGTGAAATGTCAGATAAACAGGAGGTCAAAATGGATAAAGCAGAAATAATTTCTGAAATGTCTAGAAAAGACCTTGAGAAATACAACAGTGAATTATTCACTGAAGTAAAAACTCTGGGTGAACAAGATGCTTCAGAAAAAATCCAAAAGACATTGGAAGAGAAAGAAACAGAGCTGAAAAAAGCTACCGATATTATCTCTGAAATGTCAAAACAAGCCTCTGACCTTATTGGTTCTTATGTAGATAATGAATTAGCGAAGAAAATTGCTAATGAAGCTACACGAGGATTTATAAGTAAGATGGTTATGAGTGAAATGACTGGCAAAGCCTCTACAAAGGCTGTTGCTGACGAGGCACTCAAAACAGTTCTTGAAAGTGATGCTACAAAAGCATTGCTAAAAGAAATGATTGACGACAAAAAGTTTGCTCCTGAAAATAAAGGTCAAGAGCAAGCAAAAAAAGAAGTCGGAATAAAATACTAATTAAAACTTTTAGGAGGTTAAAATGGCAGACAAAAGAAGTGATGGTCAAGCAGTAGTAGTTACACTACTTCAGACACAAAATAAAGGCGATCTTGTTAGAATATCTGATTTTATCGGTATTTTAATGAACGCTGGCTCGTCTGGCGACCAAGTAGCACTTGATATTGCACAAGACGAAGTGGAATTTGCAGTTCCACAATCTGTAACCGCAAATGTAGGAGATATTTTGTATATGACATCAGGTGGTGTCATAACAAATACATCTTCTGGTAACCGAGCATTTGCAAAGGTAACTGTGGCTAAGGACGCAAACAATATTGTTTGGGCGATTAGACTACCACAGGCCTAATAGTAATTAATATGGAGGTTTAAAATGAAAGAATTCAATTTCAACCAGGCAAGTGCTGAAGCAGAGGCTTTTGTTCAAGGCATCTTGAAAGAAATGGCTGAAGGCAAAAGAACTACTGGTGTAGAATGGGGTGATGAGTTTGCTAATGGCAAATACACACTTCGTGAAATGATTACTTCTGCTGATGGTGGTAGTGCATTTCTAAAGAAAATTACCTATGATGTATATCAAGGTAGAGAAGCTACTCCTTTATTGTATAAAGATATCTACCAAACTAAGGTAGACTCAACATTTCCTGAAATATTGGAAATCAATGAAATGGGTCCAGTTAGAATGGTATTTCTTGAATACCTTGAAGGCTCTGAAGTAAAATTCGGTGACCTAGCTCCTGGCACAGTTAAGACTGTTAAATTCAAGACTTATGCTGCTGGTATTCAATACACCGAGAATATGATTGAATATAATCAGACTTGGAAAGTAAGTGATATCGGTGTTGCATTTGGTGAGGCTTATAACAAGCTATTGAACCACTTGCACCTTTATCCAATAATATCAGATAGCTACACAGTTAGTTCTGGTGGCCTTAATGGGCAGAAGAAAGCTCAAAAGGCTGGAACTCCACAACAAATAGCATTTGATACATCTATTGCAAAGACATTGAGAAATGCTATAACTGTCCTTCCAAAGGGTGCTTATATGCTTATCAACTCTGCTGATAGATTTGCTATCGAAGATGCTATCAAAGGTTCAATGTATGCAGACCTTACTCCTTCAACTGTAAAGACGAAATTGAGTTTGGCTAACATCATTGAATATGACGGAACTGAGATAACAGTTGGTGCTAAAACCTATGAATATCCTGGTGTTGCACAAGGCGATTTGTATCTAATTGCACCTACCAAGAAAAACTATATAGAATATATCAAACACGATTTGCGTATCACGAGCGATAATGCAGACCTTTCTCGTTTGATTATGGAGGAAATAGTTGGTAGAGCAAGAAGGGCAGTTGCTACTGCGAACGGTGGGGTTGATGGTGCTGTTCAAGTAAAGTTAGCGTAGTATAATATTAAGCAGATGAAGCCCACTTGTTTCCTGTCTTTACAGGCTTTATGAGTGGGCTTTCGTCTTAATAAGGAGGTCGAAATGGGAATATCAAAGTTAGGATATGTTAGAAGTAACCCCAAACTTGCATTTGTAAGAGTTACACCTGATGGTGTTTCTTCAGATATATACAAGAATGAGTCTGGAGATGAATGGGTAGTGGCTCATAATGTCCACGCCTTATTCGATGGTAAGGAATATGGGGCAGATTATTATATAGAGCAGATTCAATATACTGTTCCAATGACATTGGCGTGTTATAAATATACTAAAGATGGGCACGACCAAATATTTACAAGTGGCTCTGTTATAACAAATCCAAGTGTTGGTGGAAACTATGGTTGGAATGGAGACTATCCAATCTATGCTATATTATGTAATCTAACATCTACAGTAGATGGTTCCATATTTATTGACAGTGCACCCTCTATTCTTTTATTAGAAGGTTGGGATAATATGGGTAACGAAGGGGAAGACATAAAAGCAATCCGTGATTTGATTGATGAATATGGAATTACTTTAGTTCCTGGTGGTGGAGGCGGAAATCAAGTAATAACACTATCAGATATACGATGTATATTCAGAATGTTTGATAATGTCGATGGGAATCAAGAACAACATCAAGGTTCTGGTGCTACTGGATATGAACAGAATACTAAAACATTCTTCTCTGGGAATATGCTCGACTTAAGAATAAACAATGCTAGTGCTATTCATAATGGCGGACGACTAGTGATAGGAATTGGTGAAAATGTATTAGTTGAGATAATTGGCGGTCAAAACAATTTTGGAGTTGATTATGGTATGGCAGGTGAAGATTTGACGCAATTAAAATCTCAGCTAGTTACTATCTTAAACAACGCTATGCAATTTGGTGAGCCGTTAAACGGAGTATTAACACTTGCCAGTCCTAGTAGTGATAATCTACCAGATTGGGTTCAAATACATCTTGAGGGAATAAATGACACAATCTGGGTAGATAGTTATGGACAAAGTTATTGGGCTGATGCGTTTCGTTCATTACAACAAGGAAATAATGGTTGGGGATATGTTATTGATAGATTAGGGTTTTCTTTGGACAATAAACAGTATAGAGGACTTTATGGACAACCACCTACAATAGAGGCTTTTAATGGTTCTGTGGCTATGAAGGATAATAATGGCAATATTGTTAATTTCTTCCAAAAGATAGATAACTCTACAGAAGCATATTACATAGATAATCATACAATAGATTTAAGTTTTGCGACTGGAGAACAAGACATATATGCTATTCTAGGCAGGGTAACAATAGATAGTATAGAATATTTTGTTTGTATATTATCGAACGAAAATGAGAAACAAACAATTATAGACTTCTGGACACAACAAGTTGGTGGTGTTGTTGATGAACAAGTAAAAGTATGGCAAGCAAATGGTATCAATATGGATTATACTTATGTTGGACCTGGAACAGAACCAGATGATAATGATCCATATTCAAGATGGCAAAGACAAAGAAATCATTTTGAGAATGGTGCAGTAGATGAGAGTTGGAATGAATTGATGGATACTCCTTATGATGGCAAAGAAGCTCCAACAGTTCATAAAGAGGTTAAAAAGTTATAAACAAAAATATATGCCAATTAAAATAAATTGGCTAGGCACGATGGGAGCAGGGCAAGGATATAGTGGTTCTGCAGAAAAGATTATACTTGCTCTTGATAAACTAGGAGTGGATATAAGAATACTCGGTATTACGAAATCTTACCCTGTTCCATTGACTGCTGAAGCCGAAGCAATCAGAAAAAAAACTTACGAAGAAGCAGAGATTGGAATGTGTTATGGCTTTCCTCACACAGCCACAATGCTACAGAATAAAAAGATAGTCCTGTTCTCAATGTTTGAGACAGATAGATTGCCTAACGGAATAAATGCCTGGGCGGGAATTACTGGGAATGCTGGTAAAACTATAAATAATTTTAATGTATTAATTGTTCCTTCATATCATAATAAGAGACTATTCATAAAAGAAGGGGTAGATATACCTATTTATGTTATACCTCTTGGAGTAGATGAGAAGTTTACTTTCAAACAAAGAGTAGTTAAAAATACTTTTACTTTCTTATGGGTTGGAACATTTACTAAAAGAAAAGACCCATTGCTAGTCGTAGATGCCTTTAAGGCACTATATAGCGATAGAGGTGATGTAAAATTAATTCTTAAGACTTCAGGAGGTATTGCACAAAAGTTTGACTTTGGTAGCAATATAGAGGTAATTGATAGGATTTTAACTGAAGACGAGTTGATAAACCTTTATCATAGTAGCGATTGCTTCGTATTTCCAAGCAGAGGTGAGGGTTTTGGATTACCACCATTAGAAGCGATAGCAACTGGTATGCCGACAATAATGGCTTACAATACTGGGATGATAGACATTTTAAAAAATGGTATTGGTTGTCCACTAGAAAAACAGACACTCGAACCAGCTGAAAAGTTTAAAGATGATTGGGGAGAAATTGGTAATTGGAGTGTTAGTGATATAGATGAGTTGAAAGAAAAGATGTCTTATGTCTATAACAATCAAGAAAAATGTTTTAAACAAGCCAAAGAACAATCTGATTTTGTAAAAAAAGTATATACTTATCAGAACACAGCATTAAAAATAAAAAAAATATTGGAGGTATTGAATGGAAATTAAACAGCAAATAAGATACAAAATAGGCGATAATGATTCTTATGCTTATGTTTTTACAGACGAAGAGTTAGATAATATAATCTCAATAAACACAGGTTCTAGTGATGAGGAAACAGTTTTGCTATCCTCTGTATTTTGCGTTAAAGCAATGTTAGCTGATAGTGCAAAACGATTTAACTATAGACAAGATAATTCTAGCGTAAATGCCAGTGAAATATTTGACCACCTTAAAGATTTACTTGCTGATTTATTAGTCGATTTAGAAGTTTTACAGACAAATGCAGGTGAAGATGGTGGTGCGACAGTATTAGATAGATATAACACAGACCAAGAATTAAATTATAACTTAATAGACGAAAGTCCAGGAGCATACTAATGGATATGAATAACTATGTTGGAAAAGAAATAAAACCACTTAAAAACCCCTATAACATAGTGGACGACCTATTTAGTGTCTTAGCTAATATAGAGAGCCAAACTATTAGCCAAACTGATACTGGTAGTATAGAAAAGAACTGGACAGTAAAGTTTAGTGATATAAAGTGCATTGTTGAAACACGAAGCCACTACAATAGAGACAATCTTGCTAGTGCTTACATCAATGCAACACATAATATATATTTCAAATATAGAGAAGATATAGATATAAATGACAGAATTATAATTGAGGGCAATACCTACGACATAAACGCCATAGAGTTCAATACCGTTAAAGACATAATAACAATAGTAGCACAAAAAATAATACAATGATAACACTTAAAATAAAAGACACAAACAATACGACAGAATTTTATGCAAATCTTTATGCTGGTATTGATGATGGTTTGAATAAAAGTGCAAGTTTACTAAGAAAACAGATTAGAGATATAACTCCTGTTAGAACAGGTGCTTTGAAGAAATCTATGTCAGTTGAAAGAATTAGTGGGACACAATCACAGGTTAATACTGAATTAGAATATGCACCTTATGTAGAGCTTGGAACAGTTAAAATGGCACCAAGATCTATGATGAGAACAGGTTTTGACAGTAATATAGATGCTATTCTTGATGAGTTTATAAGGTCAATAAAAAACAAAATATGATACAAGAAGGAATATTCAACGCAATTAAAGAAGATGCTTATTTTAAAACATTACTAGAAAATAGTAATGGCACTTTTAGAATATATCCACATTCGTTGCCTGAAAATATTTTAAATAATTATGACACTTTTATAACATATTCTAGAATTAGTGGAAATCTTGATAGGCACATAGGCTATGAGATAACTACCTTTCAAATAAATTGCATTGCAAAGAAGTATGATACTGCGATTGAAATGGCAAAAAAGCTAGAAGAATTATTGCAGTTTTATCAAGGCAAACTTGGTGGAAAGATAAATGTCAATAGGACATTACAAGTAAATAAATATGATATGTATGATAAAGACACAGGATTGTTTATGATGCCAGTAGAATATAAATTTATTTTTAAATAGGAGGCTATATAAATATGAAGAAGAAAAAAAACAATTTGGCTTCATTAGGTCAAAACAACAAGGCGGGTGTTGTTAGGCCTGTAAAGCATAGACAAATTAACCTTGTGTCAGTGAGAAATCACTTTAAACCAGAAGGTGAATTTGTCAAAGAAGGCACTAAAATTAAGGTCGATAGTGTCTTGGCTGATGCACTAGTTAATAGTGGCAATTGGCAAATAATATAAATAAAAAGAATTGAGGTGTTTTATGTCTCAAACTGTAATTCAAAAAAATGCAGCTCTAAGATTTGGCTCAACCAAACTAGAGATTGGCGATGATGCAGGTTCATTAGTAAATCTTGGTGCTATCCGAGAAATGAGGTATGTATCTAAAGCAGAGAACAGCGAAGTAGAATTTGATAACTGTCCATCAATCACAAAGTTTATGAAGGGTGATAGAGCTTCTTTCCAATTTTCATTGGCAGAAGTTGATTTTACTACCCTACAAAAGACTGATGATGGGCTTATCAATATTGTTGCTGTAGCTGGAACTCCTGTTACAGGTGCAACTCAATCGGTTGGAGCTAACACAAAGGCTTTCAACGAACTCATTATAATCGAGAACCAAATGGGCAATGGCAGTGCTCCTAGTATTACTTCTGTTGTTGGTTCAGTAGATGGTGCTTTAGTTGCTAATACCGACTTCTTCTTGCTTGAAAATAGCGATGGAAAATGGGGAATAATAATTGTAGATAGTGCGACTGTAACAACTATGAACCAGACTTTCACTATAACTTACGATTATACTCCAAATGCATCAAAGAAAATCACTTTCAACACTACTGGTCAAAAGATTGGTAAATACGCTCGTATTACTAACACTGATAACAATGGTAAGAAATTTACTATTGATTTGTCAGATGTTACTAATATCAAAGCTATTGAGTTGCCATTCATATCAGATAATACTGATGATGTAATGGTTGTTGAAATGGAGCTTGAAGGCACAATCGTAGAGTGGGTTGACGAACAATCTGTAAGCTAATTTCTGATGAGGTGGGATATTCCTTAAATTGGAGTGGTTTTTGCCAAGCTACCAGCCTCAAAGGATTTCTTCCGAGTAATAATAATTAATAAAAAAAGGAGACTAAAATGGCAAGGGATATACTAGATTTAAACAATATAATAGACAGTTACGATACATTAAAAGTAGGAGATAAAACCTATAAAGTTGGTTCTATCTCTACTGAAGCAATTTTAAAAATGGAAAAGATAATGCGAGATATAGAATTTGAAAAGATGGAGATAGACGAAAAAGAAAAGCAATTATCTTTAATAGAAGATGTCAAAGAGAAAAAGAAGTTTATGAAAGAAATTGTTGATATGAAGTCAGAGCTTCAATTAAAACAGGTTAACGCCATTCCAGAGCAAATTCATATGATATTATCAGAATTTAATACCATTGAATTAGAAGAAGTAAAGAGTTGGGGTATCAATGCACAATTAAAGTTTATGGAGTGGTTCAATAAGCCTTTTTTAGGTTTAACAAAACCTCAAGAAGACACGCCCGAGAAGACGACACAGGAATAGTAAGGCTAGGTCTGGTTTTTGCGATGTTCTTGAAGTTTTATGAAGGATCATTCAATTATGTAGATATACTAAAAATGCCTTACGATAGGTTTATGATGTTCTATGAATATATGATTTATATCCAGAATATGGAAAGCGAAGAAGGGAGAAAAGAAAATGCTAGAAAGGATAAAGCTTTAAAATATAGCAAAGGCATATCAACAATTGATAATGATATTTTAAAGATTAAACAACAATTAAAAGGTCAAAATGGCAGAACTTAGAAGATTAGAAATCAACATTCAGGCTAATACTGGGACTACCAAGCAACAGATAGACAGTATTAACAAAAGCACAGATAGCCTCAATAAAACACTGGGGCAGACTTCTAGTGCTATGAATAATGTTGGCAAACAGAGCAGTGTATTAGGCTCATCATTCAAATCAATGCTAGGGGCTTTTGTGGGTGGAGATTTGATTGTTACTGGTATGAAAAGAATAGGTCAGGCAATGCTTAATATGGGTAAAGACGCTGTTATGGCTGCTGCGAATATTGAGAGCCAAAGGCAAGGTTTCAAAACACTTCTAGGTTCAATTGAGTTAGCCGATGAGGCTATTAAGATGATACAAGAAGATGCCAAAAAGACACCTTTTACATTTACTGGATTATTGGAAGCAAATAAGGCACTTACATTCGTAACTAAAAATGCTCAAGTATCAGAAAAAGTATTACTAGATGTTGGTAAGGCTTTGGCTGCTGCGGGTAAAGGTCAGGCAGAGCTTGATAGAGTTATATTTAACTTGCAGCAAATTGGTAATACAGGAAAAATTACTGAAATGGATATTAGACAGTTTGGTAATGCAGGTATTAATATACTTGAATTATTGGCTGATAGTTATGGAGTAACCAAGGCAGAAGCAAGCGAAATGGTTAAGGACAGTAAAAATGGATTTCTGGATCTAGCAAAGGCATTTGACAAAGCAGGTTCAGAGGGTGGTAGATTTGCAAACTCTTTTACAGATCAAGCAGGAACAATGAACCAATTAATATCTAACCTTGGAGATAGCTGGGAAGTATTTCTAGCTGGTCTAGGAGAAAAGACATTTCCAATTCTAAAACCAATTATATCTGCCTTAACCGATTTTGTTTCAAATGATTTACAAGGCTGGATAAATGGCATACTAGGCGTATTATCTAAACTAGTTTCAGTATTACAAGTTTTGTGGCCTCTCATAAAGACAGTAGGAACGGCTTGGCTATCTTGGCTAGTAGTTACTAAGGTAGCAAACGCAGTTAGTAGCCTTAACCTAGCATTGCAAGGTTTTCAAATAGTAGGTCCAGGCATAATTAGCAAATTATCTGGGATTACTTCTCAATTCGCACTTATGGGTGGTGGTGCAGGTAGTATTATAAACACTATTACAGGTGCTTTGGAATTACTGGGTGGAGTAGGCACCAAGGTTGTTACTGCACTAGGACCAGTAGGATTAATAATCGCAGGTATAGTTACTACTATTGGATTACTTTATACTGCTTGGCAGAATAATTTTGGTGGTATGAAAGACTCTCTTGCTGGGACACTAGCAGAGATAAAACCTGTATGGGATAAATTTATACAAGCCTTAACCTTTGCTCTTTATGTTTTCAAAGCTGTATGGGATAGAGTAGTCGCAGGACTAAAAGCTATATGGGATAGCACATTGAAAGGGCTAGTTCAGGCATTTACTACTATAATTAATGGTGTAGTTAAACAATTTCAAGGCTTTATTGAAATATTAAAAGGTAACTGGGGAAAAGGACTACTTCTATTGTTAGAGGGTGCTATTAATATTTGGAAAGGAATACTTAAAGCAGTTTGGACAGTAATTAAAGCTATCGGGCAAATTATCTGGGCATTTGTTAAAAACGCAGGTAAACTTTTCTATGATTTACTATTAGTCAATCTAGGAATACTGAAAGACCTTGCTCTTAACTGGAGAACTATTTTGACTAATATCCTTTTGATGATTAGAAACTGGGCAAAAGGAGTTTTTCAAAGGGTTGCTAGTATTGATTGGGTTAGTGCTTTAAAAGGCATTGGTAGTGCTGTTGGAAAGTGGTTAAGTGAGTCATTAAAGGCAGTAGTAAATTGGGCTAAAAATGTTTGGAAACGAATAAAAGACGCTTTGAGTGGAAAAGAAGGTGGCGGAGATGTTGGTGTCTTTACTGTTAATGTTGCACCAGAGGTCAACGAACAGGCTAAAAAAGGCTTTATTGAGGATCTAAATGATGGAATAAATAAAATAAACTGGGCAAATACGACTGCTGCACTTAGAAAACTAGGAGAGGATTTTGGTGATATTATTCTTGATGCAGGTCTTGATATGCAACTAGAACAGATTAAAAAGACAGCAGAGGTTCAAGACGAAATTAATGATAAAAAAGAAGAACAAATCAATCTTGATGAACAACTAGCTAGTTTAGCGAGTGGCGCTACCGATGATGCAAAAGGTGCTTCAAAGGCAGAAAACGAGTCAGTTAAGGCGAGAAAAGCAAAGCTAGAATTAGATTTAGAGATAGCTAAGACAGCAGAAGAAAAGATTGATTTATTAAAGAAAGAACAAGCACTATACAAGGCTGGTAGTGCGGAGTTTTATGATATTGAGAAAAAGATTTTAGATATTAAGAAAGAAAGTCAGAAATTATCATTAGAAGAAGCAGAAAAAGTATTTAAAAAGAATGTAGATAATCTTAAAGTAATCAGCGAATATCGTGATAAGTTAGCCAAAACTTCTTACAAAGATACATTTACTATTATTTCTAGCACAGGAACAAATCAAGTCAAAGAGAATATAGCATTGCAAGAAAAATTAAAGAAAACTCTTGCAGATCAGAAAGTAGATATTAAAGATTTGATAGGTGTATGGGAGACAGGGTATAAAGATGTAGATGAGGCATTAACTAAACTTGAAAGCGACCACAAAGCAAAACTAGATAGCATAAATAAATCCTTAAATGAAGTAGCAAGTAATCTAGAGAAGGCTAGTGCAGACTATCTTTCGAAGAGAACTGAAAGCACTGGTCAATTTGCTACAGATGTTGCTAATGCTGTTGTTAGTGCAGAACGAAAGATAAAAGAATTACGAGCAGACTTGGATCGTGAAGAAAATATAAAACGAAGAAATGAAATACAAAACGAAATCAATAAGGAGCAAAAGATTATTGATGGCAAACAAAAAGCTCAACAAGAATATCTTAAATGGGTAGAAACAGTTATTACTGATAGTGAGAATAGATTAAAAGCAATTAAAGAAAAAATAGCTAGTGCAACTGATGATGAACAAAGAATTTCTTTATTACAAGAACAGGCTTTGATTGAGGAAACATTAAAGAACCAAGCTCAATTAAGAAATAAGATTGATACTGAAATAAATAAGGCAAGAATTAAGGCGGATGCTACTGACCTTGAAAGAATTATTATAGAATTCCAAGAGAGAATGAAAGTTGAACAAGAACAATTTGAGCAACAAAAAGCACAGTTACTTATTCGACAAACTGAATTAGAAGCCATCAAACAGAGAGAGATTAATCTATATGCTCAAAAAAAATCAGAGATTGAGGCGTTTGAAACTGAAATTACAAATATATTTATGGCTAACCTAACAGCTAGAGAACAGGCTGAAATGGCTAGTATAAATAGATTATCACAGGCTTACGAAGAACTTGCTAAACAAAGAGCAGAAGCAGGAATATCTTTAGGCAGAAACATATCTGGTGCACCTGCAGGATTTTATAGTGGTGGTTTTACAGGTAGAGGAAGTTTATCAGATATTGCAGGGGTTGTTCATAAAGGTGAGTTTGTCTTACCTGCCTGGATGGTCAATAGATTTAGTGGTTTAGTAAAGGAATTAGAAAGAGTGAGGGTTAGAGGATTTGCTCAAGGTGGCTATACTAGTTCAATGCCTAGTCAGACGACTTATAACCAACCAATTAATATTAATGCAAGAGTAGAGAGCGAAATGGATTTTCATAATATTGGAAGATACCTTGCTTGGGCCTTAAGGAGTTAAAATGTTAGCATATTCATATAATGTAAAAAATAATTATAACCTAGAAGAAATAGATATAAATGCTGCAATAGATAGCGAACAGGGTTGTATTACTGTTGACGGAAAACCAACTGGTATTAGGCTTACTCAATATCCTGTATTTGAATTAGAAGTTAGAAATCAAGAACAAGAAAAAATGGGTCAGCACGGAATATTTGATTTCTATTCTTTTTATGGAAAGAGAAACATTATTTTTGAAGGAGAGATATATGCTGAAAGCCACGAGCAATTAGTTATGATACAGAACAGAGTTAAAAGAGTATTTACTTTACCTAGCCAACCATTAAAAGGTATTAATGATGGTTATGTAACTATAAAATGGACAGATGCTACTGGTGAGGAATATTTTGTTAATGCAAAGATACAGCAAGATTTAAACTTCTCAAGATCATCTGGAGAAAAAACTTCATCAAGATTCTATGTCAGCTTAAAGGCAGAAAGCCCTTATATTCTAACCACTGAAGAATATGAGGCTACTTCACTTATGGGCTGGAGACAAGGTCAAATGATATTGCCAACATTTTTACCCAACAATTTTAATATTGTATTCAACAATCTAATTAATATCTATCAGTCAGGTAGTGCAGATAGTTTGGGCAAATTTAGGCTTTACGGTCCTTGCACTAATCCAAAAATCACAAAATTAAAAGAAGTATTTTCTTATGAAGAACTATTATCGGATTTTACATTTGATTGGATAGGTGGAGAAGAAGATAGAGAATTTTTTCAAAGGAATGGTCTTGCAAGAAAATTAATTTCTACCAATGGTGCTATTGAAACAATGGAAAAAACTAATACTCAAGATTTATCTTATCTAACCAATGGTGAGTTTATTAATTTTTATTTATACATAGACGATATTGATAAGATGGACACGACAGATAATCTAATAAAGTTTATAGAAACCGATGGAGTAGATGAGTTTTGGGCTGACTTTTCTATGGGAAATAAGACACTAAGAACTGGTTGGAATTATTTTTCATTCTTAAAAGATGAGTTTAGAAGATTAGGCAATCCTAGCTGGGGAGATATAACAAAGATACTTATAAGTATCAAATCTACTGCTGGTAATACGCTAGAAGTTACCTTTGACGATTTATATCAAAGAACAATTACTTATACAGAAAGATTTTTACAGATTGCTACTACTTTGAGTGATTTAGAATATATTGATATTGATACTATGAACGGAACTGTCACAAAAAGTGGTGGAGAGGATTTGAGTGGTTATCTAACACTTGATAGTGATTGGTTTCAAGTTGAACCCAAACAGAACTTCTTTATTTATGAAAGCGACCAATCCCCATTGATTAGTTGGGAATATCCAACACAACAGTTATTAGTTAAGTGGAGAAACTCAATACTATGACATACTCCATTAAAATATTTGATAGGTTGCTTACAAATAATCTTACTTCAATTACGAGTGAGAACTTTTGGGATTTATCTTTTTCAAATGAAATAGGAAAGGGCGGGACAGCAGAGTTTAAAATGCAGTTAAGAAATGAAAAAGCTAATACTACTAATCTGAAATTATATAATAAGATTAAGATTTATAAGGGTGGTATTTTTAAATGGATTGGCTATATAGATAATCTTAGTTGCGATTTGAATATTATAACTATAAGATGTAGCGGAATGTTGAACTATCTCCAAAAGAGAAATGTATCTCGTTCTACCACACCTGGAAACTCTTTATATAATGAGATTGTGGCTACCTTAAATAGCATTAATTCAATTGATAATACTGGGATAGGCATAGGGACTATTGATACTACTATCAATATTACTGCTAGAATTGACTTAACTGATATATCAGGATTACAAGCCTTTGAGAAACTTGCTAATTTACAGAATAGAATAATTAGAATAAATGAAGATGGCAATCTCGATGTTCTATCAGCACTTGGGATAGATAAAAGTTCTGATGTAGTTTTTAGGTATCAAATAAAGCAATTGCCTATGGCTAACCTATTAAAGTATGAGGTTGAGATTGATGGAAAGGAAATGGCAAATGTTATTATAGGTAAGGCTGAAAACTTATCGGTTACCAAGACAGATGCGACTTCAATTTCGCAATGGGGAAGATTAGAACATACTGAAAATTTTGGTGGAACTACTGGTTCCTCTGACTTACAGAATGAAACACAATCATATCTTGATAATCATAAACAAGAAGTAATTATACCTACTGTTGAGCCTAATGTTTTAAAAATAGATATTGAGAGCTTTGGCATAGGAGATACTGTAAAGGTTATTCTTGACAATGGTTTTATAGATTTGAATCATAATTATCTTATTACTAGGATAGAAACAAGGCTAAATAATAGTGGATTAGAGAGCATAAATGTTTCGCTAACTCCTGTTGGAAAGTATTTTATGCCCAGTAATTTTTTTAGAAGTATCAATAAAATGGACAAGCGACTAAAAACCATAGAGTCAATTGTCTTATAACACAATTAATGTTATAATTATAAACAAGGAGGATAACAATGGCAAAGAAAACTACAATAATAGACAGTAATCAGGCACAGTATACATCAGCAGAGTTTGCTAAGTTTAATACAGAGCTATTTTCTGATGGAGTAATGAATACTCGTGGAACAAACGATGACCTTAAAGTTGTCCAACACGGTGCAGGAGATATGACAGTTGATATTAATTCAGGTGCCTGTGTGATTGATTATTTCAAAAATAGTATTTATTGGAAAATCATAGCAGAAAGTAATGCTACTGAAAATATTTCTATACCTGCGAATAGTGGTGGCACACAGAGAATTGATGCTATTATAGTTAGAATATCTCAAGACGAACCTAATTCTTTGAAAAATAATTTAATGACTATTGAAAGAGTAAATGGGACAGGTGCTACTCCTTTGACTGACGGAGATATAACCACAGCAGTTGGAGATTTAAACTGGCAAAGACTTGCTAATATAGTAGTTAATCCAGGCGATACTCAAATACTTACTAATCAAATACTAGATACTAGAGAGGTCATAGAGTTTGGTAGAAATGCAGGTGGTTATAAGACAATTTTTAGAGGTGATGGCAAATATTTAGATAATATTCTTAATAGTCCAGTAGACGAAAATATTATACCAGATATAGATCTAACCTATGATATTGGAGCTATTGACTATCCTTCTTATGGATTAAACAGAAGATTTAGGAATGTTTATGCACAAAGATATTATGGAAGTGCTCAATACTTAACTGATATTCCAGGAGGAAATTCATTGATTGAGCAATATACGGCAGGTGAAAATATAGAATTAGGTGATGCAGTATATATTGCAAAAAATTTATCTTATGATTTTGATAGAATATTTTCTGTAGACTCTAATAATTATTCATATCAAACATTACACAGCACTTTTTATATAGCACAGTCATTTAGAACAGATAGATTTCAAAATATTTTAACTGGATTTAAGTTCAAAATGCGTAGAAATGGAAATCCAACAGGTAATTTTATTTTAAGAGTCTATCTAGCAGGTGCTGATTTTAAACCCACAGGGAGTGCATTAGCAACTTATACAATAACAGCAAGTTCTCTTAGTATAATATCAAATGATTGGTTACCGAACTGGATTAATCTGCCATCTCCATTAACTGTAACTCCATTAACAAACTATGTTGTAACACTGGCATTACCAAGCGGAACATTATCACCAGCAAATAATTTTGATGTCTGGTATAATCAGTATAGAAATTACACAGAGGGTTATCTGTTAACATCAACAGACCATAATACCTGGACTGTAAGCCTTACTGGTTCTTTAGATTTTTGGATTAAAGGTAGCAAACAATGGGAAGGTGAGATTGGAAAAGTATATCGTGCTCAAGCAAGGTGGATATCTGAAAAAGCATTTAGTTTTGTTGGTATTGCCCAAGAAGCAAAACTAGCAGATCAAACTGTTTCTGTGAAGCGTGTTGGTAGTTCTGACTTATTATCTCAATCTATTTTAGCAGTAACACAGCAATTTAATCCTGGTGGAGGAAACACAAATAGCTTTGGTGGACAAGTTACATTAAAGGGAGTTGGACAATCATTTACTGGTGACGGAACAGCTATTGAAGCAATAGAGCTTGTTAATTTAGCAAAACAAGCGACAACGTCTTATAGTAATGTTTATGTCAAGATTTATTCACACTCTGGTGTCTATGGAACATCATCTATACCTGGGACACTATTGGCGACCTCTGAACCAGTTGCGTATGATAATATTACGGCAACGACAAAGTTTGTTTTTAATACACCATTCCAAACAGTAAATGGGACATATTATGTTATGACACTTGAGTTTTGGGGTAGTTATTCTGCACAATCAAGATACATAACTTATTATTACCAACAAGGCGGAGGAGCAACGCATAGTGGTAATATTTGCACTCTCAATAGCTCAAATGTTTGGTCGGCAACAGCAAATCAAGATTTAATGTTTAAAATTTATGGTCGTTCAACAGCAGTATTTACTCCAAACACAACTGTCTATCTATCTGATTTGGCAGGTGGTTATTCAAATACACCTGGAACTAATTCAATTAAAATTGCAATAGCTTATACGACACAGAAAATAATGATAATAAATCCAATTATGTTATCATATGTTGACACTGTTAGTTATATATACTCATCCTATAATCCAACACAGGTAACAAATATTATTCTTGGTTATAGACCAAAATCTATTGAACTTTCAGCTGTTCTTGCAAGTGGTGTTACTAATAACGCTATGTATTCTACTGGGTTTGTTGACGAAGATGGGAATAATAGATGCATTACACTTGGTTGGACAACAAATATGATTGGTGTTTCACAACCATACGCTTTTTATCTTATATGGTCGGGCAGTTATTATATACAAGGAATAGCACAAATATTTGATTGGGGTTTTAGATTAACCATAACTGGAACATCAACTGGAACAGCATATATAGCATATAAAGTAAATTCAATATTAACATTATTATAGGAGGATAAAATGACATACCATTATATTGAAATAATACCAAAATCCGAAGAAGAAATGATTACTGACATAAACAATCTGCTAGATACAGAGATTGTATCATTGTATTATGAAAATCGTAAAATCATAACTATTGAAGATGGTGATCTTACAGAAGATCAGTTAAGAGCATTAGAAAATTATATGAATGCTTGGGGATATACAAGATATATACCAGAGGAATAAAATATGCAAATACCAAACAATAATAATTGTAAAAGTCAAGAAGGTAAGGTAAAAAAGATACTCTATAACGAGGTAAATTTTGTGTTGGGTGTTATATCTATTGTAGGTGTTGTCTATGCTTTATTCTTTGGTGCATCTTATAAGGTTCAAAAACAAATTGATAGTATAAAGCACGAAATTGATACTACTACTAAATTATCTGCTCAATTACAGAATATAAAAGATAATGATATGCACACTTTAGCACAGAACGATATTGAAATAAAAAAACAGCTACAAGACATTATTATTCAGATAGTAAAGCTACAAACAACAATAGAGGAAAGGACATCAAAATGATAAACTTTATGCTATATCTAACTGGATTTTTATTACTATCCACGATTGGGTATAGCATATATTTATTTATATTAAAACTAATAGAAGCAAGGAGGACAAAATGGAAGAAGAAAAGTTAGTGTTTGGTGCTATACCAAGCCCCAAAGATGAGAGAGATTATATAGCTATGGCAGAAATACCCACAGCAGGTTTGCCTGTTAGTGTAGATAATTCTGACAAGATTTTTAAAATTAAAAACCAAGGTAATGAAGGGACTTGTGTTGCTAATTCCGTTTCTTATCTGAAAGAGTTTTTTGATAGAACAGATTTATCAGTAAGAGATATTTACTATCACGGAAGACAATTATCAGGAATGAACCCGATCTCAAATCCAGGTTCTTCTGATTGGAAAGATAGAGAAGGAATGGTTCCTAGGGATGCTATGCACTCTGTAAAAGATAGGGGTGTATGTCGAGAGTCTGTGTGGCCTTATAAAGTGTTTGATAAAAGCACTCCACCAGTAGGTAGCGATAAAGATGCTTTGTCTTATAGATTTGCTAGTTATGCAAAGGTAGTTACTTTTAATGATATGAAAGCACAATTAGCAAAAGGTCAAATAGTTAGTGTATTAGTTAGAATATGGGATAATGGCTATAATTGGTATACAAATGTCGTTAAACAGAGAAATAATACGGTTCTAACAGGTGGGAATGTTATTACTAGTGGACACGAGATTACTTGTGTGGGCTATGATGACAATAGAAATAATCCTGATGGGACTATTGGTGCCTGGAAAATGGCTAATAGTTGGGGAGAAGGTTGGGGAGATAAGGGCTTCTTTTGGCTACCTTATAACTATCCAATTGATGAAATGTGGGTGGGTGTAGATACCGAAGGAGTTTATTCTTTCAAATATGATGGTCAAGAACCCAAGAACCCAGTTGAAATAAAGCCGGGCGAAACAAAGATATTAACATTAAGATTGATAAACGATGGAACTGCTGATTGGTTGCCAAATATATTTAGAATAGGCACTTCTCAAAATCTAAAGAAAGAGAAAAACTTTTTCAATGATATTGATAGACCATCTTTATTCTATAATGTAAATTGGCAATGGATTAATAGACCAGCAACAGTTGATAAAGTAATTAAACCAGGGGAAAGTTATGATTTTAAAATATCAATAACAGCCCCATTTAATTCCAAGGTCGGCAATGTCTTTGAAGAATATTTCAGACCAGTTGTTGATGGAGTGATGTGGTTAAAAGACATTGGGATATATTGGCAAATAAAAGTAATTTAAGGAGGTTATATGGCAAAAAAATTAAGCAAACCAAAAAAGATTAAGGATTTATACCTTAAACTTATGAACACTGCAACGGGTAAATTGGTAAATGTTTTATTCTATCTTTTACTTTCAAATGCAGTAGCTATTCTTACACAATACTATAGTAATATTGATTTGACAGGTAAAACATTAACCTATGTTTTATTTATCAGTAGTATTAATATTATTCTAGTATTTCTAAATAAAATGGTATTGCCTTTATTTTCTAAGAAATAAGCATTACAGGACAGGTTGTGCCTGTCCAGGTGGGTAAAACCACCTCTCTTGCTTCGGAGGCGGGTAGGCTTCTGCCTACCTGGTTTGGCACAACAAAGGAGGGTTATTAATGATATGTGTGAGATGTGGACAGCACTTAGAATTTATCAGGGTTTTGTCAGAAAAAGTGGAACTATGGAAATGCTCCAACGAAAAGTGTGGTGGCTTACACTTAGAGGAAGTCAAACAATCACCCTTGCAATCATTATGCACTTCGTCAAAAAAGCCGAAGAAAAAATCCAAAAGACAGAGGAGGAAAGAGAATGAACAAAGGAGACGAGAAGTTTCCCAAGTGTCCCAAGTGCCACCAGCCGATGTATAATTGGGGTGGTCTATGGCATTGTTCAAGATGTGTTTTGCGTTTCTATCTCAAAGGGAAGGAGCTGATACAAATTGTCAAAGAAAGCACAGGTGAGGGCATTGTGTCCCAGGTGCAATGAGCAAACACTCCATAACTTTCACGAAGGAAATCTCTACTGTGATATATGTGGTTCGCCATATGTATCAATAATTAAAGGGGTGAGTAATGGAAGTAATCTGTCCTCTGTGCAACAAACCGATGACATTCGTCAGAAAGGGTAAGTTTTGGACTTACTGGTGGTGTTATGACTGTATAATTGGTCATATGCTAAAAAATGTCATCATCTCATTGAATTAGCCCATTTCTGCACAGAGTGGGCTAAATCTTTGCTGTGGATAACTCTGTAAAATAAGCCATATTTTTACAAGTATTTACTAAGATGCAAAGTGTAATTTATAAGAAATATGCTACAATAATTCGCTAAAAATAGCGATTTTTTTATTTATAAATAAAATGTTCTTGACACTTCTTGAGACTTGCTATATAATTAAGTTAATTAAAAAATAAATAAAGGTTGGCGAGGATAAATAATATTCCTTCCAGAGCAGAAGCAGGTTCATTAAAAAATAGAGATTATAGATATATAGAGAGGGCAACGGTTTAGTAGATGTAGAGCTACTAAAATTAATGCCTAGGCAGAGTTGCCCCTTTAATTATATTAGTAATTAAAAAAAGGAGGATCAAAAAAATGACAAGAATGCAGAGAATTCAAAAAAAGCGTAAAGTAGAAAAGATTAAGATAGCAGTAATGGGATTAGTAGCAATGGCAGGTTGGGCAGGTATTTGGGCTTGGTATTTTATAATATTAACTAATTAAAAAAAATGGAAATCACAAAAGAAAAATTCATTGCTTATGAAAAGGTTAGACAAAGTGGTCTAACAAATATGTTTGATGTAAATAAGGTTATTGATTTAGCAATTTTAATTTGTGGAGTTGAATTAGAGAAAGAAGAAGTATTAGACATAATGAAAAACTACACAAAGTATTTTGAGAAGTATATAAATAATTAATAATTGGGTGACGAAATGAGAAGTCTTAAATAAAACTTGGCTCTCAATATTCCAGAGTTTGAAAACTTCGCCCTCCGAGGTCCGAGAATATGGTGAGAGAGATAAACAGCCCTAATATTTAGAAAGGAGATAAAATGAGCAATAAAGAAAATGATTTAATTTGGGAAGAAGTAAAAGCATTTTTAGATGCAGAGGTTATCACAGAATTAGAGGCAGATAAGGCATATAGAGATATACAATATGCTTATGAGTTGGTTGAGGAGCGTAGAGATGAGTATAGAGAGGTTATAGACATAGCAAAAGAAACACGAGATAGTGATTGGGACGATTACAATAGAGCAATAGCAATTTAGAAAGAAAACTAAAAAATATACTAAAAACTTCTGAGATGCCCTAGAATTGATTTTTATTAGAAAAGGGTATCTCGGTATATAAACAGCATAAAACAAGCACAGGCAAAGGATTAGCCCATAAAAAAAGTGTATTACGAGTATAGTTGCAGTTTAAAAATTGAGTTAAATTAGTAATTCACAGATAATCCACAAGTAATCCACAGATAATATTAGTAAAAAAATAGATAGTTAATTGATATTCTTATAGTTATCCACATTATCCACAGGCCTTATTATTATTAATATTATATTTATATATATTAATAATATATATAATGGCGTGTTAAAAAAAACAATTAGGTATATATAGGGGTATATATAGGACTATGTTAGAAAGGAGGTAAAAATGGATATTGGGTTGATAAATGTTATTTTTTGGTTTGGATTTAGTATAGGATTTACTATTGCTTTTGGAATAGCAGTAATAGTAATACAAATGATACTAATAAAACAAAATGAAAACAATAGAAATAATTAAAAAAAATAAAAATAAATATCTAATATCATTTACTAAGAAAAAATTTAATATTATATTAACAAAATTAGAAGCAAAGGAGTTAATGCAAAAACTTATTAATGAATTCTGGAATGATAATATAGCATCAAAATATTATAAATTATGAGAAAACAAATGAAAGCAGTATTAATTAAAGTTGAGCCAAAAAAATTATCAAGGAATGGAGATTGCTACTTCCAAAGATTAAAGTTTAAATTGGAAGATGGTCGGTTTGCAATGACAGACTTGGTAAGTAGTTTTAGAAATTTTGCTTGGTGGAAACCGATTATTGAGAAAGGTGAAGGCACTTGGATTACAAATGTATTTTTAAAAGAGGTAGCCGAAGGAAAGCCATTAAAAATAAATGCTGATAGTCAAGTAATGAGTTGTATACCACCTATATTGCCATTAGAAAGCGAGGACACAAATGAGAAAAACTAAAGTCAAAAGATTAAGAAAGCAATTTTTAGAAGAAGTTGGCAGAAAACCCGATAAGTCAGTTATCAAAGTTAATGAAGTAAAAACATTAAGACCAGACAATAAGGGAAAGTTAGTTGAGGGCAAGATGTTTGCAATGGAAATAGTTAAGAAGAATGAGTTTAGAAGATATAAAAAAGAAAGGAGAAAAAATGGGTAGAACATTACATTTTGAGGTTACTAATCCAAAAGAAGTCAATAATCAAGACAGATTTAAAATGTTGCAAATTAGTGAATATTATAATTCAGAAAAATTTAAAGATGTCTGGACTTGCGAAAACTTTTATTTTGACCCTTGGGATTACTACCCTAATTGGGAGAAAGAAGATAATAGTTGGGAAAAGGTTAAGCAACAAATAGATAGATTAAAGAAAATAAATATTCCTTATGACCAGATAATAGCAAAGCTATATGACGAGGGCTGGATAAAACCCATACACGAAGAAGATAAGTTGTATGGCTTTTGTAAAGTTGGAGGTAATGAATATAATCTTTACTTGTCTATTCTGCTTTAATCGATATTAGCAAGTTAACAAATGCTATTATTGAATTAAATGACGAAGGAGAGTTTCTATTAGTCCCAGTTATAATTCAAAGAGGTTTAGCTAGAGCAAATATGAATAGATTGAACGAAAATTGGTCTTACTGGAAAATGCAAGGCTGGTTAGACAAAAATCATAAAGATTTTAATTCTTATGGTGTTTATACAAAACAGCAAAATCAGATTAGATTAATAGCCAAATATAATAATTTTTCTAATCCATTTGTTTATTGTAGAGTAGTTAATCCTAAAGATTTTGAAATCCACCCAGAGTATAGTGCAAGTCAAATAATGGCAGGATTTGATGGTGAGTATTATGGGCTAACCGATAAAGACCCTGAAAGTGAAAGTTATAAAATATTAGCTAGTTTTACCAAGTTAATTGACAATTTGGGCTATAAAGATGTAAAAATTGAAGTTGGTAAGAAGATAGAAAAGTCTTGACACTTCTTTGAAATTAATATATAATGGAATAAATAGAATGGAGGTAAAATAATGCAAAAAGAATGGTATACAATTAAAGAAATAGTTGAAGCAGGTCTATTAGACGACTTCTTCTTTAAGAAAACTATAAAGCCTAATTCTAAGTATGAACACATAAGACTTTTGATTAAGAGTGGGAAATTAAAAGCAAAGAAGTTCACAGGGACTAGATACGAATGGGTAAAAGTCCATATTGATTGGATAAATGAATATAAAAATAACAAATAGGAGGTCAAAATGCCAAAAGAGAAGCAAGAGGCAAAGACTAGACAACCTAGAAAAAAGAAAGAAAAATGTCTAGCAATTATTAATCCAGTTTCCGAAGCTGAACAGAAAGGTCTAACACAAGCAGATACACCATTCACAGTAAAACAGATATTAACAATAGCCCAAAGGACTCCCAAAGAACATATTTACCATAGACCAGCGAAGGGTGGTGGCGAATGGGAATATGTTACAGGCACTTATGTAAAGAAAGTTCTTAATTCCGTATTTGGATTTATGTGGGATTTTACTATAGTTGATAAAGGTAGGGAAGGAGATGTAGTTTGGGTGCAAGGTAGATTAACAGTAAAAGATAATAAAGGCAATACAATTACCAAAGAACAGTTTGGTAGGGCAGAAATAAAATTTGTTAATACATATGAACCTGTATTAGATAAAGATGGAAAGCCAGTAATGAATAAATGGGGAAAGCCCGACAGCAAAAAAGTCAAAACCGATATTCCTTTAGATTATGGGAATGATTTAAAAGCTGCTGCTACAGATGCACTAAAAAAATGTGCAAGTGAATTTGGTATTGCGAATGATGTTTATGGTAAGGCAGAGTTTAAAGAATTAGATTTGCCTAATCCTGAACCAAATGACGAGATTGAGCAAAAGAAAAATTTTGAGATTGCTTCAAAAATGATTAGTTCTTGCAAGACAGAAGAATTATTAATGGAGATTGGATTAAGAATATCTGAAAGCAAAGCATATACCAAAGAGTCAAAAGATAAGCTGAATAAATTAATAAAGGAAAAAGCAAATGAAATCCAAAATAAAAACCAAATGCAGTAGTATAGAATTGCCTAGGGGTTATATATCTTGGAGTCAGTTAACAACTTGGGAAGGTAGCCCTGAAAGATATATCAAGCATTATGTTTATGGAGAAGAAACCTTTGTAAATGATGAAATGAGATTTGGTGGATATGTGGCAAGAGAATTAGAAAAAGGTAAAAGTGATAACTTAATAATTGATATGTTGGTTAGTGTAGTTCCAAAGTATGCCAAGTCAGAACATAAATTAGAAGTAGATTTAGAAGAAATAAAATTGTTTGGTATACTTGATAGCTTCTGTCCAAAGACAAAAAATATAATTGAGTATAAGACAGGTAAGGAACCTTGGACACAAAATAGAGCAGACGAACACGGACAGCTACACTTTTATGCTTTAATGGTTTGGCTAAAATATAAAAAGATACCAAAAATTAAATTAGTATGGATACAGACAATTAGAGGTAATGGTATAGAGATAACAGGAGAAGTTAAGGAGTTTGAGGTAGAGATAAAATTAATTGACATATTAAAAATGGCAAATAGGATTAAAAAAGTGGCTTATGAAATAGCCCAAGCCTATAAAGCCGAAATAAATTAGAAAGGAAAAAAGATGACAAAACCATTATCGCCACAAGAAAAAATTAGGCGAAAAGAAGAGAGGGAGGCACTTAAAACTATTAGTAATAAAGCTAAGGAGATTGGAAAAAAGATGACAAAAAAAATTGATGACGAGGCAAGAATAGAAGCCTTGAGAGAATTAAAAATGTATCAAAGTGCAGATTGGGATTTGATAGAAGAAACACCACACTATTTCTTAATTAAAAGAAATAAAGCAACCTTGGGTGGACATATTCTAATATTGCTATTAACAGGTTGGTTTACACTTGGTATTGGAAATCTAATTTATCATTTCGCAAGTATTCAAAAGAAAAAAATAATCAAATAGGAGAATGCAAAAATGAAAGTTGAAACAAAGGAAATTGAATTATTACAAAAAGAAACTGAAAGCGAATTATCCGAAGTAAAAGTAATGGAAATTACTAATGCAGAGCAAATGAAAAGTGCTACCGATGTATTAGGGAAGATAAAGTCTTATGCAAAAAAGGTTAAGGAAAAGAAAGAAACTATTACAAAGCCTATGAATGATGCCTTAAAAGAAGTCAGAAATCTATTTAGACCCATTGAATTATTCTTAGATGAAACGGAGATCAGTATTAAGAATAAAATGCTAACCTTTCAAAGAGTAGAAGCCGAGAGAATTAGACAAGAAGAAGCCAAGATTATGGCGAGGATTGAAAAAGGCACAATGAAAACCGAGACAGCAATGAATAAGTTGGAAAATGTTGGAGAAGTTCAGAAGAGTGTAAAGTCAGATTTTGGTTCTGTATCAACTAGAAAGATTAAAAAGTGGCGTATTACTAATTCAAGTATTATTCCAAGGGAATATTTAACCATAGATACAGTCAAAGTTAGTGATTGTATGAGGGCAGGAATAGCCATACAGGGCATAGAATATTATGAAGAAGAAACAATCAGTGCTAGGGGTCTATAGAATTAAATAGGAGAACAATATATGAAAAAAATTGAAAAAAAAGCTATTGAAGAAGAAGCTAAACAAGTAGCCGAAGAATTAAAACCAATTGATGAATTAGTTTACGATGCACCTGGCAAAGATGCTTTGACAAAGGACGACATCGAAAGGGGGCTAGCAAAGCTCCCTGCGATGATTGCCAACCAATCAAGAAAGGTTGCACAAGCTAGAGAATTAAAAGACAAGCTAGAGATACAATTAAAAGTAGCGATGGCTAGATGTATTGTGCAGAACGAAAGCATCAAAAAATGTAATGCAACCGATAAGAAAGCGTATGCAGAATTGAACACTCAAATAGAGGCAGAAGAGTTGGCACACGCACAATTTTTACTATCACTTGAGGAGATAATCCTTAAAAGCTATGAGAATTATTTTACCTCAATTAGAAAACAGGCATATTTTACCTTAATAGAAATGGAGAAAATGGGTGGGGCTATTAGTCGAAGATATGGAGACGAAGATAATAAAAGCTAACTTGATTTTCTTAAAAAAAGAATATAAAATAAGATAGAGCTATACATAGGGGTATAAAGAAAAATAAAACTAAGGAGGCAGAATGAAAACCAGAGTAATACACACCAAGTTTTGGTCTGACAACTTTATTTCGGAACTGACTCCAAATGAAAAGTTGTTATTTTTATACTTTTTAACCAATGAAAGAGTAAATATGATACACTTATATGAGTGTCCTAATCGTATTATAGTTACTGATACTGGAGTTGGGGAAAAGGAGCTAGAACTGGCTAAGAGAAAATTTGAAGAAGCAGATAAGATATATTTTTATAAGGGTTATATCTTATTGAAAAATGCAATGAAGTATGATAAGTATGAGGGAAGAATAAATGAAAGAGCAAAGGAATTATTATTGAGTGAGATAAGCCAAGATGTTTTAGATTGGTATGCAAAGGTAATGAATAATTCCCTTGAAGGTTTATTTACACCCAAAGAGAACAGAATTGTCAAAAGGATTAAAGACAGAGATGACAATAAAAAGTTAGCAAAAGAAATATTAGATTTTTATAACGAGGAAACTGGAAAAAATCTAACCTCAACGGTTGCGATTGAGGATAATCTAGGGTTTTGGTTAAAGCAATATTCAATAGATAAGATTAAAGAAGCTATAACTAAAATTAAAGACCACGATTTTTGGAAAGATAAAATGAGCCTTGTTATTTTATTTAGGCAGAAAAATCCAAAGGGAGAAAGGGTTGATTATATTGCAGACCTACTAAATTATGGTTTAAGGAAAAAGCCTAAGTTTATAGCAATACCAAAGGTCGATAAACCACCAGAACAGACACCCGAAGAAAGAAAAAGAGGACTAGAAACACTTGCTAGGCTCAGACAAAATCTAAATGTAAAAGGAATGAAATGAAACCAATCTTATGCCCTGATTGTGGTATTGAGATGGTTCGCAGAAAAAGTAAGTTTAAGAGAGGATATTGGTGGGGTTGTAAGAACTTTCCAAAGTGCACCATTACTTGTAGCGAACACCCTGACGGAACCATAATGTCATTACCAGCAGATAAAGAGACAAAAGAATTAAGAAATAAAGCCCATAAATTATCAGAGATTATTTGGGGCAAGTGGGAAACAGCAGATAGAACAGCAATGTATGCTTGGCTATCAACTAATAGCAGAACAGGACACATAGGCACAACTAATAAATCTGAGCTGAAAGAATTAATAAAAAAGTTAAGAAAAGAAGCAAAACATAAAATAAAAAAAAGAGGAATAATTTAGAAAGGAATAAAAATGCTAACACTAGAAAAATTGCAAGATATGGAACCACATAGCATATTTGCAAGAGGCAAGTGTAGAATACCACACCCTATGAAAAGAGGGCATAAGGCACTAGTAAAATGGGTCGCAGTTAGAGGGAGCATAGCGGATTGGTCGATATTATACGGAACATCTTGCGAAGATGAAAACTTTATCAAGGCGTATGGAACAAAGATAATTGACGAGAAAACAATTAGAAAAATTATACCTTGTGATGATTTAGCCTTTCAGTGGTATAGATATTAAATAAATAGAATGAAAACAATAATAATAACACCCAAAGATAAAAATTATCCTAATAGTGTTTGTAATGATTGTGGAATTGAAGCCAACCGACAGACTTGCTTGAAAAAATATGGCAAAGAACCAAGTAAGAAAAAGTTTGAAGTTTCTACTTATCATATAGCCGAATGTGATATATGTGGCAAAAAGACATTCGTAACAAAAGCAAGGGACTTCTTCTATCCTGATTTTAAAATTAAAAAATAAACATAGAAAAATGAGACAAAAAATACTTAACCATAAAACAAGTAAATATGAATGGGTTGATATGGGAGCTTCACATATTGGAAACGGAATATCAGACTTTCATAGACACCGAAGAATATTGAAAATGAGAACAGAGTCTATTGCTATAAGTTGTGAAAACCTAGAGAAAAAGTTCTCAAAGATGAGTGATTATAAAAAACAAAAATACTTTCAAAAAGCTAATAGAAAACTTTATTGATTAGATGATTTAAGAATAGTAAAGAAAAGAGAAAAAATATGATTAAAACAAATAAAGAACATTTTGAATACTTTAAAAAATGCTGTAAATACTATATTAAGAAGTTTAACCTTGATAATTGGGATATTGATATACAACACAGAGAACTTAGGAATAATTTTGGTGAGAGTTCTATAAATGGTAAAAACTATGTCGGATCAATTAAACTAAATAAGACTTGGAGCAATTCAAAAGAATTAAACAAAGACAATCTTGATTTAGTTGCCAAGCACGAGGTTATCCATTTCTTAATTGGAAGATATACTTGGTTATCTAATGAGAGATTTCTTAATGAAGAAGAATTAGAGGCTTCTGAAGAGGAATTAGTAAATAAATTAACATTATTATTATGAAAATTAAAGTAAAAGAATTATATAGAAATAAAGCCATTATATCTAACGAAGACTACAAATATGCAAAAGATATGAATGAGAGAATAGTCATAGAATATATGAACCAAGTAATGACAATAAAGCCACAAGACATCGAAAATAGAATTGCTTTTATAGAGAATGACAAAGTATATTTTTGGTGGGAACCTGATAGCCTTATTGAAAATATTGAAAGACCAGCCAATCACTTACAAGATGGTGCAAAAAGAAGTAAGTATTTACAAGTATAGCCATCGTGATATAGTTAATCAATGGGAACAAATAATTTTTTTAAAACCAAAACAAGAAAAAAAAAGACGGATTATCAAAGGCAAGTGGACAGATTAGATAATTTATGGGGATTGATTATAAGAAAGAGAGAAAATGATAGATGTGAAAAATGTGGGTGTCCAGCAGACCAACCACATCATTTTATTGGAAGAAGAAATCGTTCTGTAAGATGGGACTTAGATAATGGGTTTTGCCTTTGTCGTGGTTGCCACACAATGAGATTAGATAGTGCACACCAAGACCCATCACTATTTGATTTCTGGGCAATCAATAAAAGAGGAAAAGAATGGTATAAGGCATTGAGGATAAGAGCAACATTAAGTTGGAAGTGTCAAGATTTAACATTAATTGAAATGTTTTTAAAAAAAGAATTAAAAGAACTTGAAAATAAGATAGATATGTGCTATACTGATGATGTATTGCAATGGTGATTGCCTCAGAGAAGACCCTACCCTATGGGGTCTTTTCTATTAAGATAACTATTGATTGTATTTTTAAATTATGATATAATGTTTTTGTAGAGATATTGTAAATAAAAAGCTGTTCTGACAATAAGTTGTTTAACAATTTATCTCTACCAGAACAGCTTTTTGTTTATTATATTTTGTGAGTTGAGAGGATTTTGGTTTATGTTTGGGCTGAAGGGTTTGTTTATTTTCCTTTCAGCTCATAGAATATAATTAAAAGGAGATTAAAAAAATGGAGAAAAAAAATGAGATTGTAGTCGAAGTCGTCGGCGAAAAAGAAGAAAGAAAGATTGTTCTAACAGATGAGGAAAGAGAAAGTTATATCAAAGCTGAAAAGATACTTTCAGAACTAGATAATGCTATCGTATTAACATCCGAAAGATTAGATAAAATACAAAGAGACCTATCTTCTACACTAGAAGAAAAAAGAAAATATATTAAAGAACAGAATGATTACTTTAGAACTATACTAGAAAAGTATTTCATAAAAGCAGAGAACATCAAATCCTTTGATATTAAGGAGGGTATTATAGTTGAGAAAATTGTTAAAGAAGAAACAAAGACAGAGGCAAAAGAAGAAGTCAAAGAAGATAATATTAAAGTAGAAACCGAGGAGGCAAAAAATGAATAGAGATACTTACAGAACAATATTGGAATACTATAAAACAAGACTTAACAAGATACTTGGTTCTGAAGATAAGACAGAAAAAGAAAGGTTAGACGAACTAAAAAATCTAGCAGATGAGATTGATGATCTAATTGATAATGGTAATACTTATGTGAAAGAACCACGAGAATATCCTAAGCCTAGATTTAATGAAAGGAGATATTAAATGCTAATTGTAAAAGAATTTACTTTTGATAGTGCTCACTTTTTACCTTGGCACGAAGGTAAATGCAAAAATCTACACGGACACACTTATAAGATGCAGGTTGGAGTTAGAGGACAATTGAATCCAAATGGAATAGTTATTGACTTTGGCGACCTTAAAAATATTGTTAATAGTATGGTTATTGAAAAACTAGACCATAAATATTTGAATGATATTTATTCAAACCCGACAGCTGAAGTTATGGCTTTAGAAATATTTGGTAATATTAGACCATTACTAAAAAAGATAGGAGTCGATTTAGCATTTGTTAGATTATGGGAAACACCAACAAGTTTTGCTGAAGCTACCTATGAGGATTTTAATTATGAAAATTAATGAAATATTCTTATCAGTCCAAGGCGAAGGTCAACAAGCTGGAGAATTAACAATATTTATTAGAACAAGTGGTTGCAATTTTAAATGTAAATGGTGCGACACTCAGTATCATATTAATGGTAAGGAAATAGATGTTGAGGAGATAATACATAGGTTAGAAAGTGATTATCCTGAAATAAAAAATATTTGCCTTACTGGTGGAGAGCCATTATTACAGCCTGACATTGAAAAGTTTTTAGTAATTGCTACTAGCAAAAACTATAAAGTATTTGTTGAGACAAATGGTAGCCAACCATTGCCATTAGAAATTGATAATGTATTCTATGTCCTTGATTTCAAATTGCCAAGCTCTGGTATGTATGGAAAGTTCTTATTAGAAAATCTAGATAAAGATGTTTATGAAATTAAGTTTGTGATTGAGAACGAAGAAGATTATGACATAGCACACGATATGGCAAAAGAAATATTAACTAATCACCCAAAAACAAAAGTATTATTCTCGCCTTGCTTTGAAAAAAAATGGAATACCAAACTAGCCGAAAGAATTGTTAAAGATAAATTGCCAGTAAGGTATTCATTACAAATACATAAAGTTCTTTGGAGCCATAAAAAGAGAGGTGTCTAATGGAAAACAAAATAAAAATATCAGAAGAACAATTTAAAGCTGACTGTATAATATTAGCCGAAATAATTAGAAAAGAAATTGCTATATTCAATATTAAAATAGAAAACATCTATGGTATTCCTAGGGGTGGAGAATATGTTGCAAAAGAGTTAAGTGCGATACTAAACATACCAATTAGTAATAGAATAACACCACAAACAATTGTAGTTGATGACTTGATTGATAGTGGGAAGACAATTGCTAATTTCTATGGTAAATATCCTTGCTTTAATATGTTTTATGTTTTATATAAAAAGCCACATAGTATTATAAGAGCATTGCCAACCAGTTTTAACTATGTTACAGAACATAATGGCTGGATTGAGTTTTGGTATGAAGACACAAATACCGATGATGAGAACCTTATTGTTAGAATGTTAGAAAGAATAGGCGAAAACCCAAACCGCGAGGGTTTAGTAGATACTCCAAAAAGAGTAGTAAAAATGTGGGAAGAGATTTTCCGAGGTTATGATGAAGCACAGAAACCAAATATTACAATATTTGATAATAATTGTGATGGAGTAGAGTATGACCAAATGGTTTATGACAAAGGTTATTTCTTTTCTCATTGCGAACATCATATGGTGCCATTTTTTGGAGAATACTTTTTTGCTTATATACCTGGAGAAAAGGTAATTGGTCTATCAAAGATTGCTAGAATAATTGATTTCTATTCCGCAAAATTACAAATACAAGAAAGGCTAGTTAAAGAAGTGGTTGATGAAATTGAAAAGGTAGCAAAGCCTATAGGTATTGCTCTTATTATGAAGGGCAGACATCTTTGTAAAGAAATGCGAGGAGTTAAAAAGATAAATGGCGAGATGATTACAAGCGACCTACGAGGTTCATTTAAAGATAATCAATTAACAAGAGAGGAGTTTTTAAGATTATGCAAATTGTAAAAAGACAGATTTATATTACAGATACAATTGAGGGCTTTCGTGGTGGTAGAAGAAACTTTGATTATCTACCCTTGCTAAAAAAATGCTATGATAAGGGCATAAGGGTTCACGGATTTGCAATGACAAAAGACAAAGTTTTAAATGTCTATCCATTCTATTCGGCTGATAGCACAAGCTGGAAGGCAGGAGTCCAATATGGGACAGCAAAAGTAATGACTACGAGAGGAATAAAGAATATTAACTTTAAAAATAAAGACAAGTTATTTACTGTAAAAGGAATAAATCTAATTGATGTTCATCACGAAAACAAAAAAGTTGCTAGAGATAGAACATTAGAATTAAGCATTGAAGCGTATAAAGAGATGGAAGAAAAATATACTCGTCTTTGGGAGGCAAGAGGTATTAAATGGAACTGATTAAATCTTTGTTTACAGGATTAGTATGTGGCATGGTGTTTTCATTGCTAAGACTAACTATTCCAGCACCAATCGTATTTAATGGTATAATAGGCATATTAAGGATTTACCTTGGATACGCACCAGTTAAACTAATAATAAAA
>Ga0101944_10001718_pt1 | contig 42227 bp, 53 predicted proteins | sample DewCreD2012metaG_FD_75245 | JGI IMG/M metagenome (GOLD analysis project Ga0101944, IMG submission 75245) | Hot spring sediment bacterial and archeal communities from British Columbia, Canada, to study Microbial Dark Matter (Phase II) - Dewar... ... | reverse complement strand
CGGGCGACAACGTCAGCATGGAAGTGGCGCTCATCACGCCCGTCGCTCTCGAAAAGGAACTGCGCTTCGCCATCCGAGAGGGTGGACGAACCGTCGGCGCCGGCGTCGTCACCGATGTCATTGAATAGTTGAATCACTCAAACAGCTTTCTGATGGGGCTGTGGACGGAAAGCCGCCCCGCCTTTTCGGACAGGAACGAGAATCTATGATGACGAATCAGAGAATTCGCATCCGGCTCAAGGCATATGATCACAAGCTTCTGGACCAGTCGACCAACGAAATCGTTATGACTGCCAAGAAGACCGGAGCGCGCGTGGCCGGCCCTATTCCGCTCCCGACCAAGATACACAAGTACACCGTTCTGCGATCTCCTCACGTGGACAAGAAGTCGCGCGAGCAGTTCGAGATCCGCGTGCACAAGCGGCTCATTGACATCCTGGAGCCAACGCAGCAGACCGTGGATTCCCTCATGAAGCTCGATTTGTCGGCCGGAGTCGACGTGGAAATCAAGCTTTAAGGCCTCAGGCGTGCGGTTCTGAAAGAAAGAGCTGGTAGCAATGATCAAGGGAATAATTGGGCGCAAGATGGAAATGATTCAGGTCTATGCCGACGACGGCACCGCGGTTCCCGTAACGGTGGTGCAGGCCGGACCGTGTACGATCACTCAAATCAAGACGGTCGAGAATGACGGATACGCAGCTCTCCAGCTCGGCTTTGGCCCCTCCAAGCCCAAGAACGTGACTCGACCCCTGAAGGGGCACCTCGACAAGGCGGGAAAAGGATATTTCTCCGTCCTGAAGGAGGTCCGAGTCAACGAAACCGAGGGCTACGAACTGGGCCAGGAGATTCTGGCCGATTCCTTTGAAATTGGCGAGTTCGTTGACGTCATCGGAAAGAGCAAGGGCAAGGGCTTTGCCGGACCCATCAAGCGGTGGGGATTTCAGCGCGGACCATCCGCCCATGGCTCTAAAAATATTCGTGAGCCGGGCTCCACGGGAAACGCCACCTTTCCCGGGCGAGTGATCAAGGGAAAGAAGATGGCCGGACAGAAGGGCAACAAGCGAATCACCACGCTGCATCTCAAGATCGTGGACGTGCGCCCGGAGGAGAACATCCTTCTGGTCAAAGGCGCGGTGCCCGGGGCCAGGAACAGCATCGTATTCATCAGGAAGACCAACCGCGTCCGCTAGCCTCCGCCCCTGATGGCGCGGTGCGTTACCGTCAGATCGGAATCGAGGAGCAACATGCCAACCGTCGATGTATTCAATGTCAACCGAGACGTTGTCGGGCAGATGGATCTCAAGGCTGATGTCTTTGGGGTTCCAGTGAAACCGCACGTGCTCCACGAAGTCGTGCTCTATCAACTGGCGAAGCGACGGGCTGGAACGGCGAAGACCAAGGGTAGAAGCGAGGTTCGCGGTGGAGGCAAGAAACCCTGGCGCCAAAAGGGCACCGGGCGGGCGCGGGCAGGCACCAGCCGATCGCCCATCTGGCGCGGAGGAGGCACCATCCATGGTCCCGTGCCGAGATCCCATGCTTTCCAGGTTCCGAAGAAGGTCCGGCGCCTTGCGCTGAAGATGGCTCTCAGCCAGAAGGTCCTCGACCAGGAGATGACCATAGTGGACTCTCTGGGCCTCGAACGCATCAAGACCAAGGATTTCGCTTCCATCCTGAATCGTTTCGAGCTCACCAAGACCCTGGTTGTTCTTCCGGCTTCGGACGAGATTGTCGAGAAGTCTGCCCGGAACATTCCGAAGGTCAAGGTGTTGCGGTCCGAAGGGCTGAATGTGTACGACCTCATGAATTACCATCATCTTCTCCTGACCAGGGAGGCCATCCAGAGTATAGAGGAGAGACTGGGATCATGAACAGTAAAGCATACCAGATTCTCAAACGGCCCTTGATCACGGAGAAGAGCACCGTTGAGAAGGAGGTTCACAACAAGCTCTTCTTCGAGGTCGATCGTCGGGCTAACAAGATCGAGATCAAACAGGCCGTGGAACAGATGTTCAAAGTCAACGTCCTGGACGTGAAGACCATGAACATGGCCGGCAAGAAGAAGCGCGTTGGACGGTTTTTCACTCGGCGGCCAAACTGGAAAAAAGCCGTCGTGACCATCAAACCTGGGCAGCGCGTCGAGTTCTTCGAAGGTGCGTAGGAGAGAAAGAGGTATCCATGAGCATCAAGAAAGTGAACCCGACATCCCCGGGGCGGCGTTTTCAGACTTACTCGGTACCGAGGGGCCTCACGTGTGACAAGCCGGAAAAGAGTCTTCTCGAGCCCCTGGCCAAGACAGGCGGCCGGAATTCATACGGTCGCGTGACCGCCTGGCACCGTGGCGGCGGACACAAGCGGCGATATCGCCTGGTCGACTTCAAGCGGGATAAGGTGGGCATTCCGGCCAAGGTGGCCACCATCGAATATGACCCCAATCGTACGGCCCACATCGCTCTTCTCCATTACGTGGATGGGGAGAAGCGTTACATACTCGCTCCCGTCGGGCTTTCGGTGGGAGACCAGGTGCTTGCCAGCGACGATGCCGACATCAAGCCGGGCAACTGCCTTCGGCTTGCCAGCATCCCCTTGGGCACGGTGCTTCACAATGTTGAGCTCAAACCGGGCAAGGGCGGTCAATTGGCCCGCTCGGCCGGGTCGAGCACCCAGCTCATTGCGAAGGAAGGGAAATACGCGATCCTGCGGTTGCCTTCCACTGAAATGAGGATGGTGCCCATCGAATGCAAGGCAACCATCGGACAGATCGGCAACATTAACCATGAGAACACCTCTCTGGGAAAAGCAGGGAGAAAACGGTGGCTTGGAAAGCGCCCTCATGTTCGAGGCGTAGCCATGAATCCTGTCGACCACCCCATGGGCGGTGGCGAGGGGCGAAGCTCTGGAGGTCGTCATCCGTGCACCCCGTGGGGCGTCCCGACGAAGGGTTATCGTACCCGCAAGACTAAGAGCAGCGACCGTCTGATTGTGAGGAGACGGCGGAAGTAGTCTTCGGGTTAGGGGTTACGGCGGGCCGTCAGCCGGCTTCGCGGGTCCGGTCCCGACCAGATCAGGCCTGGGTGGTTATGGACTCCCAGGAAGCGGCAATCCACCGATTGCTCAAGGAGAAGAAAGTGCCTCGCTCGCTTAAAAAGGGTCCGTTTGTTGATGACCATCTCATGGAAAAGGTGACCAGGGCCAGAGACACGGGCGACCGCAAGGTCATCAAGACCTGGTCGCGGAGATCCACCATTGTGCCCGAGTTTGTTGGCGTCACCCTGGCTGTCCACAACGGCAAGAAATTCGTTCCGGTTTTCGTGTCGGAGAACATGGTCGGACACAAGCTCGGAGAGTTCTCACCGACGAGAACCTTCTACGGACACGCAGGCGACAAAAAGTCGAAGGTGAAAGGAAAGAAGTGATGGAGGTCCGGGCCGTAAGTAAATACGTGCGCATTTCGCCCACCAAGGTCCGCCCCCTGGCTGATGTCCTGCGGGGGAGGAAGGCAGCCGACGCCTTGACGATTCTCAAATTCACCCCCCTCAAGGGGAGTCGGCTGGTGGGAAAGACTTTGAAGTCTGCATTGGCCAACGCAGAAACGGCTCGCACCATTGACCTCGACAATCTGGTGGTGAAGACGATTCTCATCGACGAAGGGCCGCGGCTGAAGCGATTCAGGCCTCGAGCCATGGGCCGTGCGACACGCATCGTGAAGAGAACGAGCCACATCACCATCGTCTTGTCCGAGATGTAAAGCTGGAGAGCCCCCGCGGGCTTCAATGGCCGTCCAATTTTCGGCATGGCCAACGGCACGCGTCCTGGGGGGGCTGGAAAGAACATGGAAGGGAGCCGAACAGGCCGCTTGGATCACCGGAGGTGAGGATTGGGACAGAAGGTACATCCGATAGGATTTCGCTTGGGGGTCATCAAGACCTGGGACTCCAAATGGTTTGCCGCTCGCGACTATTCCCGGCTTGTGTACGAGGATCGCATGATCCGAGATTATCTCAAAAAGCGGCTTTATCACGCCGGAGTCGCTAAGATCGAAATCGAGCGCGCGGCCAACAAGGTCAAGATCCGCATCCACACGGCGCGGCCGGGAATCGTCATCGGCAAAAAGGGTGCGGAGATCGAGCTGCTGCGACAGCAGCTCGAGCGTAAGTTCAAGCGGGAAATCCTCATCGATATCCAGGAAGTCCGTCGCCCGGAGCTGGATGCCGTCCTTGTGGCGGAAAACATCTCGCTGCAGCTGGTTCGAAGGGTTGCCTTCAGGCGGGCCATGAAGCGGGCCGTCGGGGCCGCGCTCAAGTTCGGCGCCAAGGGTGTTCGTGTCGCGTCCGCGGGCAGGCTGGGCGGTGCGGAAATGGCCAGGCGGGAGTGGTATCGTGAAGGCCGCGTTCCGCTCCATACGCTCCGTGCAGACATCGACTACGGCACTGCACTGGCGAAGACCACGTACGGCATCATCGGGGTCAAGTGCTGGATTTTCAAGGGCGAGGTATTGCCCTAGTTTCCACGGATCTGGAGTGATTCATGTTAGCACCTAAACGAGTCAAGTTCCGCAAACAACAAAAGGGCCGCATGCGTGGCACCGCCTACACGGGCAGTTCGCTGAGCTTCGGAGATTTCGGGCTCAAAGCCCTGGAGTGTGGTCGGCTGACTTCACGCCAGATCGAGGCTGCTCGTGTGGCCATCACGCGCCACGTGAAGCGCGGCGGAAAAGTCTGGATTCGATTCTTCCCGGACAAACCCTACACCAAGAAGCCCGCCGAAACCCGCATGGGCAAAGGCAAGGGTGCGCCTGAAGGATGGGTGGCCATCATACGGCCTGGGCGTATGTTGTATGAAATCAAAGGGGTGTCCGAGGATGTGGCTCGGCGCGCGCTTCTTTTGGCATCCAACAAGTTGCCCATCTCCACACGCTTTGTATCGAGGCAGGATGTGCTATGAAAGCCAGTTCACTTCGTGAGATGACGCGCGAGGAGCTCAATCAGAGACTCAAAGAGCTGCGCGGAGCGCTGTTCAACTTGAAATTCCAGCATGCCACGTCCCAGTTGGAAAATACCGCGCAGCTGGGCAAGACGCGCAGAAACATCGCAAAGATACTCACGGTGATCCGTGACATGGACAGCAAAGCTGGAGCAAGAGGTTAAGGGGCATGGAAGGGGAAAAGAACGTCAGGAAGAGAACGCGAGTCGGCACCGTCGTGAGTAACAAGATGCAAAAGACGGTGGTCGTCTCCGTGGAGCGACTCATCCAGCATGAGCAGTACAGGAAGCTCGTTCGGCGCAGCAATCGTTTCAAGGCGCATGATGAATCCAACGCCTGCAACGTGGGTGACCGTGTCCTCATCGCGGAGAGCCGCCCTCTCAGCAAGGACAAGCGCTGGGTGGTTCTCGAAATCCTGCAGAAGGCGGCGCAGTAGACGCGACAAGCCCGTGCAACCGCCGAGTGCGGGCCCAATCTCTGTGGATTCAACAGCCGGCAGGCATTTCGATGTTTGGAGATTCCTATGATTCAGGCAGAAACTCAGCTCAATGCCGCAGACAATTCAGGGGCCAAGCGCTTGTATTGCATCAAGGTCCTTGGGGGGACGCGGAAGCGTTACGCGTCGGTGGGAGACATCATCGTGGTTTCCGTAAAGGAGGCCATCCCCAATGCCAAGGTCAAGAAGGGCGACGTGCTCAAGGCGGTTGTGGTCCGAACCAAGAAGGAAGTGCGTCGGCTGGATGGCTCCTACATTAAATTCGATGACAACTCGGCCGTCCTCATCAACGCTGCAAGGGAGCCGATCGGAACCCGCATTTTCGGACCCGTTGCCCGTGAGCTTCGGGCCAAGCAGTTCATGAAGATCATTTCTTTGGCTCCTGAAGTGCTGTAGCAGGAGAGAGGGCACCATCGATGGAACATCAGAAGAAGTATCGGATCAAGAAGAATGATGTTGTTCAGGTCATCGCGGGGAAGGACAAGGGCAAAACCGGCAAGGTGATGCGATTGGTCCCCAAGAAGGACCGGGCCATCGTTGAGAAGATCAACATGGTCAAGCGCCATTTGAAGCCAAGCCAGCAGAATCGGCAGGGAGGAATACTCGATAAGGAGGCCCCCATTGCCATATCCAACCTCATGCTGGTTTGTTCGAAGTGCACGGACCCGACCCGAGTGGGCTATAAGATCCTCGACGATGACCGCAAGGTGCGCTTTTGCAAGAAGTGCGGCGAGGTCCTCGACTGAGAAACGTCTGACTCGATGTGGGCCGGGAGTGGAGGCCATTGATGGTAAGATTGCGTGAAAAGTATGAGACCGAGGTAGCTCCGAAGCTGGCCGAGACTTACAGGTACAAGAGCTCCATGCAGATCCCCAGGATCCGCAAGATCATTCTCAACATGGGCCTTGGCGAGGCCATCCAGAACATCAAGATTCTGGATTCCGCGGCCGAGGAGCTGGCTCAGATCAGCGGCCAGAAGCCCGTGATCACCCGTGCGCGGCAGAGTATTGCGGCGTTCAAGCTTCGCAAGGGAATGCCCATCGGCTGTATGGTGACCCTGCGTGGCGACAGGATGTACCAGTTCCTTGACAAGCTGGTCAACGTTGCCCTCCCGCGCGTTCGTGACTTTCGCGGAGTTTCCGGCAAGGCATTGGACGGTCGCGGCAATTACACCCTGGGCATCAAGGAGCACATCATTTTCCCTGAGATCGACTACGACAAGATCGACAAAATCAAGGGCATGAATATCACCATCGTCACGTCGGCCGAGACCGACGAGGAGGCGCGGACCCTGCTGGCCCTCATGGGCATGCCCTTCAAGCAGTGACCTTAAGAGGAGAAGACCTTGGCCAAGAAATCCATCATTGCGAAGTCTCAGCGCACCCCGAAGTTCAGGGTTCGGGCTTATAACCGTTGCCCGGTTTGTGGACGTCCAAGGGCTTATATTCGGAAGTTTGGCATCTGCAGGATCTGCTTTCGAAACATGGCCCTGAACGCCGAGCTTCCCGGGGTGGTCAAATCCAGCTGGTAGAACCCAGGCGCTGGAGATTCGAAAGGAGTATCCATGGCTGTTACCGATCCCATTGCGGATTTCCTTGTTCGCATCAAGAACGGACAGAAGGCCCGGTTTGAAAAGGTCGACATTCCGGCCTCCAAGATGAAGGCCAGCCTTGCGAGGATCCTCAAGGAGGAAGGTTACATCAAGAACTACAAGTTCCTCCGCGATGACAAGCAGGGCATCCTTCGGATCCAACTCAAGTACACGGATCCACGGGAAGCTGCCATCAACGGGATGAAGAGGATCAGCAGACCCGGATGTCGTGTCTACGTCGGCCATAAGGACATACCCAAGGTATTGAATGGCCTCGGCATCAGTATCCTTTCAACCCCCAAGGGGGTCATGACGGACCGGATCGCTCGCCAGGAAGGGATTGGCGGCGAGTTGCTCTGCGCCATCTGGTAGCGTGCACCGGCTCCATTGTCTTAGAAAATTCCGAGGGTGCGCGGCTTCGCACGTGCGAGGCCGGGTCGCCGTTTGAGGAGTGCCATTATGTCGCGGATAGGAAAACTCCCCATCACGATCCCCAAGGGAGTCAAGGCAAGGCTGGTGGATCGGGTCCTCACCGTTACGGGCCCCCGGGGTGAGTTGACGAGGCCCCTGAACCCCAGCGTCGCCGTCGAGATTGACCAGGATGCCATTCGCGTCCTTCGACAGGATGATTCGCTTCAGAGTCGCTCCCTCCACGGCCTCACGCGGGCGTTGGTCTCCAACATGGTCGTCGGCGTGAGTGAAGGCTTTGTGAAAGGCATGGAAATCCAGGGGACCGGTTACCGGGCGGAAGCTCAGGGAAGCATCTTGAGCCTCAGCCTGGGGCACTCTCATCCCGTTCAGTTCGTGCTGCCCGAGGGCATCAAGGCCACCGTCGAGCGCCAGACCATCATTCGCCTGGAGGGCATCGATAAGGAGCTCCTCGGTCAGACCGCCGCCAAGATCAGGGCGTTCAGACCCGTTGAGCCCTACAAGGGAAAAGGCGTTCGATACAGCGGGGAGCACATTCACCGCAAGGTCGGCAAGGCTGGATCGAAGAAATAGACTCTGTGGAGATCGTAACAATGGCTGTTAAGACTAGCTTCCGCGAACTGGCTCGGCTGAAACGCAAAATGAGGATACGGAAGAAGCTGCACGGCACTCCAGAAAGACCGAGGCTGACCGTTTTCCGCAGTGACAAGCACATCTACGCTCAGATCATCGACGATGTTCTCGGAGCCACGCTGGTGACCGCCTCGACTCTCGCATCCGATTACCGCGAGATGGGAACGCCAAAGGGTAAGGTCGAAGCTGCCAAGCAGGTTGGTCAACTGGTTGCCCGGAAGGCAAGAGCCAGCGGAATCACGCGAGTGGTTTTCGACCGCAATGGATTCATTTATCACGGGCGTGTCCGTGCCCTGGCGGATGCGGCACGCGAAGCCGGTTTGGAGTTTTAGTGGAGCGCGGTGATCGCGACAGCCGCAAAGGGAGGCGAACCATTGTTACCTGTTGAATCCAGTCAGCTTCAGCTCATCGACAAAGTGGTCCATATCAGCCGCGTCGCAAAAGTGGTCAAGGGCGGCAGACGTTTTTCCTTCAGCGCCATTGTCGTGGTGGGCGATGGGAACGGCCGGGTGGGCTTCAGCCTGGGGAAAGCCAATGAGGTACCCGAGGCCATCCGAAAGGGCCTTGAGTCCGCCAAGCGCAGCATGTTCGAGGTGCCTTTGGTGGAGGGAACCATCCCTCATGAATCCCTCGGGCGTTTTGGAGCTTCTTCCGTGGTGCTCAAGCCGGCCTCGCCGGGCACCGGGGTCATCGCGGGAGGCGCCGTGCGAGCTGTCATGGAAGCCGCCGGAATCAATGATATCCTGACCAAATGCATCGGTTCGCGAAATCCTCACAACGTGGTCAAGGCAACACTCCAGGGCCTGAAATCCCTGCGGAGCAGGGAGACCGTGGCCAAGTTGCGCGGCCGGGAGATCTGACCTCACGAGGCGGAATTCGGCCCATAAAGAAATTGTGTCCACAAACAAGGGATTGCACCATGCCAAGGCCTATTCAAGTACGGCTGATTCGAAGCCCCATCGGAAGACCGGAAAAGCACAGGAAGATTTTGAAGGCCCTCGGTCTCACCCGTTTGAACAAGAGCGTTGACCTGTACAGCACCCCGCAGATTCTCGGGGCCGTGCGCAAGGTCATTCACCTCGTCGAGGTCACCGAGCGCTGACGCCGGTCCTTATACACCCGTGACAGAATGGATATGACCGATGAGACTCCATGACCTGGCTCCGGCACCCGGAGCCAAGACGACAAGAAAACGCGTGGGACGCGGTTGCGGATCTGGCCTGGGAAAGACTGCCGGCCGAGGGTCCAAGGGTCAGAACTCGAGATCCGGCGGCGGCACTCCCCCATGGTTCGAGGGCGGCCAGATGCCCCTTCAACGCCGAATCCCCAAGCGCGGCTTCACGAACATTTTTCGCGTTGAGCATGGCGTTGTTAATGTGGGAACCCTTCAGAAGTTCCCTTCCGGCACCGAGGTTGGCCCCGACCAACTTCGCGAGGCTGGTTTGCTGAGCAAACGGTTCAAGGCTGTGAAGCTGCTGGCGGACGGCGACCTTCAATATCCCCTCACCATACGGGTTCATAAAGCGAGCCGGGCCGCCATTCAGAAGGTTGAGGCCTCGGGTGGCCGCGTGGAGCTCATCACTGAGACTAAAAGGAAATAGCCCGTGCTGACAGGTTTTCAGAACATCGGGCGGATCCCGGAGCTCAAAAGACGCATCTTGCAGACCCTGTTCCTCCTGGCGGTCTACCGAATCGGGGCCCACATTCCGACTCCGGGCATCAACACCGAGGCCTTGGCCGCATTTTTCAAGGCTGCAAGAGGCACGCTGCTGGGGCTCTTTGACATGTTTTCCGGTGGCGCCATGAGTCAGCTTTCCGTATTCGCTCTCGGGATCATGCCTTACATCAGCGCCTCGATCATCCTTCAGCTGCTCACCGTGGTCATTCCCACCCTCGAGAGGCTGAGCAAGGAAGGCGAGGCGGGAAGACGCAAGATCACTCAGTACACGAGATACGGAACCGTCGTGCTCAGCACCATCCAGGGCTTTTTCATCGCCATCGGCCTCGAGGGGATGACCGGCCCCGGCGGGGAACTGGTGGTTCTGAACCCTGGCTGGTCCTTCCGCATCATCACCGTCATCACCCTGACGGCTGGCACGGCCTTCATCATGTGGCTCGGCGAGCAGATCACCGAGCGTGGCATCGGCAACGGCATTTCGCTCATCATCTTTGCAGGCATAGTGGCGGGAATCCCCTCGGCCGTCCAGAACACCATTCGCCTCGTGAACTCGGGAGAGATGAGTCTCTTTGTGATGCTGCTCCTGTTGGTCATGATGGTCGTTATCGTGGCTTTTATCATTTTCATGGAGCGCGGCCAGAGACGGATCATGGTGCAGTATGCCAAGCGAGTGGTGGGGAGGCGTGTCTATGGAGGGCAGAGCACTCACATTCCCCTGAAGATCAACACTTCTGGGGTGATCCCTCCCATTTTCGCGTCATCGATCATCATGTTTCCGGCGACCGTGGCGAATTTTATCCCCGTCGACTGGGTTCAGTCGGTAGCCAACGCGCTTCATCCGGGGGCCTGGCTCTACTCCATCCTCTACGTCGCCTTCATCATTTTCTTCTGCTATTTTTACACCGCGATAGTTTTCAATCCCGTGGATGTCGCTGACAACATGAAGAAATATGGCGGGTTCATTCCTGGGATCCGCCCTGGCCGACCGACTGCCGAGTACATCGACAAGGTACTCAGTCGCATCACTTTGGGAGGCGCCATCTATGTTTCAGCGGTGTGCGTACTGCCGACGGTCATGATCCAGCAGTTTAACGTGCCCTTTTATTTTGGCGGCACCGCGCTCCTGATCGTTATCGGCGTCGCCATGGACACGTTGGGACAAATCGAGGCGCACATGCTTTCCCGGCATTACGAGGGATTCCTCAAGAAGGGTCGCATCCGTGGCCGCCGATAGACCGGTGGGGCTTCCTTGTCTGTTCACCCTTGCATAGAGAAAGCATTTCTCTGTTCCTGTTTTCCAGAATTCCGTGTATGATATCTTTTTACAATTGTGCCTTCGTGGAGCGAGCACGGCGAGAGGGAGTGGTCAAGGAACCGACGACACAAAAAGGAGAGGCTGATGAACATCATCTTGTTAGGTCCCCCGGGTGCGGGTAAAGGAACACAGGCCAAACGGCTCATCGACAAGTATGGAATTCCTCAGATTTCCACCGGTGACATGCTTCGCGCCGCCCTGAAGGAAGGAACGCCGCTGGGCCTCGAGGCCAAAAAATACATGGACCAGGGCACGCTGGTGCCGGACTCGGTGGTCATCGGCCTTGTCAAGGAGCGCATTCAAAAGCCTGACTGCGCCAAGGGGTACATGCTGGACGGATTTCCCAGAAATGTCAGCCAGGCTGAATCCCTCGATGCCATGCTGGATGAACTCAAGCAGAAGATTGATCACGTGATCTCCATCGAAGTGCCCAGCAGCGAGCTGCTGGTGCGGTTGACGGGGCGACGCACGTGCAGGGCCTGTGGCGCCGGATTTCACATCAAGTTCGATCCACCCAAGAAGGATGCGGTGTGTGACAAGTGCCAAGGCGAGCTTTATCAGAGGGACGACGACAACGAAGCCACGGTCTCGTCGCGCCTCAAGGTCTATGAAGACCAGACCAAGCCGCTGATCGACTATTACGAGAAGCAGGGCAAGATTCGCAAAGTGGACGGTGTTGGCGATATGAATGAAATCTTCGGCCTCATCGTCAAGGTTTTGGGATAGAGGGGATTCGTTGATCATTTTGAGGTCTCAGCGAGAAATCGAAAAGATTCGGAAGGCATGCCTGATCGTGGCTGAGATTCTCGAGCACCTCAAGGAGCGCATCCAGCCTGGGGTTTCCACATGGGACCTGGATGCGCTGAGTGAGGAAATGGCGCTTAAGAGGTCGGCGAAGCCGGCCTTCAAGGGATATCACGGGTATCCCTACTCTCTGTGCACCTCCCTCAATTATGAGGTCGTACACGGCATGCCATCCAAGAAGTGTATCCTCAAGGAGGGAGACATCATCAGCCTGGACTTCGGGGTGTCCATTGACGGCTATTTCGGAGACTCGGCCGTGACGGTGCCCGTGGGAGAGATCAGCCCGGAAGCTCGGACTCTCTGCAGGGTTGCCGAGGATTCGCTTTATCAGGGCATTGCCAGGGCGGCTGTCGGCAATCGGCTGTCTGACATTTCTCATGCGATTCAGAGTTATGTCGAAGCCCGCGGCTTTTCCGTCGTCCGCGAATTCGTGGGGCATGGGATCGGGCAGGCCCTGCATGAACCTCCTCAGATTCCCAATTATGGTCCGCCGGGGAAGGGCGTTAAGCTGAAGGCAGGGATGGTTCTTGCCATTGAGCCCATGATCAACCTGGGCCGGGCCGAGGTGGAAGTGCTCGAGGATCGATGGACTGCGGTCACTGTTGACCGGCGCATTTCGGCGCATTTCGAGCACACTGTTGCGGTCACTCAAAATGGCCCCGATATTCTGACCATGCCCAGTTCGGAGCCGTGAACAGGCGATTGCGAGCTTTGTCGAGCCTGGCGCCCGCCCGGTTTTGAGAGGCCCGCTCCAAGGGCTGGGCTTGTGTTGATTTATAAGGAGTAAGCGCATTAAATGGCCAAAGAGGACGTCATAGAGGTGGAGGGCACGGTTGTCGAGACTCTCCCAAACGCCATGTTTCGTGTGGAGTTACCCAACGGGCACCGGATACTCGCGCATATTTCCGGAAAGATGCGCATGCATTTCATTCGAATCCTGCCTGGGGACAAAGTGACCGTTGAGCTCTCACCTTACGACCTGACGCGGGGCCGCATCACGTATAGGTCCAAGTCTTGATGCCGCCCCCATGGCTGGTAACGGAAAGGTCTGATTGAGATGAAAGTGCGAGCATCAGTGAAACGAATTTGTCGCAAGTGCAAGGTCATTCGCCGTCACGGAAACGTCCGTGTGATCTGCGAAAACCCGAGGCACAAGCAAAAACAAGGTTGACGGGAGGAGCGAAGATTGGCACGCATTGCAGGCATCGACCTACCTAAGAACAAGCGCATCGAGATTGCTCTGACATACATCTACGGCATTGGGCGGACGACGTCCAGGAAGATCCTCGATGAGGCCGGCATCAATTGGGACACCAAGTCTGATGACCTTACGGATGCTCAGGTGAATACCATTCGGCAGGTCATCGATTCCCATTACAAGGTGGAGGGTGATCTGCGCACCGAGGTATCCATGAACATCAAACGCCTCATGGATCTCGGCTGCTACCGTGGCTTGAGACATCGGCGAGGTCTGCCTGTGCGCGGACAAAGAACTCACACCAACGCTCGCACCAGGAAGGGACCGCGCCGGTCCGTCATGGGTAAACGCAAAAAGTAGCGCGGAGGAATCATGGCCAGGGATAAGACGGCTTCTCGGAAGAAGAAGGAACGCAAGAACATTTTGAATGGCATTGCCCACATCCGGTCCACATTCAACAACACCATCGTCACTATCACGGATACCAGCGGCAACGCCATTTCCTGGTCCAGCGCCGGGAGCCAGGGATTCAAAGGGTCCAGGAAGAGCACGCCTTTTGCCGCCCAGATTGCGGCCGAGATCGCCGGCAAGAAGGCCATGGAGCATGGGGTGCAAAATCTCGAAGTTTACGTGAAAGGTCCGGGCTCCGGCAGGGAGGCCGCTCTTCGTTCCTTGCAGGCCGCTGGATTCAATATTACGGCCATCAAGGACATCACCCCCATTCCCCATAATGGTTGCCGTCCCCCCAAACGGCGCCGGGTGTAACTGAACGATTGAACTGGGAACCATTCATCGGGGGGAATCCAGAAGCCCCGCGCGGAGGAGGTATTCAACTTGGCTCGGTACACTGGTTTTAATTGCAGAATATGCCGGCGCGAAACGATGAAGCTCTATCTTAAGGGCGACCGTTGCTATTCGGACAAATGTGCGGTGGAGCGCAGAAACTATCCACCTGGACAACACGGGCAGTCTCGAGGCAAATTCTCAAATTACGGCCTGCAGTTGCGCGAAAAACAGAAAATTCGGCGGATGTATGGCCTGATCGAAAAGCAGTTCAAGAACTACTTCAAGATCGCAGACCGCCAGAAGGGGGTAACCGGCACAAACTTCCTCGTGCTGCTGGAGCGCCGGCTTGACAACACGGTTTACAGGATGGGATTTGCAAGCTCGAGGGATCAGGCACGGCAGTTGGTTCGTCACAACCACTTCCTGGTCAATGGCCGGCAGGTCAACATCCCGTCCTACCTGCTTCGACCTGGCGACACCGTAAGTGTCGTCGAGTCCAGCCGTCAGCTCGTCGCCATCAACGATGCGCTCGAGGCCATGCCTCGCAGGGGTCTACCGCCCTGGTTGGAGCTTGACAAGGCTGCTTATCAGGGTGTTTTCAAGGTTTTCCCCACAAGAGAAGAGATGAACTTGCCCGTTCAGGAGCACCTGATTGTCGAGTTCTACTCGAAGTAATCAGCATTCCCCCTTCTCTTGGATCAAGCCGGTTAGAGCGTCAGACCGCTGAACGTCTCTTATCCGGTTTTCATTTTTGCTTTGTCGAGGGATGGAAAGTCTCGAAGATAGCTTGTTGCGAGGAAGCCATATGCAAAAAAACTGGCGTGAACTGATTAAACCGAAGCGTTTGGAAATTGAGGCCAAAGGCCGCCCCGATACCTACGCCAAGTTCGTGTGTGAACCTTTGGAGCGAGGATTCGGAACGACCCTCGGTAACGCCATCCGTCGAGTGCTTCTCTCGTCCCTGCAGGGAGCGGCCATCACCAGCGTCAAGATCGACGGTGTTTTGCATGAGTTTTCCACTGTTCCGGGAGTTTTGGAGGACGTGACGGACATCGTCCTCAATTTGAAGGAAATACGATTCAAGATGCACGGCGAAGGCTCCCGTCAACTTCTCATCGAGAAGAACGGAGAGGGAGCGGTCACGGCGCGAGACGTTCGTGGCGATGGTACGGTGGACATCTTGAACCCTGACCAGCACATCTGCACCCTGGCCAAGGATGCGAATCTTCGGATGGAGCTCACCGTGCGTCAGGGAAAGGGTTACGTGCCCGCCGACCGCAACATGGACGAAAACCAGCCCATCGGCACGATTCCCATTGATGCCATTTTCTCGCCGGTCCGCAAGGTCAGCTATGTGGTCTCTCAGGCTCGCGTTGGTCAGATCACCGACTACGACAAGTTGACCATGGAAGTCTGGACCGACGGGAGCATCAAGCCCGATGATGCTCTGGCATATGCCGCAAAGATATTGAAGGACCAGTTGACCATCTTCATCAATTTTGAGGAGGATTCCGAACCCACGGACGTCGAGCCTCCCGTTGAACCGGAATACAATGAAAATCTTTTCCGGAGCGTCGATGAACTGGAGCTCTCCGTTCGGTCTGCCAACTGCCTCAAGAATGCGGACATTCGCTATATCGGCGAGCTGGTTCAGAAGAGCGAGTCGGAGATGCTCAAGACCAAGAATTTTGGTCGAAAGTCGCTCAACGAGATCAAGGAAATCCTGACTGAAATGGGATTGTCGCTCGGGATGAGAATCGAGAACTTTCCTGGCCGAGATGAAATCGAGCAGCGGAGAAAGGAACAGGAATAGTCATGCGCCACAAAGTTGCCGGACGAAAGCTGAATCGCACAACGAGCCACCGTTTGGGGATGTTCCGCAACATGGTGACCTCTTTGCTGGACCATGAGAGGATCTACACGACCCTTCCCAAGGCGAAGGAGCTGCGCCGGTGGGCTGAAAATATGATCACCTTGGGAAAACGGGGGGACCTGCATGCGCGCAGGCAGGCCTTGGCCGTCATCCGCGAGAAGTCCGTGGTGCACAAGGTGTTCAATGACCTGGCCCCACGGTACCAAGCACGTTCAGGAGGTTACACAAGAATCGTCAAGGTTGGCTTCAGGAGAGGAGACGCCGCTCCCATGTGTCTCATTGAACTGGTGAAGGAAAGCTAGTCGTGCGAGGCGAGGCCTTCCCGGGAAAGAGGACGCCTGAGAATCCATACCCAGGAGCCGTTGGGTTTCGGTCATATTGGGCATGACACGAGCAAATTCGAGGTTATCGCCGGCCCATCCCGTCACCCTCCTCGACTGGAAAGTGATGCGGGGGGGCCGACGACACCAGTCATCGATCAAATCCTTGGACATTCAGCCCGGCAGCTGCTCTTCATCTTTCTGATAATTGTAATTGCATTCCCTGCAGGTGAATCCGCTCCACATTCCCTTGGCGGCCTTGTCCAGGCAGCCATCATAGTGACTGCATGCGAAGTTCCTCACTCCCTTGCCCTCCTTGCACATGGTCGGGTTGGGCAGTTCCTTTTCCGTTCTGTCCATTGGAGCGGTTTGTGAGCGCACCACTCTTTCTTTCGGCATGGTCATCCACTCCATACAAAAGAAGACCATTTCAGGAAACACTGATTCAGTTCTACTACATAAATCCAATTGATTAAAATAAACATTTCCTTGAGCAAAAGCAAATCCTTTGGACTCCATGCCACCTGAACCTTTGCTGGTCCGGCAAGTAACAGCTAACCGGTCGGTCGCCGCTACTACGATGGTCATATCCCTCCTCGTTTTTCTCCTGGCGACGGCATGCATGATCGGGCGCATCGAGCCGTTCACCAGCTGGTACTACGTATTCAGCTGGTGGAGCTACATCGGCTTCGCCGAAAGCTGGCTCCATTGGAAAGGCCTCAAGTCCCTCCTGTTTCAGTCCCCAGGGAGGTTTCTCCTGCAGCTGCCGATGTCAGTCACGATCTGGCTCGTCTTCGAGTTGTTCAATTTCCGCCTCCAGAACTGGCACTATGTCGATGTGCCCTCGTCCCTCTTCCTGAGGTGGCTTGGCTATGCGGTTTCCTTTGCGACGGTTCTGCCAGGCCTCAATGCCACGGCCGCACTTGTTCGAGGGATTTTGCCCCTGGATTCGCCTCGGTGGCCTCCGCTGGTCCTACGGAGCGAGAGCCGTCGTTGGGTCCTGGGGGCTGGCTTTCTCTCTCTCATCGTGTCCCTGATATGGCCGGGAGTGTTCTTTCCCTTGGTCTGGCTCGGGTTCATTCTGGTCATTGGCCCCCTCCTCCGTTCTACCGAGCACAACGAACTCATTCAGGGGCTTGAGTCCGGAAAACCGGGAAGGTTTCTTGAGCTCCTGCTTTCCGGGATGATCTGCGGCTTTCTCTGGGAGGTCTGGAATTACTGGGCTGGGGCCAAATGGATCTACACGGTGCCCCTTGTGGGATGGCTGAAGGTTTTCGAGATGCCCCTGCTGGGCTTTCTGGGGTTTCCTCCCTTCGCCGTGGAATGCTATTTAATGTCCGGGCTCGCTTTTCTGCTTTGGGATTCTATCGAGAAGACGGATTCCCCGGCCCGCCGCTGGATCACGAGATGCCTCCTGGGACTGGCGCTTCTCGTCTTCTGGATGTTGATCTTTTCCGGTATAGACCGAAACACGGTCATTTCCTACGGAGCCTAGCACGGACATGCCAAAACCTCTCGCCGCCATCATCAGTCTGGGTTGCTCCAAGAATCAGGTTGACAGCCGGATCATGGCCACCCAGCTCATCAGGATGGGATATGCCCTCACAGCGGATCAGTCCATGGCCTCCCTCATTGTCGTCAACACTTGCGGCTTCCTGCAGCGTGCCGTGGAGGAGAGCGTTGACATCATCCTGGAAGCGTCCAGATGGAAGCAAGAGGGCTCTTGCAGTCGTCTGGTCGTCGCCGGCTGCATGGTTCAGCGCTATGGCAGGAAGCTTCCCGCGCTACTTCCGGAAGTCGACTGCTTCTTGGGCACCGCTCACATCCATCGGCTGAACGAAGTCTTTTGTGAAGGGGCGGAAGGTCTGGACGGCTCCCCAGTCCTCATCTCAAGACCTCGCGAGATTTTGGAGGAATTCGGCTCTTGCCGCGTCTCTGACGGGAGTCCCGCTTCCGTCTATTTGCGTATTGCCGACGGATGCAACAACCGATGCTCTTTTTGCATGATTCCTCGACTTCGAGGCCCTCTTCGAAGCCGGCCCGTCCCGGCCATTTTGGAAGAGGCCGAAAGACTCGTTCAGGGTGGAGCCGTCGAGATCAACCTCATCGCCCAGGACATTACGGCCTTTGAATCCGAAAGAGGCGTTGGGAGGGCCTTGATTACCCTGCTGGAAGGTTTGGAGTCCCTGGAGGGGCTCCAGTGGATCAGGTTATTGTATGCCTATCCCGGAGGAATCACGGATGACCTCCTGGCATGCATCAGGGACTCCGAAAGGATCGTTCCATATCTGGATATTCCATTGCAGCACTGCGTCCCGCACATTCTTCGAGGCATGCGTGGTCGCCCCTCCCTGGTGGAACCCAAAGCACTGGTGGATCGCATACGTTCGGCGATACCGGATATGGTCCTTCGGACCACACTGATGGTCGGCTTTCCTGGCGAATCCGAACGGGATTTTGAAACCCTGCTCTCCTTTGTGCGTGACACGCGTTTCGACCACCTCGGGGTGTTCGCCTTTTCTCCCGAGCCCGGCACCCGGGCGGCGCGCCTTCCTTCCCAGATTCCCGAAAGCGAAAGGGAGGAGAGGCGGAACGAGCTGCTCGCGGCACAGGCCGAGATTTCGAGGGCGCTGCTGGCGCGACAGGTTGGAAAGTCCCTGCCTGCGCTTGTTGAAGGCTATCATCCGGAGACTGACCTCCTCCTCACTGGGCGACTCAAGAGCCAAGCGCCGGAAGTGGATGGGGCCGTTTTGATCACGGCGGGCATGGCGGTGGTGGACCGGATCATCCCGGTCAGAATCACCAAAAGCCATACTTACGACCTTGAGGCTGAGGTTTTGTCCGAGGAAGAGGGGATTTCCGGCCCGAGGCTTCCCCAATCGTCCGGGATCAAAACGCTTTGACTTGTGAGCTTTTTTTCGATATGAAGCGTTTGACTCGAAGGGAGCGTCCAACACCTTCTACTCTACATCTCATGACCACTGACAGAACTGGAAACCGAGGAGCCATGGAGCAGGCAGGCACGATCGCTTTCAACTCAGGTGCAGTTCCACACCCTGTGACGAGCGGGCCTGACGCCATCAAAGAGCGCATATTCAGTCAGATTCGATCAGACCTGGAGAGAATCGAGGCCGAAATTGAGCGGCAGCTCACGACCAGGATTCCCATGATTTCGCTGGTGGGGCGTTACATCATGGGCAGTGGCGGAAAGCGGCTGAGGCCGCTCCTGATGATCCTCGCCGCTCGCCTTTGCGGCTACAGAGGAAAACGTGATGCGGCCTTGTCTGTCGTTTTCGAGTTTGTCCATGCCGCAACGCTGCTTCACGACGACGTCGTGGATCACGCCGAGGTTCGCCGAAGCAAGCCCGCAGCCAATACCATCTGGGGCAATCCAGCCGTTGTCCTCATCGGTGACTTCCTCTATTCCAAAGCCATTCTCATGGCGGTGGGGCATGACAAGCTCAGCATCCTGGAAGTGCTGACCGATGCCACGACCAAGATGGCGGAAGGTGAAGTGCTTCAGCTGATCAATTCCGACAACCTGGAGATAGATGAAAGGGAATACCTGGAGGTCGTTACTCGCAAGACCGCCGTGCTCATCAGCGCCGCATGTCAAATTGGCGGATTGTTTGCTTCGGCATCGCCTTCGCAGGTGCAGGCCCTGAAGGAGTACGGTCACCACCTCGGCATAGCTTTTCAGCTCATCGACGACACCCTCGATTATACCGGAGATCTCAAGGAGCTTGGGAAACCCGTGGGCAACGACATCCAGGAAGGCAAGGTGACGCTGCCCCTGATTGTTGCCTTGCAGAACGGAGACGCGGCCGCCACCGGGAGGTTGCGTGAGATCTTCGGCGCGGAAGAGATTCCCCGGGAAGATTTTCTGGAAGCCAGGGATCTCGTAATCCGGGCCGGCGGGATTGACTACACCCAACGCCTGGCCCTGGAGCACGTCAATGAGGCCAAGGAGGCCCTAAGTGTCTTCACACCTCACCCCACGCGCGACCTTCTGCTCGATATAGCGGATTATGTAGTGTTTAGAAGGGCTTGAACAAATACCAATCATCGATCCCGATCCCCCCGTCGCCCCGGTTCCATCCCCCCGGTCATCGCACCTGCCAGCTCCAGTCAGGCCGGTCCTCGGTTGAAGCCTTGTTTCAGCGTTTTGATCATGATAATTAAATCAGGATTTGATCGACCTCATTGCAGGCTTCAGACCGGGCAAGGCGGCCCGGAGCCCAGGCTTCCCGCCGATGCGAAAGATGCGTCATCATGCAGAGCTCAACGGCAGAAACAGGTTTGAACAGGTACTACCCTCTCTTTGTCTCCATGACCGGTCGTGACTGCCTGATTGTGGGCGGCGGTTCCGTTGGGGAGCGTAAAGCGAGGCGCCTCCTGGATTACGGCGCCCGGGTTTGCCTGGTGGCCGAGCGGCTGTCCCCTTGGTTTCAGGATCAATTGGACCACCGGCGGATATCACTGCTGGGCACTCGATACACTGCCCATCTCCTCGAGGGCATGTCTCTTGTCTTTGCGGCAACCAACGACAAGCTCACCAATCGTCGGATTGCCGAAGACGCTCGAAGGATGGGTGTTTGGTGCAACATGGCCACGGATCCCGAACTGGGGGACTTCCTCCTTCCGTCCATTTACGAGCAGGGGCCACTTTGCATCGCATTCAGCACGGGGGGCATGGCGCCTGGAGTGGCCAAACTCATCCGCGAGCAGTTCGAACGGGATTTTGGTCCGGAATGGATTTCGACGCTCCATTTTCTCGGCCGGCTGAGGAAAGTCGTCAAGAGCTTGGAATTATCGGAATCGGAGACTCAGCGGATTTTCACTGAACTGGCGGACCTTTCCATCCACAGCCGCATTCTGAAGATGGATCATGAGGGGATGATCGAGTCCGTTACCGCCGTATGTCAGCCGCGAATTGATGCCGACCAGATTCGAGCCCTTTGGGAAGACGCATGGAAACAGTTCTCCTGATCACAACCACCGCATGCTACCTGTGTGGCACGGTAGGGTACCTGATTTACCTGTTCAAGGAGGAGGACCCGATTCATCGCACTGCCTGGGGCTTCCTTCTGCTGGGTGCTCTCGTGCACATATCCGCCATCCTGGCCCGCTCCGCCCGTGAGGGACACCTGGCCGTTTCGGATAGCGCCGAGGCCCTGTCTTTCTTTGCCTTTATCCTTGTCACGACCTACCTCTTGGCGCAGATCCGCTTTCAGATAAGGATCCTGGGCTCGTTTGTTGCCCCAATCGCAGTGCTTTTCATGCTGGGCTCCTCCCTGCTCCCCGCCGATATGGTGCCCAAAACCGGAATCATCAAGAGCGCATGGGTCGCGCTGCACGTGACGCTCCTCTTTTCGGCCAACGCTCTGTTTGCTCTCGCCTTCAGCGCTGGAGTCATGTATCTCTTGCAGGAGCGACACATCAAGCGGAAGAGCCTCGGACGACTCTATCTGCGCCTTCCCTCCCTGGAAAGGCTCGACAGAATTAACTATGTTTGTATTGTCATCGGTTTCCCTCTCATGACGCTTGGCCTTGTGTCGGGTTTCGTCTATGCCGGCGCGGTATGGCCTTCCCTCTGGAGCTGGGACCCGAAAGAGATCTTCGCCGTGGTCACATGGGCCATTTATGCCGTCCTGCTTCATGAACGGCTCGCGGTCGGCTGGAGAGGACGTCGCGCTGCGTGGCTCGCTATCTTTGGTTTCAGCGCCGTGTTGGTGACCTTTCTTGGCGTCAATCTTTTCATGGAGGGACACCATGCGGCTTTTGTCAGGTGATGGGAATCCATGGGGCGCATCGCTCTGCTCGGCATGAATCATAAATCTGCTCCCGTGGAAATACGCGAGCAGCTGGCTCTGGCTTGCCGCGGCGAGGTCCATCCCCTTCAGGCTTTGCCGCGGCTCGAGTGTGTCGGTGAGCTCTATGTGCTCTCCACATGCAATCGAGTTGAGTTCCTCTTCACGTGCGAGGTCATTGACCCGGCGGTCAGGGAGCTCAAAGCGGTCCTCATGAACCACCTGGGTCATGCCGGAGCCGATGATCTCGACCAGTTTCTGTACCTGTATGAGGACATCGACGCCGTGGAGCATTTGTTCCGGGTGGCATCGAGCCTGGATTCCATGGTGGTGGGAGAGCCTCAGATCCTGGGTCAGATCAAGGCAGCCTATCGGGAGGCCACTGAATACCGTACGGTAGGGGTTATTCTGAACCGTCTGCTCCACAAATCCTTTTCCGTTGCAAAACGGGTACGCTCTGAAACCCGCATCGGCTCCCTTGCGGTTTCCATCAGTTATGCAGCCGTCGAACTGGCTCGCAAGATCTTCGGAGACTTGAGAGAAAAGCGTATCCTGCTCATCGGGGCCGGCGAGATGGCCGAACTGGCGGCGGAGCACCTGCGGGCCCAGGGGGTGCGGCAGATGTTCGTCGCCAACCGAACCTTGGAGCGCGCCGTTGAGCTTGCCAGAAGGTTCAAGGCCGATTCGATCCCGTTTTCCCACATCCTCGACACGCTGAAATCCGTGGACATTGTCATCACGTCGACCGGCTCCACCCAGCCGATCCTGACCCACGGGGACATCAAGTCCCGAATGCGTGAGAGGCGCAACCGTCCGCTTTTTTTCATCGACATTGCCGTGCCGAGAGACGTTGAATCGCGCGTCAACGAGATAGACAATGTTTATCTGTATGATATTGACGACCTGAAAGGCATTGTCGAGCTCAACAAGGAGGAGCGCCAGCGGGAGGCGGAGCGCGCCCATCACATCATTGCCGAGGAGGCGCTCAAATTCAGCCGCTGGCTGAGCACCCTCGACGTGGTCCCCACCATTGTTGCACTGAGAAGAAAGGCGGAGATTATCCGACAGAATGAGCTGAACAAAACGCTTTCACATCTTCCCCACTTCTCGGAAAAGGACAAACAGGCTATTGTTCTTCTCACCGAATCCATCGTCAAGAAACTGCTGCACAACCCAATAATCTTCCTCAAGAAGAAATCAGATCGAGACTCCAGGCAGCAGGTCATGGATTTCGCCCAGCAGCTCTTCAATCTCACTGACGGAGCGGAGTTGAACGGTTCGACGCTTGAGGTGGAGGAGGCAGCGTACCAGGGCGATTTGGAAGCCTTTAAATTTGGTAAGAAATGAAAAAGGTGTGATTCCATGGCTGATATCATCGAATTCGGAAAGAAGGCCCAAAGTCTGAAGTCGGTCCGTGATGCCGACGAAAGAGCGAGGAAGATCGAGGCCCTCCGCAAGATCATTCAGTGTCAGCGGTGCGCCATCAAATGCGCCAAGTGCGGAGTCCAGCTTGACAGGGAGGGAAGCGAACCGGCAAGATACGTGCTGCCTTATCGCTTTTGCCTGAACTGCCAGGAGGAGTACGATGAATATCGTGATCGCCTGGAAAATAAGGGGGCACTCCCACGGTACTACTGGCACAACGACCTGTGGATGGCCGCCTGGAGCTGTTGGATCGAGCACCAGAAGACTCTTGATGAGTGTCGCCTCTCCAAGGAGTTTCTTCAGCTCCTGCGGGAAGTGGAGGAGCTTACTCAATGAATCTCATTTGAATCTCAATCGTTTCAGCGAAGGAGCGTGTGCATGATTGGCGGAATGGGAATGCCTGAACTGATCGTCATCCTGGTTATCGTTCTCGTCATTTTCGGAGCGGGAAAGCTGCCCGAGATCGGAGCAGGATTGGGCAAGGGGATCAAGAACTTTAAGAAGGCGACCCAGGATCCTCTCGATCTGCCGGAGGATAAATCCGAGCGGATCGAGAGCAGCAGCGAGTCGAAGGAAAAGACGGGCTAGCCCGGAATCCGGGCTTCCCCAGCCCGGAGGGCGGCCGAGCCGAGAAAGGAAGGGCCCTCGCAAGCTGGGGGATCCGCAGAGTTGGGATTGCCCCCCTGCATCGCCGGTTTTGTGTTTGTGTGCCGAATTTACAATGCCCCGCCTGGGTTTTCAAAAGGGAATGTCGTCATCCGGCGCTCCCGGGTCCGGAGGGAGGTAATCCGGAAGCGGTTGCGCTTCGGCGGAGGGGCGTCCTCTGGCTCCATAATCGGCCTGACCGCTCTGGGTCTGACCGCTGGCATCTCCCGGACCACCCAGGAACTGAATGTCCCGGGCCACCACCTCGGTGGTGTAGCGCTTTGTTCCCTGCTGGTCCTCCCACTGGCGCGTGCGCAGCTTGCCTTCCACATAGACGAGCTTGCCCTTGTTGAGGTAGGTCCCGCAACGCTCGGCCATCTTGTCATAAACGACGACTCGATGCCACTCGGGCCGATCCTCCCAGGTCCCCTCAGCCGTCTTGAACGGCTCGTTGGTTGCCAGATTGAAGTTGGCGACAGCCGTCCCGTTCGCCGTGTAACGCACCTCGGCATCGCTTCCAAGACGACCAACAAGAATCACTTTGTTCACGCCCCTCGCCATGACATTGTTCTCCTGAATGAGTTGATGATCTTTGCCGCCAGGGCAGCTCCTTCAAAACAGCCCCTGGCTCCATACATCTTTCCATGCCTTGGGGGCCGCGTCCGCCCCCGATGACCCCGATCCCCTCATCTATCGCGAGTGTAACTTCTTCCCTTCACACCCGAATCAAAAAAATGGTTAGTTGACTGAAAGGATGAAACAGTTTAAATTTTTGGGCCTGTCAAGTACCAACCTATTGTTTTCATAAGGATTATCCTGAGCTGGAGCGTGACAAGCCAGCTGGCGGCCGTGAGGCGGTATCACTTGAGACGCACATCTTCAAACATATTACATTTCACGGGATAAAAAGGGAACTGGAATGAGGGCTGTCAGATCGGTCTTCTTTTATGTGGTTTTGTTCCTGTTCACCATCTACTGTGGAGTGTGCGCCTACACGGCTTATCGACTCACGGGGAGGGCTGACAAAGCCCATTCCGTTGCCAGGCTCTGGGCCAGGGTTAACCTTCGACTGGCGGGGACCCGCGTTCATGTGGAGGGAATTGATCGGATCAAGGGTGAGCAGGCTTACATTTATGCGGCAAATCACCAGAGCCTGTTCGATATTTTTGCCTTGCTTGCCGCGATCCCGTATCCTTTTCGCTGGCTGGCCAAGGAGGAGCTTTTCAGAATCCCGGTGCTTGGCATTGCCATGGAAGCGTGCGGCGCTATTCCCATCGACCGCGGGGACAGGCACAAGGCTTTCGACAGCATCAACCGTGCGGCGGAGCTCGCCCGATTGGGGGCATCGGTTTTCATCTTTCCCGAGGGAACTCGGAGCCTTGACGGAGTCCTGCAGGAGTTCAAGGCGGGTGGGTTCATCCTGGCCATCAAGTCCCGGCAGCCCATTGTTCCCGTCAGCATCAGCGGATCCCATGGAGTCATGCCCAAGCAAGGAGAATGGAAGATACGTCCGGGAGTCATATTCATGAAGATATCCGACCCGATCCCCACCGAGGGGCTCACCGTGAGGGACCGGGACCGGCTTATCCGCTGGGTTCGGGGAGCGATCCGGAAGCATTTGCCTGTGAGCGAGGGAGGCATCGTGCCCGATGCAAGGCCGTCCACCGCCAGGTTCAGGATTTGAACCAAGGATTTGCCCCAAGGACCACACACGACGGTGCACTCGATGAATAGAATCAACGGCTCATCTCTGAAGTTCATACCCCTGGGAGGACTCGGCGAGATCGGCCTCAACATGATGGTTCTGGAGCTCGATGAGGACATTCTCCTGATCGATGCCGGCCTCATGTTTCCCGAAGAGGACATGTTCGGCGTCGATATTGTGATCCCGGATTTCGGTTACATCCAGAGAAACAGGGATCGCGTTCGGGGACTCATCGTGACTCACGGACACGAGGATCACATCGGTGCCATCCCTTTCCTCCTCCGCGAAATGAATCCATCCATTCATACAACGCCCTTGACTGCGGCCCTGATTCGCGAAAAGCTTCGGGAGCACGGTTTGCTCGAACGTTCTCACATCCATGAACGGAGACCTCGCGAGATTTTCAGCGTCGGCGCCTTCGAAATCGAGTTCATTCAGGTCTGCCACAGCATACCGGATTGCGTTGGGCTTGCCGTGCGTACTCCTTTGGGAGTGTTGATCCATTCAGGGGACTTCAAGATCGACCACACTCCCGTCGACGACAAGCGCTTTGACATGGCCCGCTTCGGCGCCTACGGCGAAGAAGGTGTCCTGGCGCTTCTGTCCGACTCCACCAACGTGGAGCGGGTCGGTTACACCCTTTCGGAAAAGGATGTTGGAGCCACGCTTCACGAGATCTTCCAGGGATGCTCGGGAAGGATCATCGTAGCGGTGTTCGCCAGCAATCTGCATCGCATCCAGCAAGTGATCCACCTGGCGCGTGAATTCGGAAGGAAAGTCCTCCTCAACGGGAAGTCCATGCTGACGAATGTTCGCCTGGCGAGGGAGTTGAATTACCTGGATTTTCCTGCAGAGCAAGAAATCTCTCTGCCCGAGCTCTCGCGCATGGACGACAGCCAGGTGGTGATGCTCACGACGGGCAGCCAGGGCGAGCCCATGAGCGCCCTGAGTCGCATGGCATTTAATGATCACAAGAAGTTGAAGGTCAAGCCCGGCGACACGATCATACTTTCGTCGAAATTCATTCCCGGCAACGAACGGACCATTCAAAAGATCATCAACCATCTTTATCGACAGGGAGCCGAGGTCATCTACGAGCAGGTGCGGGACATCCATGTTTCGGGGCATGCCTACCGCGAGGAGCTCAAGACCTTGATCAACGTGGTCAGACCTCGCTTCTTCATTCCCATTCACGGTGAATTCAGGCACTTGGTCAAGCATCGCCAGCTGGCTGCCATCATGGGGATCGCCCCCGAAAACTGCCTGCTCGTTGAAAACGGTGACATCCTGTCGCTGACAGCCGACGAGGCTTTCATCGAAGGTCAAATCGAAACCGGGCGGGTCTTTGTGGACGGAAAGGGGGTTGGTGATATTGGAGGATTGGTGCTCCGGGATCGCAGACACCTCTCGGAGGACGGGCTTGTCATCGCATTTGTTGTCATAGACCAGGACACCAAAGAGATCCTCAGCGGTCCTGACATCCTGAGCCGGGGGTTCATCCACGAGGGGACGAAACCCGAAATCCTGGACACAGCCAAATGCGTCATCCTCGAAATCTTCGATCGCCTGCACCAGGGTGACTTCGATATGGACTGCGCTGATCTGCAGAATGAAATCAAGCGCGAGCTCAGGCGTTTTTTCAGCCGCATTCTCGATCGACGCCCGGTCATTCACCCCATCGTGGTGGACGTTTAGACTTACCGTTGCCGGCGCCTGCCGTCGATCCCGCTCAGGGGATCAAACAGGCCCGTTGCCGATGATACATTACTTATCGAGGGATTTGGTGGACAGCAAAAAGCAAGACATTTTGGCTCTGACCATCCTGGTCATGACGCTCCTTCTTTCGTTCAGCCTGATTTCGTTCCATCCCTCGGACCCAACCCTCTTCAACGATGGAGTGAGCGCGGGCAGCCCCAGGAACTGGGTAGGCTCCTTCGGGGCCAACCTCGCATGGGCACTGCTCAGCATATTGGGGCTTGGTGCTTATGGAGTCATTGTCGTCGGTCTGTGGACTTCCTGGCTGTTTTTCCGAAACTACTGGCCATACGATGGATTCTGGAGCCACCTCCTAGGCTTGGGACTGCTGGTCTTGAGCCTGGTCAGCCTGATCTCCCTCCATGCCCCGACAGTCCCCATTCGGGGATTTGAAATGACTTCGGGCGGCAGCATTGGAATGGCTCTTGCCACGGCGCTGGAGCGCCAGCTTTACCTCATCGGAGCCCATATCCTCCTGGCTGGATTTCTGTTGTCCGGCCTGGTGCTGGTGGCGCCGGTTTCCCTCCAGACCCTGTTGTGTCGACTGTTCTCCCTGTGCTGTGGATCCATAAAGGCTGCGGGAAAGGGAGCATCCCTGCTCAACATTCTATTCGGACGCGGCGGTCGTGAGCCGCAACCGGAGAAAGCGGTTGCAGTCAAGAGATCGCAAAGAAAGGTATCCGAGCCCCCCATCGAGGTGATTCCCGCCGAAGTCGTCCCGATTCCCCGCAGGAAACGTCAGAAAGAGGCGCTTCCCGCCCCCGATTTTTCTCCGCCGCCCGAGGGGACTTATGCCCTGCCGCCCCTTGATATTCTAGACACCTACGAACAGGACCGTACAAGGCCGGAAACCAGGAAACTGGAAGAGAACGCCCGTGCCCTGGAAGAGAAGCTGGCAGATTTCGGGGTTCAGGGGAAGGTGATCGGCATCCTGCCGGGACCGGTAATCACGATGTACGAGTACGCGCCCGCCCCGGGCATCAAGATCAGCCGGATCGTCGGGCTTTCGGATGACCTGGCCATGGCCCTCAAGGCCGTGAGTCTCCGCGTGGTGGCACCCATTCCCGGCAAGGCGGCCATCGGCATCGAGCTGCCCAACCCGAAGCGCGAACTGGTCTCCATGCGGGACGTTCTCGCCTCCGAGGTCTTCGGGAGCTCCCCAGCCCCGCTCACTCTGGCGCTGGGTCAGGATATCACGGGGCAGCCGGTCAGCGCCAATCTGGCCAAAATGCCCCACCTCCTGATTGCCGGTGCCACCGGAACGGGAAAGAGCGTCTGCATCAACAGCCTGCTGAGCAGCCTGCTCTTTCGCAACACGCCCGAAGACCTGCGATTGCTCCTCATCGACCCCAAGCGTATCGAGCTCAACACTTACGAGGGTATTCCACACCTCATCCATCCGGTGGTGACGGATGCCAAGCTCGCTACGCGGGCCCTTCGATGGGCTGTAGAGGAGATGGAGCTTCGTTACAAGCTTCTGGCCGACAAGGGTAGCCGTAACATCGAGGGGTACAATCGAGCCCTGGCCAGGGAAAAACCGAAGCCTGACCCGGAGCCGTCTCCGCCGGACCAGGAGGTCGGCCTGCCCCATCATCGGCTCCCGTATGTGGTAGTGGTCATTGACGAACTGGCTGATCTCATGATGGTTGCATCCCGCGAGGTCGAGGAATCCATAACTCGACTTGCGCAGATGGCCCGGGCTGCGGGAATTCACCTTGTCCTCGCGACTCAACGCCCGTCTGTGGATGTGCTCACGGGAATCATCAAGGCGAACATCCCTACGCGCATTTCTTTCCAGGTCTCCTCCCGCATCGACTCCAGGACCATTCTAGACACCCAGGGAGCCGAAAGCCTTTTGGGGAACGGAGACATGCTCTTTCTTCCACCCGGTACGGCCAAGCTGCAGCGCATTCACGGCGCTTTCGTCTCGGACAACGAGGTGCAGAGGCTTACCGATTTCTGGCGCAGCCAGAAGATCGCCGAGGACCCGCTCAGGAATCGGGTGAACTTTGAGGAAAATGGCGGGGGGGCTGACCTTGCATCCGAGGAGGTTGACGAGCGTTACCAGGACGCCATTGATATCGTTCTGGAGACTCGCCAGGCATCCATTTCCATGTTACAGAGAAGACTTCGCGTGGGGTACAATCGCGCGGCGCGAATGATCGAACTCATGGAACAGCAGGGCATTGTGAGCTCCTCCGACGGCGTCAAGCCCAGGGAAGTCATTGGCCGCCGTCCCTGAGAGAAACGAGGTTTCCAGCAGAGCCATGAAATGGAGAGTTCTCAACCATGCTGCCCTCGTGGCAGCACTGTGCTGGTGCGGTTGGGTTCCGTTCGGCCTTGCCGCCGAAGGGCCCGGCCTTTCGCTCAACGAGATCCTTCGCAGGACCGAAGCTCAATATCAGAAGATTCAGGCTTTCACCGCCACATTTCGGCAGGTCACCTCATCGGGAGCGGCAAGTTCCATGGCCACCGAGGCGTACGGAAAGTTGTATTATCAAAAGCCTCGACAAATGCATTGGGCCTACGAAGAGCCGGAGAAACAGGTTTTCGTCGCAAATCAGCGATTGGCATGGCTTCACATTCCATCGGAAAAGCAGATATCGCTTTTCGACGCCAAGACGTTCTTCTCGTCACCGCTGGCCCAAACGTTCTTCGATGGGATCATTGAGCTGAGAAAGCACTTTGAGGTCAGCCTGGACCCCAGGCTTTCCACCGAAGAGCTCGCTGTTCTGAACCTCACTCCCAAGAAGGAGGATCCCAACATCAAGTCCCTCAGTCTGACCGTGGATTTGACGACTTACCGGATATCCACCATCGAAAGCATCGATGCCCTTGGCAACTCCAACCGCATCTCGCTGGAAGGCCAGACAATCCTGCCCCGCGTGGACTCGGCCCTCTTCCAGCTCAGCATTCCTCCATCCACCACGGTCGTCGATCCTGACGGTCGCGAGATTCCGCCCGCGGACATCGACAGACTGAAGCAGGAGCTTCAGTCGAAACAGGGAACCTAATGTCACAGGAAATCATCCAGGAAATCGAAAGACTCAGGTCACGCAGGCGGGCTGTCATTCTTGCCCACAACTACCAGCCACCCGAGATTCAGGACATTGCCGACCTCACGGGCGATTCCCTCGAACTGAGCCGCAAGGCAGCTGAAACCGATGCCTCGGTCATCGTTTTCTGTGGCGTTGCCTTCATGGCCGAAACGGCAGCCATCCTGAATCCAGACAAGACCGTTCTGCTCCCACGCCCCGAGGCCGGCTGTCCCATGGCGGACATGATCACGGCGGATGACATGAAACGGATACGAGCCGAACATCCCGATGTTCCCATCGTTACTTATGTGAACTCCACGGCAGCCGTGAAAGCCGAAAGCGATGCCTGCTGCACCTCTGCCAACTCCGTTCGCGTGGTGAGCTCATTCGAGAATGCGTCAACCGTTTACATGGCTCCTGATCAGAATCTCGCCCGGTATACCGCGCTCCATGCGGCCAAGAAAATTCTTCACTGGCACGGGTATTGCCCATTTCACCACGCCTTGCAGCCTGATGAGGTGCTCCTTCGAAAACAGGAGCATCCTGAAGCCCTTTTCCTTGCGCATCCCGAGTGTCGGCCCGAGGTGCTTTCCCTGGCGGACCGGGTCATGAGCACGTCCGGCATGTTGCGCTACGTGCACGAGAGTTCCCACGGTTCCTTCATCGTCGGCACCGAGGTCGGCATTCTCCATCCCATGCGACGGATGAACCCCGGCAAGGAATTCCATGCCGCGTCCGAGAAAATGCTCTGCCCTCACATGAAGAAGATATCCCTGGACGACGTTGTCCATTCCCTGGAGACCCTGGAACCTCGCATTTCGGTGCCTGAAGACATTCGCGTCAGGGCACTCAAGGCTGTCGAGCGAATGCTTCTGATCTCCTGAGCCGCAGGCAGCGGTTCTGGATAAGTTGTGCTGCGTTTGCCTCACTGCGGATCACCATAGATGCCTGAAAGAGCCAAACCGCGTATCGCCATCACCATGGGTGATCCCTGCGGCATCGGGCCCGAAATCATCGTCAAGCTGTTTGCCGGCCGACCTGCCCATGGCGATGAATCACTGCTCGTCGTGGGTGACCCCGGCGCCCTCGAAGGCGCTTCGAAGCTGCTGGGAGCCCGATTGCGGATCTGGCCGATTGAAGGTCCGGAGCAATGGCGGGATTTGCCCGTCAGCGGCGCCATTCCGGTTGTTGCGCCCCTGCCCCTCGCCCCGGAGGATCGGGTCTATGGAGCGCCCACGGGGCCTTCATGCCTGTGCGCTATTCGCTGCATCGAGCTCGCAGTCTCCTTGGCCATGAGAGGTGCCGTGGACGCTGTCTGCACCTGTCCCATCCACAAGGGGAATCTTCATCGGCATGGCTTCAGCTTTCCCGGGCACACGGAATTCCTTTGCGATCTCACCGCATCACGTCGAGCTGTGATGATGCTGGCAGGGCCTCGGCTGCGCGTTTCCCTGGCGACCATTCATGAGCCCCTGTGGCGTGTGCCCCAGCTCATCTCGCCGGAAAGCCTGGCGGAAACCACACGAATCACGGCCGAATCCCTCGTGCGGGATTTCGGCATCCCGACACCGCGCATCGCCGTGGCCGCTCTCAACCCACACGCGGGGGAAGGCGGCCGTTTTGGCCGCGAGGACCTGGAGATCATCGAGCCAACCGTCGCGGGTCTCAAAAACGCGGGTTTGTGCATTTCAGGCCCATACCCCGCGGATACATTGTTCCTTCGCGCCTTTCGTGGAGAATTCGACGCAGTGGTGGCCATGTATCACGACCAGGGTCTCATTCCCGTCAAGTTGGTCCATTTTCATGATGCGGTCAACACCACCCTCGGACTGCCCATCATCAGGACATCGGTGGACCATGGCACCGCTTACGAGCTTGCCGGCACGGGGCAAGCCGATGCCGGCAGTCTCGAAGCGGCCGTCCGAATGGCGTCTTCAATGGCGCGCCATCGTTTTTCCCTGGCATGATGAAACAGATCCGGATACGTGGCGCCCGGCAGCACAACCTGAGGAATATCGATCTCGACATTCCACGGGATCGATTGACCGTCATCACCGGCGTCAGCGGCTCGGGCAAGTCTTCCCTCGCCTTCGACACCATCTTTGCCGAGGGGCAGAGGAGGTACCTCGAGGCCCTCTCCGGCCGAAGGCGGCAGTACCTTCAGGCGTTGGACAAACCCGATGTGGATGAGATCATCGGAATCAGCCCAGCCATCGCCATCGAACAGAAACGGGTGGGTCGAAATCCCCGCTCGACCGTCGGGACTCTCACGGAGATCCACGACCTGCTCAGGGTCTTGTTCGCCCGTGTCGGAACCCGGCACTGCCCGAAGTGCGGACAGGCCGTCGTAGCCTACGCCATTCCGGACATGCTCCGGGAGATTGGGAATACCTGGACCGACGGATCGAGGCTCCTGGTCCTGGCGCCCCTCGAGCCCATCCCGGAGAAAGGACTTGCCTCCCTGATCGCCAGATTGCGAAAAGAGGGCTTTGCGCGTATCAGGCTTGACGGAAAAGTGATCGACCTGGATCCGCCGCCCCACCTGCCCCGCCGGCCATTGTACGAGCTGGAAGTCGTGGTCGACCGAATCGTTTTCAGCGCATCGAGGCCTTCCAGGCTCATCGAGGATATCGAGCTCGCTCTCAAGTACGGTGGAGGGATCACGACCATCGCCGACACGCAGGGCATGGCCAGGAGCTTCTCGGACCGCTTTGAGTGCACCATGTGCAAGATCGATTTGCCCGCCATCAGTCCCAGCACCTTCTCCTTCCACCACCCCCAGGGCGCGTGCCCACGCTGCAACGGACTGGGCTCCGAATCTGCAAGGCCGAAGCCCTCATCCCTTCGCAAAACTCGAGGAACTACGGGCGAGTCTCCTGAATCGACGACCGGCAAGGCATTCAGGGGCAGGAGCCCCCAGGGACTGGAAGCGAGGGAGCGAACGGGCCCGGATGATCCCAATGGAGATCATGAAGTGACTTGCTCCGGCTGCGGAGGAAGCCGCCTGAATCCCACGGCAAGATCCGTTCGAATCCATGGATTGGGTATCCATGAGGTCTCGGACCTTCCCTTCAACCAGCTGAGTAATTGGCTTCGAGGTGTCCCCCTATCGGCGTCACTGGAGAAAATCGCGTCCCCTCTCATTTCCGAAATCCTCCAGCGTTCAGCGACCATGGAACGGCTCGGCCTGGGCTATCTCTGCCTCAGTCGATCCGCCGTCTCGCTCTCGGGGGGCGAGGCTCAGCGCGTTCGACTCGCGCAGCAGATCGGCTCCCAGCTCACTGGAATCCTTTATGTGCTCGACGAGCCAAGTATCGGCCTTCACCCTCAGGATCATCATCGTCTCATGAAGATCATCCGGGAGCTGAGAGATGCCGGGAATACAGTGATTGTGGTCGAGCACGACCGCGAAACCATTCTTGAGGCCGATCATGTCATCGACATGGGGCCGGGGGCTGGATCCCTCGGCGGACAGGTCGTCTTCTCGGGCACACCCCGACAGCTCGTGCAACAGGCTTCTTCATTGACGGGCCAGTACCTTTCGGGGAAAAAGTCTATCCAGATCCCCAGGCGCCGCACGCCCTTCTCCCGCGGAAGCCTCGGCATCCAGGGAGCCACAGGCCACAATCTCAAGGACATCAATGTCGACATTCCCCTCGGCTGCATCACCTGCGTGACCGGGGTGTCTGGGTCCGGAAAAAGCACCCTCGTGCTGGACACTCTTTACAGGACCCTCGCACAGCATCTCTACCGAGCCACATCCGCCCCAGCCCCTCACCGAAAAATCGTTGGACTTGACTCCGTTCGCAAGGTTCTTCTGGTTGACCAGTCCCCCATCGGCAAGAATCCGCGATCGACGCCCGCAACCTACACGGGACTCCTCACTCATATCCGCCAGCTCTTCGCCAGGCTTCCCGAAGCCCGGGCCAGGGGCTACGGTCCGGATCGATTCAGCTACAATGTCAAGGGAGGTCGATGCGAATCGTGTCGAGGTGACGGAGCTTTGAGCGTTGACCTCGTCTTCCTCCCGGAAGTCACCTTCACCTGTCCGGCGTGCAACGGATCGCGTTACAACCCAGAGACTCTCCAGATTCTTTTCAAGGGCCATTCCATTGCCGACATTCTGTCCATGTCCGTCTCCGAGGCACTGATGCTCCTCGAGAACGTCCCCTCCATCCGGCACCCCCTGGAGATCCTGCAGGAGATCGGATTGGGTTATCTCGTCCTCGGGCAGTCCGCACTCACCCTTTCCGGCGGTGAAAGCCAGCGCGTCAAGCTCGCCTCCGAACTCAGCCTCCGATCCACCGAGCCGGCACTGTTCATTCTCGATGAACCGACGACGGGGTTGCACTTCGAGGACATCTCCCAGCTGATGCACATTCTTCAGCGGCTGGCCGACGCCGGACACACCATAATCCTCATCGAGCATCATCTGGACGTCATAAAGAGCGTGGACTACGTGATCGACCTGGGACCCGGCGGTGGCGATGCTGGAGGGAAGATAGTGGCGATGGGCTCTCCCGAGGAAGTTGCCGCCGCCGCGCATTCCGTCACGGGGCGATTCCTGCGCAAAAGCCTCCAAGAATCCTGCATGGCTGTAAGCTGAACCCCACCGGGCTCAGGAGCCAAAGGAGAGATGGTACGCGATGGCATCCAGCTTGATGGTGAAATCGACATTCTCCACGTGGCAGCAGTCGGGAACCTGGATCTGAACCGGCGCAAAGTTGAGAATACCGTTGATGCCACCAAGCACCAGCTGGTTGGCCACGCTCTGAGCGGCGCTGGCGGTGGTGGCGATGATGCCGATGTGCACCTCGCGCTCCTTGATGACCTCCTCCAGTTCATCCACGTGATTGATGGTCAATCCGTTGGGCAGGCGCTTGCCGACCTTCTGAGGATCGGTGTCAAAAGCAGCCGTGAAGATATACCCGTGTTTGATGAAGTTGCCATGCCTGATGAGCGCCGACCCAAGATTTCCCAAGCCGATCATGGCGAGGTTCCAGGGCCGGTTGAGCCCCAGGATTTCCTTGATCTGGTTGACCAGGTCGCTCACACGGTAACCAACACCTCGAACTCCGAATTCACCAAAATAAGCCAGGTCCTTCCTGATCTGCGCAGGGTTGACACCGCACTGCTTTGCCAGCCGTTCAGAAGAAATGACGTCCACCTCATCTTCGAGCAATTCCTGCAAGGTTCGCATGTAAATTGAGAGACGATTGATGGTGGCCATTGGGATCTTGGCGAATTTCATACTTCATCCTCAGAAGAGCCGTCGTCACATGCCGGGATGATGTGGCCGGGCCGGTCACCAATCTGTGCATGGCACCCGTGCCCATCCCGGCCCCTACGTATGTATGTGATATTCTTCACATTATTGACCTAAAAAATAGGCCTGGAACCATTCGGGAGCCGAAACCCGGGGCGCGGGACGCCGAGGGCGTCCCGCGCCCCGGAATTTCGCTCACTTACTGCATTGCAGCAGAATTACTTCGCCAGGCCGACAAAGGTCTGAATGGCTTTGGAGACCGGGTTGGCGTAGATCAGGATGAGCGCAACAACCAGAGCGTAAATGGAGAGCGACTCGATCATGGCCAGACCGATCAGCATAGTGACGGTAACCTTACCGGAAGCGTCGGGGTTGCGTGCAATGCCTTCCACGGCGCCCTTGACGGCGATACCCTGGCCAATGCCGCAGCCGAAGGCGGCGATGGCAATACCAAAGCCCGCGGCCACCGCCGAGTAGACGAAGAACCGCATTCCTTCGGCCTTGTCTCCGCCTGCGTCTGCGGCGAAAGCCAGCGTCGTCAGCCCGAGTACCAGGATAGTCGTCAGCAACCCAATTCTTTTGGACATACACTTACCTCCTTCGTTTGATAAAATGGTTTTTGTGATGAGACCTCATATGTTCGCGGCCAGTCCTCCAACCGAAAACCGCCTGGATTCCAGTATCAGTGAGCGTGCTCCATGGCCCCAGCAAAGTACATCATGGACAGCAGGCAGAAGATGAAAGCCTGAATGAAGCCGGTGAAAAGACCGAGGAACATCATCGGCAGGGGCGCAAGATAGAGACCCGCCAGGAAGAAGAGGATGCCCAGCACCAGCTCCTCGCCGAAGACATTGCCGAAGAGACGAATGGAGAGGCTCAACACGCGGGCGCCGTGGCCGATGAGCTCGATGGGCATGATCAGAGGCGTCAGCCACCAGACCGGCCCCATGAAGTGCTTGACGTACTTGACGCCGTGAAATTTGACACCGAGAACATGGGTGAAGACCACCACGATGAGCGCACAGGCCGCCGTCGTGTTGATGTTGGCCGTGGGTGCAAAGAAACCGGGAATCATGCCGAGGTAATTGCTGCACAGGATGAAGAGGCCGAGGGAAGCGATCAGAGGGAAGAGGAACCTGCCATGCTCTCCGGTGATCCCGATCATGAACTCCTCGATTCCGGTGAGTACCGTCTCGAAAAAGTTCTGGCCGCCCTGGGGCACCATCGTCAGAGTGCTCGCCGCAAGCTTGGCCAGCACCAGGAGGACCAGCATCACCAGCCATGCGTAGGTGACATGAGGCTGCAGCACCAGCTCGGTCAACGTGTGGGCCTCTTCGGCACCGACGACCGGAAGCCCCATCTTCTCGAACAAAAGGTTGAGAAAAAGAATCGGGTGTTCCATAGGCTAACTTTCCCCCTTTTTCCTGAGCATGACGTAAAACTCCCGGCCTCCAACCAGCATAATGCTCAAAACCACCACTGAAAGCCCCACCACAAAAGGAATGGGCTCGGCCCAGCGGTAGTAGACAGCTAAGAATACGATGAACAGGGTCGTCAAAAACCTGACGTAATAGCTGAAAAAAACCCCTCCTTTTCGGGGCAGTTGGCCCGGTGTTTCGAAAGCCCGCCTGAGCTGCCATTTAAGGACCCGGAAGCTCAGGGTGCTGATGACCGCCCCCAACAGCACGCCGACCGCGAAAGACCCAGAGGCCACGAGCCAAGCCGCAAGCGGGAAGGCAATCAGGAGCATCACATTGAAGGTCTCGACCCGCTTGAGCAACTCGTCACTGGTGAGGTAATCCCGCAAGAACCACCGATCCTCTATGGCTTCTTCTTGTCCTGCTCTTCCTTCTGTTGCTGGCGTATGTACCTGTAGTAGTTGCGAAACCCGGCAAAAACCCCCATCACCAGAAACACCAGCTTGAGCCAAGTCGTCCCAAACACCGAGTCCAGCCACCATCCGACGGCAAGCCCGATCAGGACGGCCAGACCCCATTGCAGCCCCATGCTCATGCCGGTCGAGATCTGATGAATGTACTCTTTGGTTTCTCGTTTCATCATACCACTTCGTGTAAATGTTCACGTGCTTCCTAGCACAGTCAACCAGGTCAGTCAAACCATTTTTAGGAAGCTACGTATCCCTGACCTCCTTGACTCTCTTGAAGGCATGCCTGGCGGCCTCGACCGTTCGATCCAGGTCTTCGAAGGTATGGGCCGCGCTGATGAAGAATGCCTCGAACTGAGACGGCGCAAGGTAGATCCCCCGCTTCAACATCTCCTGGAAGAAAACCGCATAGGCCTGAGTGTCCGAACTCTGAGCCGTCTCGAAGTCGCGGACCAGCCGGTCCGTAAAAAATGCACACCCGATGGAGCCCACTCTCGTCTGAAAGATCTTCACACCGGCCGTCTGGGCCGCCTGAGCCATTCCCCGGGAGAAGTGCTCGGCCTTCGAATCGAGCTCCTTGTAGAGCCCTTCATCCCTCAGCAACTGGAGGACCGCCAGCCCGGCGTTCATGGCCAGGGGATTTCCCGATAGAGTCCCCGCCTGGTAAACGTCTCCCTCGGGAGCCATTCTGACCATGATGTCCCGCCTTCCGCCATAGGCTCCAACAGGCAGACCTCCACCGATGATTTTCCCAAGGCACGTCAGGTCGGGCGTGATTCCGTAAACCTCCTGCGCTCCCCCCGGCGCCAGCCGGAAACCCGTGATGACCTCATCGAAAATGAGGAGTGCCCCGTATTGGGTACAGAGCTCCCTGAGCCCAGCCAGGAATCCATCCTCGGGAACAACCACCCCCATGTTCGCAGCAACCGGCTCCACAATGACGGCCGCCACCTCCGGGCCAGCTGCCTCCATGACTTCACGTACCGCTTTCAGGTTGTTGTAAGGGACCGAAATGGTGTGCCGGGCGACTTCATCCGGGATGCCCGGACTGCCGGGAATCCCCAGAGTGGCCAGCCCCGATCCGGATCGAACCAGGAGACTGTCCACATGTCCGTGATAACACCCGTTGAATTTGACGATCCTCTTGCGACCCGTGAAACCGCGAGCCAGGCGAATCGCGCTCATGGTCGCCTCGGTTCCGGAGTTCACCATTCGGACCATCTCGATGGAAGGCACCATTTCCACCACCATCCGAGCCATGCGAAGCTCGACTTCGGTGGGAATCCCGTAGGAGGTCCCCCTTTCCGCCGCGGATTTCACGGCCTCCACCACCCGAGGGTGTGCATGCCCAAGAATCATTGGTCCCCAGGAGGCCACGTAATCGATATAGCTGTTTCCGTCCACATCCACGATGCGGGAGCCCCTGGCCTCCTTGATGAAGAGCGGAGTGGCCCCCACGGCACGTGCGGACCTTACGGGGCTGTTCACCCCCCCTGGAATCACCGCACAGGCCTCCTCATAGAGCTTTTTCGAACCTTCCCATGCCATTGGACAACCCCCTCTCATCTCTTCCCCGTCATGCGATGGCAGTCCCTTCCGAGGGTGCAATTTCATACTGTTCCAGGTGAAACTCAGAATCCCCCCTGACCAGGATCCTCGCATGCAGCCGCTCCTCAAGCCGCTCCAGGGGACCTCGTTCCTCGTCGCAGAAGCGCGCAGCCACCTCAGGGTGAACGATGACGGTCACGTTTCTTCCGAAGAACTCGACCCGCTCACGCTCAAGCTCCCTCAGTATTTCATAACAGACCGTCTGCTTGGACTTGAGGTACCCTTCCCCGTCGCAATAGAAACAAGGCTCACAAAGCGTTCTGCCAATGCTTTCCTTCGTTCGCTTGCGGGTCATCTCGATCAACCCGAGCTCGGACATGCGCAGAATGTTGGTCTTGCTCTTGTCTTTCCTCATGGCCTCCTTCAGGGCGTTGAAAACCTTCTCCCGACTGGCCTCCTTCTCCATGTCAATGAAATCGATGATGATGATCCCGCCGATGTTTCTGAGGCGAAGCTGGTAGGCGATCTCCTTGACCGCCTCCAGGTTCGTTTTCAGTATGGTTTCCTCCAGGTTCCGCTTCCCGACATACCTGCCCGTGTTCACATCGATGGCGGTGAGGGCCTCTGTCATCTCGATAACGATATAGCCCCCGGACTTGAGCCAGATCTTCTTGCTCAGCGCCCGTTGGACCTCCATCTCGATTCCATAGCCGTCGAAGACCGGCTCCTCGCCCTCGTAGAGCTCCACGGCCGACTGCAGCGCCGGCATGAAGGTTTCAATAAAGCCGAGGACTTTTCTGTACTCTGCCTCCGAATCGATCACCAGTCGGTCCACCTCCTTGGTGAACAGATCTCGAACCGCCCTGAGCGTGATGTCCAGCTCCTGGTACACCAGAGAGGGCACCGAAGCGCGCTCCGCCCTGCGCTGGATGCTCTCCCACAGCTTCAGGAGAAACTCCATCTCGGCCTGCAGCTTGTCCGGCTCCACATCTTCGGCGGCCGTTCTCACGATAAAGCCGCAATGAGGAGGTTTGATGGCGCACATGATCTCCCGGAGCCGCTTGCGCTCCTTTTCGTTCTCTATTCGTCTCGAAACCCCCACGTGATCCATGGTGGGCATGAAGACCAGATTCCTTCCGGGCAAGGTGATATGCGTGGTGATGCGCGCTCCCTTGCTGCCGAGGGGCTCTTTGGCGACCTGCACCAGGATTTCCTGACCCTCCTGCAGCCGGTCCTCAATGGGGATTTCCTCCAGGGCCACACGATCCCCTATCTCGTCGGACTCCACTTCCCCGGGGCTTTCCTCGTGCTCCAGCGACTCACCGCCGTCCTCCGTCGAGCAGGAATTCATGAAGAGGCGGTCCAGATCCTCCATGGGACGCTGCACATCGCTCACGTAAAGAAACGCCGCCTTCTCCAGGTTGATGTCCACAAAGGCGGCCTGCATCCCTGGAAGCACGCGCACCACCCGCCCCTTGTAGATGTTCCCCGCAATTCCGCGATCCGAATTGCGCTCGACATAGAGCTCCGCCACCTGACCGCTTTCAACCAGAGCGACTCTTGTTTCGAAAAAATCACTGTTTATGATGACCTCGGAGGACATGGTGAGCACCTTCCTTCAACGGCATTCGAAACCGATATGGGTCGCATGGGATCGTCATCCCTCGGCGATATGGACATTTTGCAGACTCTTAATTGATGCGCTAGCTCGGATTGATCCGGCAGCAGGTGGCTCAGGATTGTGGAGGGCCGGAAGCAGAGATTCCTCCTCTCCATCACATCCATCTCGATGGTGTGCTGGTCGATACGGCGCAGATCCATGAGAACGGCCCACAAGGGTGCCGAGATGCGACCCTTTTTGGTTTCCTTGAACAGCACCCCATCCGGCCGCCGATCCCAGTCCCGGGCCAGACGCTCCGTCAATGCCAAAGGAAGGGAAGTCACTCGATAAGTGACGCAAAGGCTTTCCGTCCTTTGGGGCCGACGCTTCAGCAATTCGGCCTTTTCCACCCTCAAACCCGCGGGCATCGCGCCGTTCAGCGCCTGCCTCACCTGCTCCGGCTCAAGCTTGCGACCGAGGGTCAGGATCGCTCTCTCGACCAGACTTTCCATCCCCAGGGGAAGCGCTTCCTCGAAGGAGAGCATGAGATGCGGGTGGAACCCCGAGGAATAGACGGCCGGCAGGCCCGACCTCCTCACGGCGCGGATCAGGCCCCGGGCGACTTCCAATTGTCCATGGTAGCGAAGATCTCCCACCTTGCTGTATTGGAGCAGGTAGAGGAACTGACTTCCCTCCTCCCTCACCCGAGCCGCCCGATGCGGCCCTTCCGATGAGGGAGCCACCACCTCCTGCAGCTGAGGAAATACCGTCCGGTGATCGCAAACGCCACAGGCGGAGCATGCTTCCCATCGACAGTCGGGAGTCAGGGACTCCCGAAGACTTCTTTCCAGCTCCTCCACCAGGAAACCGCTTTCAACGCCCGAAGAGAGATGCCGCCAGGGCAGCACTTCGTTCAGACCTCGCGCCCTCTCGGCGTAGAAACAAGGCTCCAGCCCCGCCTCCTCGAAAGCCCTCGCCCAGATTCGGGGCTGGAACTGCTCGCCCCAGCCATCGAAGCGGGCCCCCAATCCGTAAGCCCTTTCGATGACACAGCCCAGCCGGCGATCTCCGCGCGAGAAAACCGCTTCCAGGATGCTCTGATCGGCGTCGTTCCATTTCACTCTCAGGCCCGGCCGATTCATGCGCCCCCTGAGCAGAGCGATCCGCTCCTCGATCAGGCTTCTGGAGAGCTGCGGGTGCCATTGGAAAGGAGTATGAGGCTTTGGAACAAAAGTGGAAATCGACACATTGAGCGAGGCCCTCTTTTTACCCGCGAGCTGCCATACGCGGTGGGAGAGTCGAATCAGGGCCTCCAGGTCCTTGTCATCCTCGGTGGGCAGACCAATCATGAAGTAAAGCTTGAGCACTTTCCAGCCGAGGGAGAACGCATTCTGCGCGGCCACCAGCAGCTCGTCATCGGTCACGGGCTTGTTGATCACCCGGCGCA
>Ga0101944_10001717_pt1 | contig 42229 bp, 37 predicted proteins | sample DewCreD2012metaG_FD_75245 | JGI IMG/M metagenome (GOLD analysis project Ga0101944, IMG submission 75245) | Hot spring sediment bacterial and archeal communities from British Columbia, Canada, to study Microbial Dark Matter (Phase II) - Dewar... ... | reverse complement strand
CTCTTGTTCTTTCAAGAGATGCGAATATTATTGATACAATTCTTTACGGCTTATCACCATTTATTGAATCATCATCTCCGGTTTTTGCTTCACAGAAAATGTTTATTGTTCAGGCGATAATAAATTTCTTCGTTCATTCAGGAAGCGGACAGGCAGCTTTAACAATGCCTATTATGGCTCCACTTGCAGATTTAGCCGGAGTTACAAGACAGACAGCTATTCTTGCATTTCAGTTTGGTGAGTATACAAATATAATTATTCCGACTTCTGCTGTTACGATGGGTGCGTTATCTATGGCTCGTGTTCCATGGGATAAATGGGCTAAATGGGTTTTACCGTTAATGATAATTCTTTTTCTATTAGGATTTATTTTACTTATTCCGCCAAACTTAATTGGATGGCATTGATATTAAAAAATTTTTTAATCAACAACAAAAGAGGTGCACTATGAAAAAAGTTATAATCATTTATTTATTTACTATTCCGTTATTGATGTTTAGTTGTTCTAAAGACACGGATATAGCAACAAATCCAAGTTCATCCAAGGATTTCATCGCAAAAGTTATCTCACCATATTTTTATTGGACAACTTTTACCTACTGGGACCCTTTGTATAATAAGTATTTTACCCATTGTACTCCAGACTACTCATTCACATACCAAGGTTATAATTTTGAGTTAGATTATTCTAGGATTAATAATAATAATGGAACATATCTAAATACAATTATTGTCAATGAAAACGGAGTTTTAAGGACAACAGTTTCTTGGTCAAATAGTGATTACCAATACAATCCAAGGACTATTTTAAGTCCTACTTTTAGCATCAATAATCAAATGTTAAGACTCAGTATTTATGTAGATGAATTTTATGTACCAATGCAAGCGTATAGTGAACCATATAGTATTAGAGTATCAATCTCTGATGGAAGATAAAATAAATTATTACAAAGGAGAATAAAAATGAAAACCATATTTACATTCATTCAGTTTTTATTAATATTTTTTGTTTTATCAACTAATCCAGTTCTTGGACAAGTGGATCTAGTATTCGATAAATACAACATTTATGTTAGCCAATATGGACGTGTATCAATTTATTCCGTTCCTGACAATGTAAGGCAGCTATATAGAGCAGCTCTGTTAGTAGGTACAGGTTATGATTCAGTTTTTGATTTAACTTTTGATAAAGATATTGAAGATTCAACTCAGTTATTAGCCGTACCAACTTTTGGAGATTATGAAATTTATGGAAGTTATAATAATAATTACTCTGGTGCACCACCTAATGTATTAGAGAAAGAGAATATTTATTGCTGGCAATCAATTGGTGCATTTATAATAAAGTATACTGTGATTAATCGAGAACCAAATCCAATCAATGCTTTAATAGGGCTGGAATTTTTGCCAAGAATAAACAATAACAGAGCAGGTGGAGATACAGTTACTTTTTCAAGTCAGAGCAAAATTTTATCAGCTAAAAATGGTCGGTCGGTTGGCTTTAAAGCTCTATCTGAAGATTTGAAATCAGTTGGAATGTTTTACTACTTCACAAACTATGAATCAGATTCGTTATTTTATCAATGGTTAAGCTACAACTCGTTTGACACACTTTTTATAACGAATCCTTCTGATCCTAATGTCGACGCTCCAGCAATAATTCCAGCATTTAATCAAAGAACAATTAACTCAAATGATTCTACAGTAATATATGTCGCTATTGGTTTTGGGGAACAGGAATCCGAAATGTTAACTGCATTAGCAAATGCACAACAATTATATGATACTTTAACTTCTGTGATTGAGGAAAAGTTTGAAATCGTTTATGACTTCAGATTAAATCAAAATTATCCAAATCCGTTTAATCCAAATACCATTATCAGCTGGAATGTTCCTTTTGATAGTTATCAGACATTGAAGGTTTATGATGTATTGGGAAATGAAGTTGCTTCTTTGGTTAATGAATATCGTACTGCAGGAAGTTATTCAATCAACTTTAATGCAAGCAATCTCAGCAGCGGAGTTTATTATTATAAACTCACTGCAGGAAAATTCTCTGAAACTAAAAAGATGATTTTAATGAGATAAAAAATTATTGTCGCACTGAGAGTTTATCGAGGTGCGGCAATTTCTTAATCTATGGTTAGCCGTTATAAAGAAATAAGAGAGAAAATTCAGAGCAAGTATGATTCGCTGCCTTTGAATCAACGCAAGGTTGCCGATTTTGTGATTGATAACTTCGACAATATTCCTTTTGTGGATGTTCACGAAGTTTCAAAGCAAGTCGGGGTAAGTGTTGCTTCTGTTATCCGGTTTGCTCAAAGTGTTGGATTCACCGGATTCAGTGAATTGCGTGATGCAGTTTCAGATTCGCTGAAAAAACATCTTAAGAAAAATGAAATCTTCTCTCTTGTTGATAAAAGTAAATTCGATAATGATATTCTCACATCTGTGGCGAATATGGATGTGAAAAATATAAATGATACTTTAACCAATATTGATAGAGAAACTTTCAATAAAGTAATAGAATTAATTCTTCAATCAGATAGAGTTTATACGGCAGGATTAGGTATCTCTTATTTGCTTGCAGAAATTCTTTCTTATCAACTAACTCAAGTGGGTGTTGATGCTTCTGTTCTTAAACATACACATACTCTTTTCCACGAGCAGATTTTGTATATGAAGAAAAATGATTTACTGGTATGCTTTTCATTTCCACCGTATTCTAAAGAAACAGTTGATGTTGCAAAGTTTGCAGATAAAAACGGTATCGGAGTAATTAGTATCACAAATAAATCTACTGCACCAATTGCTGCTTCTTCAAAAGCAGTTCTTACAGTAAAAAGTGAAAATATGCTTTTTACTAATTCGTTTGCAGCGATATCGGTTCTGATAAATGCAATTGCAACGGCTTGTGCAGTTAAGAATAAATCAAAAGCAAAAAAAGTTCTTAAAGAAAGTGAAAAAATAATGATCGAACAAGATCAGGTTATCTTATAATTATCTGATAAGGAGTCAGATATGAAAAAAATATTTTCAATAGTGCTTTTGTTCTCGTTTTATTTGTTTGCAGGAACTACGGGAAAATTAGCCGGCGTAATAAAAGATGCTGATAATGGTGAACCGCTTGTCGGCGCTAATGTTCTGATTGAAGGAACATCCTTTGGCGCGGCAACAAATGCAAACGGTGAATATGTTATTCTCAATATTCCTCCCGGCAGATACAATGTTCGAATTTCATTTATTGGTTACGAAACAGTGTTGATGCAAAATGTTGCAATCATTGTTGATCAGACCACAAATCTTTCTGTGAATTTAAAGCCGCAAACAGTTCAGGTTGGTGAAGTTGTTGTTACTGCCAAAACTCCTCTTATACAAAAAGATTTAACAAGTTCAATTTCTGTAATAAGCAGAGACGAGATTGAAGCTTTGCCTGTTACTTCTTTTACAGAATTGCTTTCACTTCAGGCAGGAGTTGTTGGCAGCGGTTCTAATCTTCATGTTCGTGGCGGAAGAGCAAATGAAATAGCTTATATGATTGATGGAATGCTTGTAGTTGATCCTTTGCTTGGTGGTTTAGCAACTCAGGTAAATAACGATGCAATTCAGGAAATGAGTTTGCTTAGCGGTACTTTTAATGCTGAGTATGGAAATGCTCTTAGCGGTGTTGTTAACATAGTTACCCGCGATGGTTCAGATAAACTTTCCGGAAAATTTGAATACAGAACTTCAGAGTTTGGTATAGAAAGATATTCGCGTTTACACGAATCGAGAATTAATGGGAGTATCAGTGGTCCGTTGGTTACAAATGATTTAAAGTTTTTTATTTCCGCTGAAGTAGATAGAAGAGGAAGCTATCTGCCTTTTGGTTATAATAAAGATGGAACTTTATTTACAAAGCTAACTACAACAGCAATTCCTTATGTTAAAATTTCTCTTTCAAATCGTGGTAGTCAGGGAAGAAGACAAAGCTATAACCATGCATGGAAATATATTCCCGATCAATATTTGAGAAGAAGAACAGATAGCTGGCAAACAGGTTTGTATCTTACTCACACTGTTCAGAACAATTTCTTTTATGATTTAAAAGTTTCATACTTCAATCAGGGATTTTATTCAGGTATTGATAAAGACACCTCACAATATCTTTCAACTTCTCAAAGGGAATATCTGCCAATAGGAACAGGATTTGAATTTTTCTCAAAGGCAGATCCGCTTGAATTGATAGACAGCAGAACTGTAACACTCGATGGAAAACTTGATGCGGTATGGCAATTCAACAACACCAATGAAGTAAAGTTTGGTGCTTCTTATAAAAAGCATCGCTTAAAATATTTTTATGTGTACGATCCTAAAAGAAATTTTCCTTATAAAAATGATTATGTAACTGAACCTTTTGAGTTTGCTTCATACATTCAAGATAAAATTGAATTGCCTTACCTCGTAATAAATCTTGGTTTACGATTCGATTACATGAATGCAAACATAGTTTTCAGAAATAATCCACTCGATCCAACATCTTTGGTAAAAGCAAAACCAAGATCGCAGCTATCTCCAAGAGTTGGAATTGCTCATCCGATTTCTGATAGAACAAAATTGCATTTCTCTTACGGACATTTCTTCCAGAATCCTGATTTTCAATATTTGTTTGAAAACAATCAGTATGATTTAAATGTGAGAGAACCTTTAATTGGTCAACCGGGACTTGATGCTCAGCGAACAATTTCATACGAAGTTGGAATTGCTCATCAGTTTTCTGATCGTATTGCAATCAATCTTACTACTTATTATAAAGACATTACTGGTCTAATCGGCACAAGATATTATTTCCCGTTTCAGGATGGAAGATACATCGGTTACACTCTTTATGTAAATGAAGACTATGCGAATGTAAAGGGGTTTGAAGTTAATCTTGATATAAGACCTGACAGATATTTCTCCGGCGGATTAAGTTATACTTACTCAGTTGCAAAAGGCAGTGCATCATCCGAGACAGAACAATATCCCGGAACGCAGGAATCAACACTACTTTACTATCTCGATTTTGACAGAACACATGTTTTGAATGTTACTGGCTCATACACAATTCCAGAAAATGAAGGACCTGTTTTATTTGGCTCCCATGTTTTTGACAGAATGGATTTTAGTTTCGTATTCAGAGCAAGTTCAGGAGCGCCATATACGCCGGGCGGAAGAGATGTTGGATTTGTTATAAAAAATTCTTTGCGTCAGCCGGGAACATACACTTTAGATTTTATGATTGGAAAAGAATTCGAAGTTTACAATCTGTTTAGAGTAAGATTGTTTGCAGAAATTCTGAATGTAACCGATCATCGCAACATACTTTATGTTTATCGTGATACCGGCGAACCTGATTTTACTTTTGAAGGCAACCATTCAGTTGAATGGATGAGAGATCCTTCTAACTTTGGTCCGCCAAGATCAATAAGACTTGGAACAACAATCAGATTCTGATAAAAAATATTAATCAAAGGAATTTGAAGATGAAAAAAATCATCATCCTAACGGTACTAATAATTTTTTCAATGGCTGCTTATTCACAAAACAAAAAAGCAATTGATGAACAGCTTTCCCGAAGCAGTCTTGAAAAAACTTTTGGAATAATTGATCGCGCAGCGGGAATCCATAATGCAAGCAACATCGGATTGTTTTTTGAAAATCGCGGCAAACTTTATCCAAGAAGAATCACTCAGGGACCTTCCGGTGAATTTCCAATCAACAGCACAAAACATTATATCTACCGTGTTAATCCGTGGGTGGGAATTCCGGGTAATGTTGTTCAGGCACTTCACACAACTAATGAAGAATGGGAAGCTGTCGGCGGTTATCATAATCCCGATTTAGCACAAGTTGCCTTTAGTGATAATCCACAAACCTGGCATCCTGTAAATGGCTGGCCTGTTAAAGATGCAAATGGAAATAATATTTTTCTTTCCGATCAGGATAGCTATTGTGTCTATTCAGATTCTAACAATTCAAGAGAAACTTTAGGACTTCAGGTTATACAAACCGGTTATGCTTATGGAGTTACTTTCGCAAAAAATATTCTGTTTTACAAATTTAATATTATAAATAACGGACAGCGCGATTTGGACAGCGTTTATTTTGCCATATATGCTGATATTGATGTTGGAAATGTTAGCGGCGGTGTTCCTGAATATGGCGATGATAAAATTGATTTTATTAAATCGCGTAATCTTGTTTACTTTTATGATGATGGTGTCTCATCCGAATGGCCAGGTGGAAAAACTGGTTTCTTCGGTGTTGCTTTATTGAAAACTCCAATTGTTAATGGGCAGATGCTTGGTATTACTGACATGCATTACAATCTTTATGATGATGATCTTGATATTGATTCAGTTCAGTATGGAATTATGTCAAGCAGTCCTTCACTTTATAACTCTTCACTCGGACCAAGATATTTTCATATTGGTAATAGTACCAACCTACATTATGATGACCCGGCAACAATTCCAGCATCAGGATTGGATATCGTTGCTACTTTATCATCAGGACCTTACAGATTAAATCGAGGTGATACTCTCACTTTTGTTATGGCTTTTGTTGCCGGTGATACGAAAGATGAAATGCTTGCTGCTGCTACAACTGCACAATCAACTGTTGATGCGAACTTCAATCTTCCCAAACCACCGGAAAGACCACAGCTTTTCGGAGTTGCCGGAGATAAATCTGCAACACTTTACTGGGATGATAGATCAGAAAAAAATCCGGATGCCTCTTCAGGTGAATTTGATTTTGAGGGTTACAGAATTTATCGAAGTAAAGATAAAGGGATTAACTGGGATAAAATTGCTCAGTTCGATATTAAAAATGGAATTGGTGAAGATAAAGGAATTCAATACAGCTACACTGATACAACAGTATTAAATGGATTTGAATACTGGTATTCAATTACAGCTTTCGATAGAGGAAATGAAATTGTACCAAGTCTCGAAAGTCCGATTGGTAACACATTGGCAGCTGAAAATACTGTTGCTGTAACTCCTCGTTCCAATGCAATTGGCAGAGAACCAGTAAGCAGCTACGAAATTACTCAGCTGAGCGGAAGTTCAAATTATGATTTGAAAGTTGAACCGGTTGATGACGAAGAACTTGCTGGCGGTAATTATAAAGTTGCTTTTACTTATGTTCCTAAAGTTGAGTCAGGGAATGCAAAAACACAGATAACAATTACAATCTCTGATTCATCTCAAACAAAACCCTATAAATACGGATTCCAATTTAATTTATCAAATAATTTTGATTTGATTAATCTTACAACCGGTGAAATTCTACGTGCCGGTTATAACTATCCAAGCGGCGGAAGAGAAGTTATTATCACTGGTCACGGATTAAGAGTCAGATTTACAGATGCGGCTGGTGCAACTGCAGATGAAAGACCAGAGCAGGGCGATCTGTTTACAGTTTCTTACGCAGTTAATGTTGTTAAAAACCAGAATGAAAATGTTATAAGCAATCGTCCATTCAATTTGAATCAGATTCAATCAACAACTGATGGTGTTGTATTCTCCCTAAGCAAACCAAATATGATTCGAAGTGTTTCCAGAATCGGCGGAACTGATAATGTTCAAATTGATTTTAGTGTAGTTGATGAGACCTTAGTTCAAACTAATCTTTATGTAGTTAGCATTGATGGTAATGGCACATTAAATAATCAGCCATTTGTAATAATAAGTGTAAGTAATACATCCATAACTGCAGATACTGTTTTTAATCTCGGAACATTTTCTTTTAATGGAATTCAGGGAAGAATACAATTCTCTGCAAATGCAATTCCTTCTGCCGGAAATAAATTCTCGGTTGATGTTGTAAAACCGATTGAACCAAATGTTAAAGATGCTTATTCATTTAAAATCAAAGGTTCAACTATTAAAACCGAGTCGATCAGAGAAAATATTAATCGTATAAGAGTAGTCCCGAATCCTTATGTTGCTTCTTCTCTATATGAACCGGAGTTCGGTGAATTGAGAAGAGAGCCGCTCAGACAAATTCAGTTTGTAAATCTTCCACCGGAGTGTACAATTTATATTTTCACAGTTGATGCAGATTTGGTTAAAACAATTTATCATAATTCAAACAATGGAACTGAAACCTGGGATTTACGAGCAGAAGGTGGAAGAGAAATTGCTCCGGGTGTTTATATCTATGTTGTAAAATCAGGTGATATTGAATACAAAGAACGATTCGCAGTAATTAAATAAGTAATGATTCATAAATCATTTACTCATTCAGGAGATTAAAAATGAAAAAGTTTTTATTAGTTATCTGTTTGATCGCTTCATCAATCAGCTTGGCACAAAATCCGAATCTTGGCACAAGCGGCGCACAGTTTCTTCAGATTCCGGTTAGCGCCAGAGCTGAAGCCTTGGGTAATGCAATCGTTGGTTTAGCTGATGATGCTGGCTCAGTGTTTTACAATCCGGCTGGAATTGTTAAAGTAAAAAACATTGAAGTGTTTTTCTCTTACGCCAAATGGTTCGATTTATTTGATCTTAATGCTGCTTCAGTTGTTTATAATGCCGGAGATTTTGGCTCGCTTGGTGCAAGTATGGTTGTATTCACAACAGGTAAAATGGAAATAACAACCGAAGAAAATCCAAATGGAACGGGAAGATTTTTTGATGCCGGCGATCTTGCACTCGGAATTACCTATGCAAAATATCTTACTGACAGATTTAATGTTGGTCTTACTGTAAAATATGTGCATCAGCAAATCTGGAATGAAACAGCAAATGGCTTTGCCTTCGATATCGGAACTCAGTACTTAATTGATTTTCAGAATCTGACAATTGCAATGAGTATGACAAACTTTGGAGGGGATATGATGTTTGATGGTCCTGATCTGGATGTGGTTCATCTGAAAGATCCGAATTTTCCGATAAGCAGATTAACTCCTGCAAGATTAAAAACAGATGAATATCCATTGCCGCTTCATTTTCAGGTTGGAATAGGTTTCGATATTTATCAAACTGATTTTATGAAAATCCGCGGCGGCATTGATGCAACTCATCCTAATGATGCTACTGAGCGAGTTCATTTCGGAAGTGAAATTACTTTCTTTGATAGATTATATCTTCGCGGCGGATATAAACTGAACTACGATGATCAGAAGTTTAGCTTCGGTGCCGGTGCAAATGTTCCCTTTGCTGATACATTTGTTTACTTTGATTATTCATATTCAGTTTATGATTTATTACCAAGCGTTCATCGTATTTCATTGAAACTTACAATGTAATACTGAAAGATTTGCAGGAGGTTGACTAAAAAGTAAATTTTCTTAAAGTTTCTTTGTGCCTTAGTGCCATTGTGGCAAATTTAACTTGGTTACTCAAAAGGATATAGAACAACTGCCACAAAGTCACTAAGACACAAAGTTGTACAAAGAAACTTATCGTCAACCTCGCCTTAATCAGCAAACTGGAATAAAACTTAATTTTTATGAATTTAAAGAAAATCATATTTCTTACTCTCACTCTTAATCTTAATCTTTTTGCCCAAGGTTATATCTGTGCAATTGGTGGTGGTTCGGAAAATTATAATGACTGGAGTGATGCACCTTACGGTTGGATAGTTCAAAAAGCAGACAGCGGTAAAATAATTATTATTGATGTTGCTGATGCAACAAGCTGGCTTCCAAATTACTTTATGTCTCTAGGCGCTGATACTGCATACAATAAAACTATCGCAACCACTTCTGCGGCAAATTTACAATCTGCTTATGATGAACTGATTACGGCAAAAGCTATCTTTATTCGAGGCGGCGATCAGTGGGATTATATTCGTCTGTGGAAAGGGACCAAAGTTGATTCTGCGATTCAATATGTGTTTAACAATGGTGGAGTGATTGCCGGAACAAGTGCCGGTGCTGCTGTACTTGGCGATGTTGATTTCAGTGCACAAAATGGTTCTGCTTATCCGGATGAAGCTCTTCAAAATCCTTTCTATAGCAGAATGAAATTTGAAAATAATTTTCTAAAACTTGTCCCAAATGTTTTATTTGATACTCACTTTATCGAACGCGGAAGGCACGGCAGATTAATTGCAATGCTTTATAACCAACATTTTAATGCTGGCAGAGATTTAACCGGTGTTGGTGTTGATGACAGAACTGCAATTTGTATTTCACCCGATGGAGTTGGCGAAGTTATGGGAAGCGGTGCAGTTACAATTTTTTATAAAGATGATTTAACAAGTTATTCAACTTTAACATCAGGCAAATACACGATTGAAAACTTAAAATCACATTTGCTCACTAAAGGTTGGAAGTATGATTTTATAAATAAGCAAATTGCTTTTATTCCCGCGTCAGCAAAAGATGTTGATACAAACAGAGTTTGGCAATTTCCTCTTACAGATTTTTACTTGACCGGCAGCAACAACATTTCAGCTCAGTTAAATACTAATCTTGCAAATTTTCTTTCTTCTGTTAACAGCATTAATGTTGCAGTTATATCGCATCCGGGATTTAGCTCATCACTTACTGCCATTACAAATTATTTAAGCACAAATAATTTTAATTACTCAATAGTCAATGTCACTTCTTCTAATCTTAACTCTCAAAGCGAAGCTGATAAAATTAATTCAGCAAATAGCTTTGTGTTTGCTGGCGATTCGTTGAATGTTCTTACTTATTTAAATCAATCTGGAAATATTCTGCCGGATGCTTTTCAATCAGCAGTTGCAGCAGCTAAGCCGATTTTCTTTTTTGGTAATGTCGGAAAAATTTCCGGAGAAAAATATGTCAGCAATACAGATAGTGATGTTTATGCTTCTTATCGTGGTAAAATGACATTGAATAATGGTTTAAATCTTTTTGGCGAACTCATTTTTCAACCATTGATTTTTGAGAACTCAGATTATTATGAAAACAGAATGAGTTCTGTTTTGTGGGGAATGATGAGAAACAGAAGTCGGATTGGAATTTATTTAAATGGCAACGATCGGATTAAAATTTCTGCAAGCGATAAAAGTGTAAGCGGGGTTGCATCAATACCATTCATAATTGTTGATGCACGATCAACAACAAAAGTAGATTCATCAACTTACAGAGCAAGCAGCAGCATTGGTCCAAGACAAGTTGTTGCAATGAACAATGTTAGATTTTCTCTTACAAATTATCCGGATATAAAATACTTAATTCAGGAAGGAAGATTCGATAACCTTACTGAAGTTGAGAATGAAACGGATATAATTCATCCGAAAGATTTTGTGTTGTATCAAAATTATCCCAATCCGTTCAACGCAACAACAAGAATAAAATTTCAGGTCTCAAGTGTCATCCTGAGTTTATCGAAGGATGACAATCATAAAATCACTCTTCGACTCCGTCAGCCGACGGATCAGAGTGACAAAAATGTTATGCTTAAAGTTTACGATATACTTGGAAATGAAATCAGAATTTTGGTAAATGAAAAAAAACCAGCTGGATTTTATGAAATAGATTTTGATGCTTCTAACTTACCAAGCGGAATTTATTTCTACAGATTATCCACACCATATTATTCAGAAACAAAATCAATGGTGTTGTTGAAATAATTATGAAAATTATAATCTGTCATCCTGAGTTTATCGAAGGATGGCATAAAAATTTTTTTATTCCCAGTGATCAAAACCCGGATTAAATTATGAAAAAAATTATCTTCTTTGTAATAATCGCCTTTAATATTCTATTTGCGCAGCAAACTCCGCTAGAAAAATCTAACTTTACAAAACTTACTTCTCACTCAGAACTATCTGAATTTATCAGAGAAGTTGATTTAAATTCTGATTTGGTAAAAGCAGAAATCCTGACAAAATCACCGGAAGGAAGAGAGTTATTTGCTGTCTATTTTTCAAAAGGAAAATTCGGTGAAGATGAAAGTAAAATTAAAGTTCTTATTTTTGCACAACAGCACGGCAATGAACAGTCAGGCAAAGAAGGTGCATTACTTCTGATAAAAGAATTACTTAAGCCGGAAAATCAATATCTCATTGATAAAATTGATTTTGTACTCGTCCCGCAAATGAATCCTGATGGTTCAGAAAAAAATCAGCGACGCAATGGTAATGGAATGGATTTAAATCGTAATCATTTAATTCTTACAGAACCGGAAACACAAGCACTGCACAAAATTTTTGATAAGTATCTTTTCGAAGTAACGATGGATGTTCACGAATACTGGCCTTTTGGTGAGGAATGGAAAAAGCTTGGCTTCATAAGAAACTTTGATATAACTGTTGGTTCAATAACTAACATTAATATCTCCGAGAAAATCAGAAATATATCTTATCAAAAATATCTTCCTTTTATTTTCAACTTTGTTAATGAAAAAGGTTATACGGTATTTCATTATTTACCTGGTGGTCCGGTTGGAGTTGATTATCTACGCTACAGTACTTTTGATATAAACGATGGACGACAAAGTTTTGGAATTCAAAATACTTTGTCATTCATTCAAGAAGGAATGAACGGAGAAGATTACAACACTGACAGAATTGAACGCCGCGCAAAGAGTCAAATGCTCGGAATGTTAGGTTTGATAAAATTCAGTTACGATAATAAAGATCAGATTAAAAAACTCGTTGCAGAAGAAAGAAAAAAACTAATTGAAAATGAAGTTGAAGATAAAGTTGCAATTCAACTCGACCACATTTCTGATGGAAATAAACTTGAGTTAAAGTTACTTTCTTACTATTCAAATAAAGATACTATAGTAACAGTAGATGATTTCAGGTCAGTTGTTAAATCAATTTATGAAGTTAAAAGACCGAAAGGATATTTAATTCCGAAAAATCTTTCAGAGTTAAAACAATGGATGGATAATCACAATCTATTTTATACTGATGCAAAGTTAGAGAGCTGCGACAAAGTTGAACAATATTTTATTGATTCTATTGGCACAATAGATTTTGAGCGTGACACAATTGTTAATCCTTATGTTTCGGTAAATGAAGTTACAGATAAAGTTAATTTGTCGGAATATTATTTTCTTCCGGTAAAGCAATTGAAAAACAATATGATTGTAATTGCTCTCGAACCCAAATCAATGCTTGGATTAGTTACATATAAACATTTTGAACAATTACTCAGAAATAGAGAAGCTTATCCTATTTTAAGAGTTGTTGATTAAATAATTGAAATAAAAGCAACCAGTACTTTATAGTATTGAAAAAGTAATTGCACACAGATGACACTGATTAGACAGATATTCACAGATTTTAAATCAGATTAAATCTACTTTATATGTAGACAATTAAAACAATAGAGAATAAATAATGGAAGAATATTTATATCAGGAGCTTACATCGAAAATTATATCTTGTTTTTATAAAGTTTATAATTCTCTTGGATTCGGATTTCTTGAAAAAGTTTATGAGAATGCGCTGATGATTGAGCTAAAAAAGAATAATCTTGCTGTGGAAAAGCAAAAGCAGATAAAGGTATTTTATGAAGATAATTTAGTAGGAGAGTATTTTGCAGATCTAGTTGTTGAAGATAAAATCATAATTGAATTGAAAGCAGCTGAAATCCTGATTGAAGAACACGAATTACAACTGATTAACTATTTAAAAGCTACGGATATGGAAGTTGGATTATTATTAAACTTTGGTAAAAAGCCAGAAGTAAGAAGAAAAATATTTTCTAACAATAAAAAGAAACAGCAGATACTTTGATTGTTAAAAGAGTAAATAAGTTTATTTCAGAATTAAATCAGCGTAAATCAGTTGTATCTGTGTCATCTGCGTGCCATTTACTTTTGAGGTAAAAAATGAAAATAGAAAAAATTGAACTCCGCCATATAAAAATGGAATTAGTTTCTCCATTCACAACATCAATGGGAACTGAATACGATGAAGAACATATTATTGTTCGCGTAGATGCTGAAGGAATTACCGGCTGGGGTGAAAGTGTTGCAGAATCCACTCCGTTTTACTCTTACGAAACTGTTACAACAGCGTGGCACATCCTGCAGGATTTTCTAATTCCATCAATTCTCGGCAAAGATATTTCCAGCATTGATGAAGCCATTCAGCTTTACTCAAAAGTTCGTGGACATAGAATGGCAAAAGCCGGACTGGAAGCTGCTTTGTGGGATATGTTTGCTAAGTCAAAAAATATTTCTCTTTCAAAAATGATGGGTGGAACAAGAAATAAAATTGATGTCGGAGTAAGTATTGGAATTCAATCATCTGTTCCTGATCTGATAAAGAAAATTGAAGGATATCTTGCTGAAGGTTACAAAAGAATAAAAATTAAAATTGCTCCCGGTAATGATATACAATTTGTTAAAGCTGTAAGAAAAGAATTTCCAAATATTCTATTTCAGGTAGATGCTAACTCGGCGTATGAACTAAAGCATATAGATTTGTTTAAACAGATGGATGCATATAATTTATTATTGATTGAACAACCTCTTGGTTATGATGATATATATGAACATTCCAAACTGCAGAAAGAATTAAAAACACCTATTTGTCTTGATGAAAGCATTCACTCGCTTGCTGATACTCGTGCTGCAATTGAGCTTGATAGCTGCAGAATTATAAATATTAAACCTGGTCGTGTTGGCGGCTTTACAGAATCGATACTTATACACGATTACTGTGAAGCTAAAAACATTCCTGTTTGGTGCGGTGGAATGTTAGAAAGCGGAATTGGACGCGCAGGAAATGTTGCTCTTGCTTCACTACCAAACTTTACTTTACCCGGAGATATTTCCGCAAGCAAACGTTACTACAAAGAAGATATTGTTGAACCGGAATTTCTAGTAAATAAAGATGGAACAATGGATGTTCCAACCAAACCAGGAATTGGTGTAGAAGTAAATATGAAAATGTTAGAAAAGGTTACTGTAAAGAAAAAGGAATTTAAGGTGTAGGGATAGGGCTCCTGTCCGATCAGTTATTTACCTGGCAGTCACGAACCACTTCGTGACTGAATTTCAAGGAGAAATCTATGGGTAGAAGAGGAAGATTCAATTTAACAGATGAAAGTATTTTCTTCGTAACAACAACTGTTGTTGGTTTTGCAAGAGTATTCACAAAAGATACTTATTGTGATTTGTTGATAAGGAATATTCTTCACTATCAAAATAAATATCATTTCACTATCCTTGCATATGTGATTATGCCTTCACACTTTCATTGGATAATAATAGTGAACAGGCAATATGGAACAATCTCAGATATTATGAGAGATATAAAGAAATACTCTGCCTGGGATATTATGGAAGAGATAGAAAAGAATGATGAAAATTTAATGGACATTTTTAAGAGTGCGTCAAAAGGATTTCAAAATCAAAAAAGAAAATTCTGGATGCAAAGATTTGATGACGAAGTTATTAGAAATGAAAAGATGTTTTGGACTAAACTGCATTACATTCACAATAATCCTGTTGAAGCAGGTTTAGTAATAAGACCAGAAGATTATAAATATTCCAGTGCGCGAAATTATGTTAGAGGAGATCATTCGGTTATGTTTGTTGATACTGAGTATGCTGGAGTTGAAATAAAATAACCATCTGTCACGAAATGGTTCGTGACAGCCTTGGTAAAGTGTAGGGACAGGGCTTGCCCTGTCCGTTATAATTTATAATTCTATTTATCTAACTCTTCACTCAGGTTTGATACAAGAATTTCAACTTGCTGCTCACTGCCTAGTAAATCCTGTAGAGTAATTTTGCTTAGTAATCCATCAAGCATTGTTTGAATTGTTTTCCATAAAGAACGAAGTGAACAATCAATTGAGTTTGTGCAGATATTTTCAACTCCTGCGTGTAATTCACAAAAAGAAGATTCATATAGTTTTCCGCCAAGAGCAGTTAAAACTTCTCCAACTAAAATATCTTTTGCAGGACGAGTAAGCTTGTATCCACCTGTATGTCCGCGTGAACTTTCAACAAATCCGGCAAGACGAAGTATCCGCAAAATCTTTGCAACATTTGCTTCACTCAATCCTTCGAGTTCACTTAGTTCGGGAATAGTCATTCCATTATCGGAACGATCTTTCCCGATTCTAAGCAAAAGTCTTAAACCATATTCTTCTTGTGTACTGAATTTCATTTATTTTTTTGCGTGATTGCGATCCCGACTTGTCGGGAGAAGCAATCTGTTTTATTACTCGACCGTCACTCTTCGACAGGCTCAGAGCGACATTGGATTCTTGTCATACAGAGCTTGTCGAAGTATGACACTAAGATGCTATGCTTTAAACAACGGAATTTTTGAACCGCACTGTTTTGCATATTGTACTTGTGCAAATTGTTCCGGTGTAATTGACGGACCTTTTGCACCGCAATATTTGTTAAATACCTGAATAAGTGTTTTGGCAATTTGCTCTGCACTATATCCTTCTATATCCATCCTTCGCATAAAATAAAGTAACTCGCCATTTTTAAATAGTGCAACACTTGGTGAAGAAGGTGGAAATCCTTTAATGTATTGTCTTATTCTATCAACTGCATCGCGCTCCTGACCGGCAAAACCAGTGTAAAGTTTATCGGGAATTACATCGTTCTGCAATGCAAGTGAAACTCCCGGTCTTGCACTACCTGCAGCGCATCCACAAACCGAATTAATCATTACTAAAACAGTTTTATCATCTTTTACATTTATTGCTTCATCAACCTGTTCGGGTGTAAGCAATTCGGTGAAACCAACTGCAATTAATTCATCTCGCATTGGTTGTACTGCGTCCTGGTCATACATTGGGGGACGTGAACTAATATTGAACATTTTTTGCTCCTTTTTTATTGAATGGCACACAGATAACACAGATTATACTGATCAGCGCAGATCAGTCGCATCTGTGACATCAGCGTGCTATTGTGTTTATAAAAAACCTAATTCCAGTTTAGCTACTTCAGACATCATATCTTTATTCCAGGGTGGATTCCAAACAACTTCAACCTTAACATCATTTACTTCTGGAACGGCTTTGACTTTTCCTTCAACTTCAAGTGGTAAAGATTGAGCAGCCGGACACATTGGTGAAGTAAGCGTCATTTTAATCTTAACATTGTTATTGTCATCAATTGCAACTTCGTATATTAGTCCGAGTTCAAAAATGTCCACCGGAATTTCCGGATCATAACAGGTTTTTAATGCCTGAATTATTTTCTCTTCGAGTTCTTGTTTTGTAATCTTATTCATTTTCTTGTTTAAAGAATTTACTCTTTAGTATAATTTATTAATTGCTGAACTGCTTAATTGTTAAATTGTTCTATCTTTAAATTGTCAAACTGTTTAATTGTTGAATGACTTTAAAACAATTTAGCAATTAGACAATTTATCAATAGATTATTCAATCATACAGGAATGCATCCACGCGTTTAATATTATTTATTCCGTTACAACTTTTTCATTTTTATTGTGCAAAGCACTTAACATAGTATGCCATGCTAATGAAGCACATTTTACCCGAGCAGGGAATTCTCTAACGCCTGCAAAGACAGCAAGCTTTCCTAAATTATTTAGGTTCGGTTTATCTCCAAGTTTATCAGTAACCAGATCGTGAAAGTTGTTAAAAAGTTTTTCTGCTTCTTCAACTGTTTTACCCTTAAGCATCGATGTCATCAAAGAAGCTGATGCTTTGGATATTGCACAACCGGAACCCTGAAAAGAAATATCCTGAATTACATTGTTCTCATCTATTTTCATATATACAGTAACATTATCACCGCAAAGAGGATTATAACCTTCGGCGAAGTTTGAAGCATCTTCAATCTTGCGGAAATTTCTCGGTGCTTTGTTATGATCAAGTATAACCTGCTGATAGAGTTCTCTTAATTCCTGTTCCATTAACCGAATACCTCCAGAATTTTCTTGAGTCCTTTAATCAAAACATCAACTTCCTCAAATGTATTATACATTCCGAATGAAGCTCTTGATGTAGCCGGAATTCCGTATCGATCCATTATCGGCTGAGTGCAATGGTGTCCGGTACGAATTGCCACACCTTCGAAATCCAGAAATGTTCCTACATCGTGCGGATGAACATTCTCTAAAACAAAAGAAAGAACACTGATTTTATTTTTTGATGTTCCGATTATTCTTAAACCCTTTAGTTCAGAAATTTTTTCTGTTGCATATTCAAGCAATTCGTTTTCATATCTGGCAATTTTATCAAGTCCGGTTTTTTCAACATAATCAATGGCGGCACCAAGCCCGATTGCACCGGCAATGTTTGGTGTACCTGCTTCAAATTTGTAAGGCAGCTCATTGTATAAAGTTTTTTCAAAAGTAACTTTAGAAATCATATCTCCGCCACCTTGATAAGGAGGCATAGAATCGAGATGATTTACTTTTCCGTAAAGGATTCCAATTCCTGTTGGTCCGTATAGTTTGTGTCCGCTGAATGCAAGAAAATCACAATCAAGTTCCTGAACATCAATTGTTAAATGATTAACTGCCTGAGCAGCATCAAGTAATACTGGAACATTAAATGAATGAGCAACTTCAATAATTTTTTTTACAGGATTAACAGTTCCTAATGAGTTTGATGCGTAAACCACAGAAACAAATTTTGTTCTTTCGTTTATCATTTTTTCAAACTCTTCGAATATCAATTCTCCGCTGTCATCAATCGGAATAACTCGTAACTTTGCTTTTTTTTCTTCGCAGATTAATTGCCAGGGAACTATGTTTGAATGATGTTCCATGTGCGAAATAATAATCTCATCGCCTTCATTAAAATATCTTCTTCCATAAGATTGAGCGACAAGATTAATTGACTCCGTTGTTCCTCTTGTAAAAATTATTTCGTTCTTGCCTAAAGCATTTATAAACTTTTTAATTTTTATGCGGGCACTTTCATAAGCCTCGGTAGCTTCCTGACTTAATGCGTGAACACCGCGATGAATATTTGCGTTCATTGTGTAGTAATACTTTTCGAGTTCCTTTAAAACCTGAAGAGGTTTTTGTGTGGTTGCTGCATTATCAAGATAAACAAGTGGTTTACCATGAACAATTTGCTTAAGGATAGGGAAGTCTTCTCTGATGCGATTTACATTGTAAACCGTATTAACAGAAGGCAAAGCAGCATCAGACCTGATAGACATTTTGTTTCCTTATTGATTAAATCTTTTTGAAATTATTTCTTCAAGATAATCTCTCAGAGCTTCTATTCTGATAGATTTTATGACATCGCTTGCAAATGCATGAATCAGCATTGCAGTTGCAGCTTCTTCACCAATGCCACGTGTTTTAAGATAAAATTTTGCTTCTTCATCAAGTTTACCAACAGTAGCTCCGTGAGAGCATTTAACATCATCAGCAAAAATCTCAAGCTGAGGTTTTGAATTCATCACTGCATCATCGGAAAGAAGTATTGAATTATTTTCCTGAAATGCATTCGTTTTTTGCGCATCCGGTCTTACCATTACTTTTCCATTAAATACACCACGAGCTTTATCCTGTAATATTCCTTTATAATGTTCGTAACTATTACAATGAGGTTTTGCATGGTCAATCATTGTGTGAGCATCAAAAAATTGTTCATCATCAATCATAAACAAACCGTTAAGTGTTGACTCGCCTCCCGAACCATTGAATCTTGTAGTACATTCGTTTCTTGAAAATTCTGCACCGGTTGAAATCAGATGAGATGAAAAGTTACTGCTTCTTTCCTGATCAACTTCCATTCTTGAAATGTGAAAAGATTTCTTGCTTTCTTCCTGAAGTTTTATGTGGTCAAAAATTGCATTTTCACCAACAAACATTTCAGTAACTGTATTGTTAAGATAAACACCATCGCCAATCGACGTGTAATGCTCAATGACAGTAACCTTTGAGTTATCCTCAGCAATGAAAAGATTTCTCGGTTGAGTTACAAATTTATCCTGAGTCGGTTTATTTATAAAAATTATATGAATAGCATCTTCGATTATTTTACCTTTCGGAACAAAAACAAATGCGCCGTCTTTTGTATAAGCAGAATTCAGAGCAGTGAAAAGATTATGAGAATCTTCCGCATATTTACCAAAATGCTTCATCAAAGCGGGATGATTCTTTTTAATGGCATCAGATAAACTTCCAACTTCTACTGATGAAGGTAAATCATTTAATCTAGATAAATCATTTCTGAATTCTCCATTTACAAAAACGAGAAGATGATGTTCTAATTTATCAAACAGAAAGTTATTAACTTCTTCAGTTGATAAATCTGCCTTAGGAGGAATTACACTAAAATTATGTTTGATTATTGGAGAAATGTTAGTGTATTTCCATTCTTCATCTTTAGTAGTCGGAAGATTCATCTCGGAGAATTTGGATAAAGCTTCCTTTCTTATTTGATGAAAGGAAGTAGTCTTTTCGCCGTTAAGACTTTTTTCAAATGTTTTATAGTTCGAAATGAACCATTCTTTAAAATCTTTATTACTCATCATTTGCTTCCTTAAACAGTTACTTCTGCTTTATTATTTTTTAACCAATCGTAACCCTTTTCTTCAAGTTCAAGTGCCAATTCTTTTCCGCCTGATTTCACAATTTTACCCTGATAAAGAACATGCACATAATCGGGAACAATGTAGTTCAGCAATCGCTGATAGTGAGTTACCACAATTATTGCATTATCTTTTGAGCGAAGTTTATTTACACCGTTTGCTACTATTCTTAATGCATCAATATCAAGTCCTGAATCAGTTTCATCAAGAATGGCAAGCTTTGGATTTAATACTGCCATCTGAAATATTTCATTTCTTTTCTTTTCTCCGCCGGAAAATCCTTCATTAACAGAACGACTTAAAAATTTCTGATCGAGTTCAACAAGTTTACTTTTTTCTTTAAGTAATTCTAAAAATTCCATCGCATCAAGTTCTTCTTCACCACGATACTTTCTTATTTCATTCACGGCTGTTTTCAATAAGTTTGTGTTACTCACACCGGGAATTTCAACGGGATATTGGAATGCTAAAAATACTCCTTCTCTTGCACGATCTTCCGGTGAAAGCTCAAGAAGATTTTTACCATTGTACCAAATTTCACCTTCGGTAACTTCATATTCTTCTCTTCCGGCTAATACTGATGCAAGAGTAGATTTGCCTGAGCCATTAGGACCCATAATTGCGTGAACTTCGCCTGCATCAACTTTTAAATTTATGCCTTTAAGAATTTCGTTTCCTTCAATTCTTGCGTGTAAATTTTTTATTTCTAATAACATTTTTTTTCCTTTATTATATTCAAAAATTGTTTTGGGCTAAAGCCCTTGAAATTATTTATTCATTGTCCAACGACATAAAAGTCGTGGCTATTTTAAGCCCTCTCCTTTGGAGAGGGTTTGCCTGCCTGCCGATAGGCAGGGGTGAGGCTTTTTATCCGACACTTCCTTCAAGTGAAATACTTAATAATTTCTGTGCTTCAACAGCAAACTCCATTGGAAGCTCTGCAAGCACTTCCTTTACATATCCGTTAACAATGAGATTTACTGCGTCTTCCGTTGATATTCCTCTTTGATTTAAATAGAATATCTGATCTTCGCCAATCTTGGAAGTTGTAGCTTCGTGTTCAACCTGTGCAGTTGAGTTATTTATTTCGAGATATGGGAAAGTATGAGCGCCGCATTTATCGCCAATCAATAAAGAATCACACTGAGAAAAGTTTCTTGCATTCTCTGCCTTTTTAGTAATCTTTACTAAACCACGATAACTGTTGTTGCTTCTTCCTGCAGAAATACCTTTTGAAACAATAGTGCTCTTTGTATTCTTTCCGATGTGAATCATCTTTGTTCCGGTATCAGCTTGCTGGTAATTGTTAGTCACCGCAACTGAATAAAATTCACCAATTGAATTATCACCTTGTAAAATGCAGCTTGGATATTTCCATGTAATTGCTGAACCGGTTTCAACCTGTGTCCATGAAATTTTAGAATTTACTCCTCGGCAAGCTCCGCGCTTTGTAACAAAATTGTAAATACCGCCTTTTCCTTCTTTATCACCAGGATACCAGTTTTGAACTGTAGAGTATTTAATTGTTGCATTATCTAGAGCAACTAGTTCAACAACTGCAGCGTGTAATTGATTTTCATCTCTCATCGGAGCAGTGCATCCTTCAAGATAGCTAACATAAGCACCTTCATCGGCTACAATTAAAGTTCTTTCAAATTGTCCTGTTTCAGAAGCATTTATTCTGAAATAAGTTGATAATTCCATTGGACAGCGAACACCTTTTGGAACATAAACGAAAGAGCCATCGCTGAATACTGCTGAGTTGAGTGTTGCAAAGAAATTATCTGTGTAGGGAACAACGCTTCCAAGATATTTTTTAACTAAATCCGGATGTTCTTTTATAGCTTCGGACATTGAGCAGAAAATAATTCCAAGTTCTTTAAGTTTATCTTTGAAAGTTGTTGCAACAGAGACAGAATCAAACACAGCATCAACTGCTACACCTGCAAGCATCATCTGTTCTTCCAAAGGAATTCCAAGCTTGTTATATGTTTCTCTTATTGCAGGATCAACTTCGTCGAGAGAATTATATCTGGGTTTTTTCTTTGGAGCTGAATAATAAGAAATATCCTGATAATCAATCGGAGGATATTTCACATTAGGCCACTTTGGCTCTTCCATTGTAAGCCAATGACGAAATGCTTTTAGCCGCCATTCAGTCATCCATTCAGGTTCTTCTTTCTTAGCAGAAATTTGTCTTATAATGTCTTCATTCAAACCTTTTGGAAGACGGTCTTCTTCAACTTCAGTTACAAATCCATATTTATATTCACGATTTGCAAGTTCTTCAATTTTCTGAGTTTCAGTAGTACTCATTTAATCACCTTAATGAATTAGATTTTTTGTTGTGTAAAGCTAACCAATCTGTACAAATTAGTCAAGATTCAATGATATCCAACACAAACGAAAATTTATAAGTTCAAAATTCATTTAAATTGTTTTTATTAGACTATTCGGTTAATTTTGGAAAAAAATAAAATAGAATTACATCTTGAGCGAACAGAACGAAAATAAGCACAATAATTCACAGAGTGAAGGGACAAACAAACCTTCTTCAAACTGGAGAAAGAGCAGAAAAAGATTTTATCCAAGAAAACCTTTTGTATCAGCTGCCGGAAAAGCTCAAACTGAAGGAGCTCCCAAAACATCATTCAAAAAGATTTCATTGGTAATTCCTCTCTTCAATGAAGAAGAATCACTAGTACCTTTAGCTAATGAAATCAGAAAAGCGCTTAAACCTTTAAATACACCTTATGAAGTTATTCTTGTTGATGATGGAAGTACTGATAATTCATTAAAGGTTATAAAAGAAATTGTTAGAACTGATAAGAGATTTAAATTCATCAGTTTTAGAAAAAACTATGGTAAATCTGCTGCACTTCAGGTAGGATTTAAAGCTGCAACAGGTGATGCAGTTGTTACTTTAGATGCAGATTTACAGGATGATCCTCATGAAATTCCTAATTTACTCAGTAAGTTGGATGAAGGTTTTGATCTTTGTTCGGGTTGGAAGAAACAGAGATTTGATCCTTTCATTAAAAAGTATTCATCACGATTTTTTAATTTCGTAACCAGATTAATGAGTGGAATAAAACTGCACGATTTCAATTGCGGTTTGAAAGCTTATCGAAAAGAGGTCGTGGAAAATATTCGTGTTTACGGCGAACTTCATCGTTATATGCCTGTGCTGGCAAATTGGCAGGGATTTACGGTTAGTGAAATACCTGTTAAACATCATCCCAGAAGATATGGCAAAACTAAATTTGGTATTTCCAGATTCTTTAAAGGATTTATTGATCTGATCACTGTAATGTTTGCTACACGATATATCAAAAGACCAATGCACTTTTTTGGTTTTTTAGGCGCATTATCATTTTTAGTTGGATTTATTGTAAATGCTTATCTAACAATTGAATGGATTAGTGGAAAGCCATTAAGCAATCGTCCAATGCTTTTTCTTGGTATGTTAATGATTATCGTAGGTGTGCAATTCTTCTCTGTAGGTTTACTTGGTGAAATGATTGTACATAATACTCAGAGCGATAGAGAATACATAATTAAAGATCAAAATGTTTAATCAAAAATATTTTCCTTCCTGAAATGCACTACGATCCCGTTAAAAATGTTTTTGCGTCAGTCATAAGAAAATTTCCATTACTGAGGATTTTATTTTACAAACTTCTCGACTTAATGTTCCTTCGTTCCTGGTATGTCAGAAGAGAATTAAAGAGAATAAGAAAATTATTTGGCAACCAGAAAATTAAAATTCTTGATGCAGGAACAGGTTATGGACAATATGCTTATTTTATGGCTAAAAATCTTTTGCCTTGCGAGATAAAAGCTGTTGATGTTAAAGAAGATTGGATAAACGATTGTAGAGATTTTTTTAGTCAGCAAAAAATTGATAATGTATCATTTGATGTTGAAGACCTGACTAAAATTAATTATGAAAACGAATTTGATTTAATTGTATGTGTAGATGTAATGGAACACATTCCTGATGATTTACAGGTTTTCCTGAATTTTTATAAAGCATTAAAGCAAAATGGTTTTTTATTGATTAACACTCCATCTATTTTTGGTGGAAGTGATGTTCATGATGATGAAGATGAAAGTTTCATCGGTGAGCATGCCCGTGTTGGATATTCTGAAGAAGAACTTGAAGAAAAACTTCATCCGATTGGATTTACAACATATCAATCAAAATATACTTACGGATTCTGGGGTGATAAAGCCTGGCGATTAGGAATTAAGTATCCGATGATGTTATTAAATTTAAGTAAATTGTTTTTTGTCGTTCTTCCTTTCTATTATTTAATAACATTCCCATTTACTTTGATTATGATGTACTTAGATTATAAATCAAAAAATATAATCGGTTCAGGAATTAATTTTATCGCAAAAAAAGTTTAACGGAGAATAAATGACAAAACAAAAAAAAGTCGTCAAAGAAACAAAATCCCAATCAGAAAGTTTTTTCAGCAGATTTAATCTGAGCGAATTAATTCCGCAAAAACATCATCCTTGGATAGCCATACTAATTATTCTAATTCTGTTTCTGATTTTTCTCAATCCATTGTATTTCGGAAATAAAACATTTCAGTCTGGTGATATAATTACAATGGAGAGCATGAAAAATTATATTGCTAAGGACCGTGTTGGATTTTCACTCTGGAATCCTTACATCTTTTGCGGAATGCCTGCTTATGCGCTGGGAACAGAACAAACCTGGTTTAATCTTATTTATATGGTTTATACCGGAATCAGATCAGCTTTCTCTTCATTATTCTCAGTACAATATGCGATGTGGAGTTTTTATCTGATAGTTTTAGGTATAACTTCATTCTTTCTGGTAAGGTATCTAACTAAAAACACTCTAATAGCTTTATTTTCTGCAATTGCAACTTCATTTTCAACTGGCATAATTGTATTCCTTTTTATTGGACATGTAACCAAACTTACCTCGTTGTGTATGTATCCATTGTTATTTCTGATATTACTGAAACTTAAAGAAAAGATAACTTTATTAGATTTTCTTTTACTTATAGTTACCTTACAAATTTTTATTCAGGGATTTCATGTTCAGATAATTTTTTATACTCTATTCTCAGCTGCAATCTATTTTGTTTTCTTTTTGGTAAAGTCTTTAAAGCACAAAGATCATTTTCAAATAAAAGCTATCTTTAAATCTGCAATCAGCTTTGTATTCGCAACAATTATTGCACTTCTAATACAATCTGATAATTTCACTCAAATTTATGAATACACTCCTTATTCAACACGCGGAACTGAAAGCATAATTGAAAAAGAAACCCCTAAAACCCAACAGAGTGAATCTGATTATTATAATTATCATACTGAATGGTCTTTTTCTCCTGGTGAAGTTCTCACTTTTATAGTTCCTTCTTATTATGGTTTTGGAAATTCAAAATACAAAGGTCCTCTTACAAATAATCAGGAAGTTGAAGTAAATACATACTTCGGTCAAATGCGCTTTGTTGATGTTGCAATGTATATGGGAGTTTTAGTCTTCTTGTTAGGAATATATGCAATGATTGCATTTCGAAAAGAACCATTTGTTCAATTCTTAACTATTCTTACTATTATTTCTCTTCTGATTTCTTTCGGAAAAAACTTTCCGGTTTTATTTGATTTGATGTTCTACTATTTCCCTTACTTTGATAAGTTCAGAGTTCCCTCGATGATTTTGGTTTTGGTGCAGATGAGTATGCCTGTTCTGGCAGGATTTGGTTTATTGAAATTAATCTCACTAAGAGAAGAAAAGAATGAAAAGATCAGAATAACTTTAAGAAATATAGCATTGGCAGTTTCAGGTATTTTTGTACTAACGCTCCTTCTCAACGATCCAATATCAAACTGGTTTATTGGAAGAGTGAACGATTATGCCGCTTCGATTCAACAATCTAATCCGCGATTAGCTCAGCAATATCAGGTTTTGGCTGAATATACTGCGCAAATGTTTACAACTGATTTAATGCTGGCAATACTTTTTATTAGTGTTGGTGTTTGGAGTGTTTATCTTTATGTGAATAAAAAATTCAGTGCGGATGTAATGGTTGGAATTTTTATTCTGCTTACTTTAATTGATCTTTGGAGAATTGACGCACGTGGTGCAAAATATATTGATAATCCTGACATAAAAAATTTATTCACTAAACCAGATTATATATCGTTCATTGAACAGCAAAATGAAAAACAACCTTTCAGAATTTTCAACCTAAAGCAAGATGGCTCAATTGGCTCATTTAGTAATAATGCTAATTTTCATGCATACTTTTTAATAGAAGATTTTTACGGATATTCGGGAATTAAACCTCGTGCTTATCAGGATTATATGGATGTTGTTGGACCTGTTAATCAACAACTGTGGAATATGCTCAATGTAAAATATATTATTACCGATCAAGCGGCAGTTCTTCCGGGACTGAAACCAGTTTATAATTCAGAAAAATCTTTTGTGCTGCTAAATGAAAATTACTTACCGCGAATGTTTTTTGTTGATAAAGTAGTAAAGATGTCTGCACTGGAATTTCTGAATAAAATAAAATCAGGGGAAATAAATCCTAAGCAGACCGCAATAGCTGATGACGCTCAGTTAAACATAGAATCGCCTGATTCAACTGCTGAGATTAAAATAACCAAATATGATGAAGCTTTAATTGAAGCAGAAGTTAATGCTTCGGGCAATAATTTTGTTTTCATTGGCAATACATATCACCCTGGCTGGAAGTCTTATATTGATGGTAATAAAACGCAAGTTTACAAAACCAATCACGGTTATTTGGGTATAGTAGTTCCAAAGGGTTCACACAAAGTGAAAATTGAATATGCCCCAACAAGCTTTTTTATATCAAAGAATATTGCTTTGGTACTTAGTTCTCTTGTTTTACTTGGTTTATTTATCACTTTGTTTTTAGATTATAGAAAAAAACGCAAACCAATTCCGGCGTGAGTGAAAGTAATATAAATACTAAAATAAATTTTGGTTCTGAAACATTTAAAAAATATTTCGCGAACACAGGATGGATGTTCGCAGAAAAAATTTTTAGAACACTAATTGCTTTCTTCGTCGGAATTTATGTGGCCAGATATCTTGGTCCAGATCAATTCGGATTATTAAACTACGCCATAAGCTTTGCCGGCCTGTTTGCATCTTTCGCAAATCTGGGAATGGACAGTATAGTTGTTCGCGAGTTGGTTAAATCACCAGACCGAAAAGATGAAATACTCGGAACAGTTTTTCGACTTCGATTAGTTGGTGCTTTTGTGACAATATCACTTGTTACTTTAACAGCATTTCTGACTAATGAACCATCATTCAATCTTTTACTTATCGTTATAATTTCTTCTGCAACTGTTTTCCAATCAATTACGATTGTTGAGCAATTTTTTCAATCCAAAGTTCAGGCAAAGTATAATGTTATTGCTCAATTAAGTTCGTTTATTATTGTGTCAATTATAAAAGTAATGTTAGTATTTTTTAATCAACCATTGATTTACTTTGCAATTGTTCAAACTCTCGAAATGTTATTCCTTGCAATAGGTTATTACTTTGTTTACACGAGTAATGGATATACTTTTTCGCAATGGAAGTTTGTTAAAGAAACTGCAAAAAATTTATTTCGGGATTCATGGCCTTTGGTATTGTCTGGCGTTGTGATAGCCATTTATATGAAAATTGATCAGGTGATGATTAAATATTTTATGTCAGTTAAAGATGTAGGTTATTATGCTGTAGCTGTAAAGCTTTGTGAAGCATGGTATTTTGTTCCTATGGCAATAAGTACATCCGTTTTCCCAGCAATTGTAAACGCTAAACAGGTAAATGAAAAATTATATTTAAGCAGATTGCAAAAGCTCTATGATTTTTTAGCAGCCATTGCAATAGCAATTGCAATTCCTGTAACATTTCTTTCTGATTTTATAATCAACTTACTTTACGGACAAGCATATCAACCTGCTGCTTCAGTATTAACAATTTACATTTGGGCAGGAGTTGCAACATTTCTTGGAGTAGCCAGCAGTCAATATCTTATAAGTGAGAATCTTACCAAACTTGCTTTTTACAGAACGCTAATTGGTATGATTGTAAATGTTATAATGAATTTATACTTAATACCGATTTACGGTATCAACGGAGCAGCAATTGCAACATTGGTATCATATTCATTAGCTACATTTTCAATCGGATTTACAAAAAAGACTTCACATCATTTTATTATGATGATGAAATCTCTTTTATTTATTAACATCATAAAAGAAGTATTAAAAAATGGCTTTAACTTTAAGACAAAAGATTAGCTCAATCGGATATTATTTGACCCATCCAAAAGCTCTTCGGATGATTTTTTCTATGAAAGAATTTGGTTATTTATGTGATGAAGGATGGTTTAAGTCATTAGATTGCGGTGAGCCAGTTGATAAAAATGGTGAGCCAATTCCTTGGTTTACTTATCCCGCAATTGATTTTCTTAAAGAACGATTAAATAAAAATATGACTGTTTTTGAATATGGTTCAGGAAGTTCAACTTTATTTTTTGCCAAAAGAGTTAAAGAGATAATTTCTGTTGAAACAGATAAGCAATGGTATGAAAAGATAAAATTAAAAATGCCTGCTAATGTAAAAATTATTCTTTACGAAAAAGACAAATCTGATATTAATTATGCAAAAGTTATAGACTCGTTTAACAAGAAGTATGATATAATTATAATAGACGCAATTGAGAGGAATGAAGTATTGATGAATGCAGCTAACTACTTAAATGAAGGTGGTGTTATAATATTGGACGATAGTGAAAGAGAAGAATATAAAAATTCAATTTTACAAATATTGAAGTATCATTATAAAACAATAAATTTCTGGGGATTTTCACCCGGTTATTTCTATAAAAAATGTACTACTATTATTTATAATAATAAAAATGTATTCGGCTTATAAAAATACCTTCGCACCTATAGCTTTGTTTGTTTATAAGAGACCAAATCATTTAAAACTTACCATTGAGGCTCTCATTAAGAATTATTTAATTGAGGAGTCTGAATTATTTATATTTTCTGACGGTCCCAAGTCTGATAAAGATGAGATACAGGTGAATGAAGTTCGAAAATTTATCAAAGAATTAAAGGGTTTTAAAAAAATCTTTTTGATTGAAAGAGAAACAAACTTCGGTTTATCTAAATCAATTATTTCAGGTGTGACGGAATTAGTGGACAAATACGGGAAGATAATTGTATTAGAAGATGATCTTGTAACATCACCTTTTTTCGTAAAATATATGAATGATGCTTTAACCTATTATAATAATATTGATGAAGTAATAAGTATACACGGATATATGTATCCTTTAAATGCAATCTTGCCTGAAACTTTTTTCCTTAGAGGAGCAGATTGTTGGGGTTGGGGAACCTGGAAAAGAGCTTGGAATCTTTTTGAACCTGATGGGAAAAAATTATTAAGAGAATTAGAAGAGCAAAATCTATTGAGCAAATTTGATTGGGAAGGAGCTTTAACTAATGTTAGAATGCTTAAAAATTTTATAAAAGGTAAAAATGATTCTTGGGCAATTCGTTGGCACGCCTCTGCGTTTCTGAATAATAAGTTGACTCTTTATCCTGGTAAATCACTAATTAACAATATTGGTACTGATGGACTTGGTACAAACGTTAGAAAAACTAATATTTACAATACAACCCTCACTTCCGAACAAATAGAAATAAAATCCATTCCCTTGGAAGAAAATCTTTATGTTAGAGAATTATTGAAAATTTATTTTTTAAGCAATAAACCTCTGCTTTCAAAACTTCTTAATAAAATTATTTAATTATTGTTATTGACTTTAAAGTCTGTTTGAAGTAGTTTTTAATCGAATCTGAGGAGATTTTTGCTATGAAACTCAATTTATTATCGAAACTCCCTTTATTTGCTCTTCTTTTAATATCTATTAGCTGTAATAATTCATCAATAAATTCAGAACAATCAGAAGGTAAAATTCTTTTAAAGATTGATCGTGCGAATGCACCGAGCAGTGTAACACTAATAACAGTAACACTTTCCCGCGAAGGTTATTCAAATATTACATCAACACTTAATTTATTATCAGACAGTACAGCAGATCTTTTAATGGATAATATCCCTGCAGGCAATTGGCACTTAAAAGTAGATGCAATGAACGATTCAATGGTTGTGTTATATACAGGAGAGACAGAAGTAAAAATATTGGCAGGATTTGTAACAAATATAAATCTGAATTTACAACCGACGGGACAAGGTACAGGATCTATATACATTTATGTTATCTGGGGAGGAGCAACTCAAAATAATTGGATTGATAATCCATCGAATCCAATTTTGAGCAAATCAGGTAATTATTTTGATGATAATGGCGTAAGATATCCACATATACTTTTTGAAAATGGCACTTATAAAATGTGGTTTACTAATTTGCAGACAGGTGGAATAGGATCAATTGGATATGCAACTTCAATTAATGGATTAAACTGGACCAGACCAATTAATCATCCAGTGATTACTCGTGGATCGTATAATAGTTGGGATGATTACTCAGTAGCAATTGGAGCTGTTATGTACGAAAATAATCAATATAAACTTTATTATTCAGGTGTTTCACATAATCAAAATAGCGGTGTTGGATTAGCTTTTTCAAGCGATGGAATAAATTGGGTCAAACATCCTCAACCATTAATAGTTAATGAAAATATTGAAGATTTAATCACGGTTGATGAAGTAATTAAAGTTGGGAATCAATATTCTATGTATTATTCATCAAGAAACTTACCTTTTTATTCTATTAAAATGGCTTTTTCAAATGATGGAATAAATTGGGTTAAATATTCAAACAATCCAATTTTATCACCAACCTTTTCTTGGGAGGGTACTGGTATTTACGCTCCTTCAATTTATTTTGATGGAAATAATTATCATATGGTTTATATGAATGCAAGCGCTACAGCTTTTGGCGAGGCAATTTCAACAGATGGAATAAATTGGATAAAAGTTGGTAATCAGCCGTTTTGGAGAGCTAGTAATATTAATTGGGCTAACTCAATTCAATATCCTTATTGGAGAATAATTAATAACCAACTTAGACTTTATTATGCTGGCACTAGTAATTCAGGAGATTGTATAGGTTTTGCTTATAAATAAATTTTTTTCTGAGTATGACCAGAACATCTTAAAAATATTTTTTAAAAAATTTACAATTAATTCTTTGAAAGGAAAGCAATGAAAGCTTTAGCAATCCTCCTTTTGATTTTACTTTCCATTTTATCTTTCTCTTGTTCTGATCAATCAAATCTTATTAACAACAAAGAGAGTGGTAAAATTCTTTTAAAGATTGATCGTGCGAATGCACCGAGCAGTGTAACACTAATAACAGCAACACTTTCCCGCGAAGGTTATTCAAATATTACATCAACACTTAATTTATTATCAGACAGTACAGCAGATCTTTTAATGGATAATATCCCTGCAGGCAATTGGCACTTAAAAGTAGATGCAATGAACGATTCAATGGTTGTGTTATACACAGGAGAGACTGATGTAAACATATTGGCAGGATTTGTAACAAATATAAATTTGAATTTAATACCAACCGGACAAGGAACTGGTTCTATTTATATTTATGTTACTTGGGGTGGTACGAACATCAACTATCAATGGATTGACAACCCAACAAATCCAGTTTTACAAAGCAGTGGAAATTATTTTGATAATTATGGAGTAGCACAACCCGTTATTATTTACGATGAAAACAAATACAAAATGTGGTATCACGGTGATGGCGGCAACGCTAAAAAATATGTTCTATATGCAGAATCTTCAGATGGTAAAAATTGGGTAAAACATCCTGTCCCCGTTCTTTCGCCGGGTGCTGCTGGTTCTTGGGATTCTTGGGCGGTTCAACCATGCATCGTAATAAAAGAATCCGGAATTTATAAGATGTATTATACAGGTTATTCAAACCAATATGACCCTTGGTTTATTGGAATGGCAACATCAGTTGATGGAATAAACTGGACTAAAAAGCCGAACCCGATTCTTTCATCCGGTTCTGGTTGGGAATATCAAATATCAGCTTCTTCAATAATTAAGAAAAATAATCAGTATTATCTTTATTACAATGGCAGGAACGCAGCTTATAATGAGAAGATTGGGTTAGCAATTTCAAATGACGGAATTAATTTTACAAAGTATTCCGGTAATCCAATTTTAACAAATGATAAACCTTGGGAAGGTTCGGGTGTAATGTGCCCAATAATCTATCAGGAAAATAACATTTATAAAATGGTCTATATGAGTGCTCAAGGTACAGGATTTGGCTTAGCTCAGTCAAGTGACGGAATAAATTGGACAAAGGATCCACAAAATCCATTTTTCAGAAAAGATCAGACAGCAAATGGTTGGGGAAATTCTAATATTGCTTATCCAAATGTCGTAAGAGTAAATAACGATTTTAGAATTTACTACAGCGGAGCAGCTAATTCTTACAATCCATATTATAAAATTGGATTTTTAAAACGGACTAATTAAACCAGACAACAAGAGGTTGTCTCATAACTCAAATTCTTATGGTAGTCGCAAGCTTTAGCTTGCGAAAATTTAATAAATATGCAACTTAAAAGTTGCGGCTACCGGATTTTTAAGACTTATGAGACAACCTCTTTTTATTTTTCAACTCTTCGTTCAACTCGCAATTATTTTTATCTTTGTGATAATTAAATGTTAACTTAAGATGAAAAATGTTATTGACAAGCCCGCATTAAATGACAATCGTAATTATAACTATTCAGGTTTTGAAGAATTTGAAAGACCGGATTACAAATATATCATCGAATTAGTAGAGGAAAATTCTAAAGTAATTGATTTGGGCTGTGGAAATGGTTTTCTGATAAAGCTTCTGAAAGAAACTAAAAATTGCAATGTAAAAGGAATTGAAATCTCCGACAGTGGTGTGCAAATTTCCAGAAGAAGAGGCTTGGATGTAAATAAAGGTAGAATTGATGAAAAGCTTCCTTTTTCTGAGAATGAATTTGATTATTCTATTTGTCATGTAACTATTCAAATGTTAATGTATCCCGAAACTCTGATTCGGGAAATGAATAGAATCTCTAGGTATCAGATAATTTCATTCCCGAATTTTGCATTTTATAAAAATCGGTTAGATTTATTGTTCAAAGGGAAAATGCCTGAGAAAATGTTATTCGGATATAAGTGGTATAACACTGGTCATATTCATCAACTCTCAATAAAAGATTTTATTGAATTTGTAAATGAAATAGGCGGCTTTGAGGTGCTTAAACAAACTTATGTTAAATCTGATTCTGTAATAAAAAATTTTTTGATGAAATTATTTCCAAATCTTTTTCAACAAGTTTCAATTTTTCTACTCTCAAAATATGAATGATAAAATTAAGGCATTTATTGAAAAGCAAAATTTTAATCCGGGATTAATTGGACTAATTGTAAATCCATTTTTTATTGCAAGAAAAGGATTGGCTGAAACTATTAAATCTTTATCCAAAGAAATAAACGGAAAGATATTGGATGTTGGATGTGGTACTAAACCATACGTATCATTTTTTAATTATACGGAATATATAGGTTTAGAGGTTGACACTGGAATTGATTCAGAAAAAAAAGAAGCTGATTATTATTATGATGGTAAAACATTTCCTTTTAATTCTGAAAGTTTTGATTCAATTATTTGCAATCAGGTTTTAGAACATGTTTTTGAACCAAAAGGATTCTTAAAGGAAATTAATCGCGTGCTCAAACCAAATGGGAAAATACTTCTTACAGTACCTTTCGTTTGGGATGAACACGAGCAGCCTTATGACTTCGCAAGGTATTCTTCTTTTGGACTTGTTTATCTTTTTGAGCAGAATGGTTTTAAAGTATTGAGGCAAGATAAAAGTGTTCCAAACATTGCTGTGATTTTTCAACTTTTAAACGGATACTTCTATAAAATTTCTCATCGGAAAAAAATTCTTAAATGGATTTTCACTCTCTTAATAATTTTCCCTTTAAATCTTATAGGAATAATCCTTGGAAAAATATTTCCTAACAATAATGATCTTTATTTAGATAATGTAATTCTTGCACAAAAAATATGACTTATAATTTCTGCACTCTCTTTGATTCAAATTATCTTTCAAGAGGAATTGCGCTTTATCGTTCACTTGAAAAACATTGCGGCAACTTCCATTTGTTTATCTTTGCTTTTGATAACAGGACTTTTCAGTTACTAAAAAAACTAAATCTTTCTAAAGCCACAATTATTTCTTTAACTGAATTTGAAGACGAAAAACTTCTTGAAGTGAAGCCAACAAGATCAATCGCAGAGTATTGCTGGACTTCTACTTCAGCAACAATTCTTTATGTCTTAGAAAATTTTGATGTTGATAATTGCACTTATGTTGATGCAGATGTATTCTTTTATTCTTCACCTAAACCTATCTTTGATGAACTCGGTGATAAGTCAATATTAATTACAGAGCACAGATACTCACCACAATATAACAAAGAATTAAAGGCAGGAAAATATTGTGTGCAGTTTGTTACTTTTAAGAAAGATGAGAACGGCTTAAAAGCATTAAGATGGTGGCGTGATAGATGTTTGGAATGGTGTTATGCAAGATATGAAGACGGTAAATTCGGTGACCAACTTTATCTTGATGACTGGACTGAAAGATTTGAAGGAGTTCATGTCATGAAAAATCTTGGTGGTGGTTTAGCTGCCTGGAATGTTCAACAATATGATTTCAAAGTTGTAAATGATAAAATATTCGGGATTGAAAAATCAACAGGCAAAGAATTTGAAGTTATATTTTATCATTTCCATTACCTGAAATTTTTTAACGATGGGAAAATTGAACTTGGCAGACGAACTTTATCAAAAGATGTTCTTAATATTTTTTATAAAAATTATATAAAGTTTCTTGAGGATATTAAAGACGAATTACTAAAAATTGATTCCTCTTTTGATCCACACGGTTCTACAAAAAATAATTTCACCTGGAAAACTCCGATACTATATTTTTACAGAAAACTTTTAGGAGTTTATAATATCTTTGACAAAGAAAAATTTTTGGAAAACTGATGGCAAAACTTATTCATTTGAAAACCTTTTCTGACAAACGAGGAAATCTTACAGTTATTGAAGATCAAATTCCTTTTGAAATTAAAAGAGTATTTTACATTTACGGGGTTGATGATTCAGTAAGAGGTGGGCACAGACATAAAACTACCAGGCAAGCCGCTGTTTGTATTCACGGAAGTTGTATCGTCTCAAATAACGATGGAACAAAAAAAGAAGACTTTGTGTTAGATCATCCAAGCAAATGTTTAATACTTGAAACTTATGATTGGCATACAATGCATCATTTCACACCTGATGCAGTATTGCTTGTTTTTGCAAACACCAAATTTGATCCCAACGATTACATTTTTGAAGAGTACAAATGATATTTTACGAAAACTTATTTGAATCAAATAAAAAATTTTTAGATGAGTATACCAAAAAATTTCAGCAAGTACTTTCATCTGGCTGGTTTATTCTTGGAAGTAATGTTGATACTTTTCAGAAAGACTTTGCCAATTTTCATAACTCTAAATATTGTATTGGAGTTGCAAATGGTTTGGATGCATTAACGCTTTCTCTTATTGCTTCAGACATTCCTGAAGGTAGTGAAGTTATTGTTCCTTCAAACACTTATATCGCTACTATTCTTTCTATTCTTCATGCTAAAATGAAGCCTGTTTTGGTTGAACCTGATATTGCTACATACAATATTGATCCGATGAAGATTGAAGAAAAGATCTCTTTCAAAACCAAGGCAATAATGTTAGTTCATCTGTATGGGAAAAGTTGTCAGATGGATTTGATATTACAACTTTGTAAAAAATATAATCTTATTCTGATAGAAGATTGTGCACAGTCTCATGGTGCAAAGTTTAAAAATAAATTAACAGGAACCTTTGGAGAATTTGGAGCTTTTAGCTTTTATCCAACTAAAAATTTAGGCGCCTTAGGTGATGCAGGAGCAGTTATTACTGATTCTGAAATTTTTGCTGAGCGTTTGAAAAAATTAAGAAACTATGGTTCATCAAAAAAATATTTTAATGATGTAATAGGTTTTAATTCTCGGCTTGATGAATTGCAAGCAGCTTTTCTTTCTGTGAAACTAAAATATCTGGATGAGATAAATCTGCATAAAAGAAAATTAGCAAAGATTTATCTCGATAATCTTAAAGATGATTTTATCAAGCCAGTGGTTAATGAAGATTTTTATGATGTGTATCATATTTTTAATATTAGACATCCAAAGAGAGATAGTCTTAAAGATTATTTGTTGAAGAATGAAATACTGACTGATATTCATTATCCGGTTTCGCCTCATAAACAGAAAGCAATGCGGGGAATCATCGAAGGAGATTATCCGATTTCAGAAGAGATCCATAATACAATATTAAGTTTGCCTTGTTCTTATGGGCATTCTGAGGATGATATTTATAAAGTTGTTGAGATAATGAATAAATTTTGATGAACTAATTAACATAAAATCTCTCTTAACTTTTCTGCTATATTTTTTCTGTCAAATTTTTTTATCAACTCAATATCGGGTTTATTATAAATAGATTTATCAAATAATTCTTTTAATTCTTCATTATATCTGAATAACCAACCGCTTTTAGTTTCATCGAGAATTTTTTTTACTTCTTCATTGTCGTTTCCAAATGCAATAATTGGTTTTCCAATTCTTAAGTACTCGAATAATTTCCCCGGCACATGTCTTTTCTCAGTTGCACAAACCAACAGATAATCTGCATTAGTAAGTTCTTCAAGCATTTTATGATAAGGCAGAAATCCGATGTACTCTGTGATTGATTCCAATCCAAAATTTTTTATTGATTGTTTAATTAAAGGAGCCACTGTTCCGATAAATTTTATTTTGAATTTCTCGCCTTTACTCAATTTGTCTCTTATTTCTTTCCAAAGCATTTCCGGATTCTGATAATCAAAAATATTTCCGGCGTGAACAATTACTCTTTGATTTTCAAAGTCCCCTTCCTTTGGAAGAGGATTTAGGGGTAGGCCTTTAAAATCATCTTCATTGTATCCCCAATAAAGCACAAATGATTTTTCTTTTATGAATGGATATTTTTTGATGTAGTCCTGCTTCATCGATTCTGTAACAAAAATAATCTTTTTGGCATTTTCAACTACTGATTTCTCGAGTTGATTATCAATCTTCTTAGTGATTAAACTTCTTTTCAGATTTTTGTAATAAACAATATCAACCCAGGGATCAATGAAAACAGGTAAATATGGAATAGAAAATTTTTTAGATAATTTTTTTGCAATCAAATGTGTTGTGTGCGGCGGTCCAATCGAAACAATTGCGTCAACATTTTCTTTACTTAAAAGCTTTTTAGCTTCTTTAACGGCGGGAAAGTACCAACCTATCCGTGCATCAGGAATGAAAAGATTCATTCTTATCCATATTGAAATACGATGAGCAAGACTTTTATTCTCGAGTGAAATCGTTTCAGAAGCAATGAGTTTTTCTCCTGGTTTTTTCCCGATAAATTTTCTGTAAAGATTAAAAGGTTCAACTGCTTTTGCTCTAATTACTTTCCAATTTGGATTAACCTTATTTAAAAGACTTTCGTCTTTCTCAGTAAAAGTTTCATCTTTGGTTGTGAGAACTATTGGTTCACAATTTAATTTATGAAGATGAGTAATTATATCAAGCGGCCAATGCAATGAAGCTTTTCCTGATGGAGGCCAATAGTATGTAATGAAAAGCACTCTCATATTTTATTTCTTCAATCCTATAAATCTGATTACATCCGCTTTGCCTTTATGATAATCTCCTTCACTCAATTCAATAGTAGTATTTTTGAGAAGCAAAATCTCACCGGTTGAATTTCTGAGTAACTCACTAAAAGATTTTAAGATAACTTTTTCATCATAAAGTAATTGAATGTCTTTGGGTCCTCCCGAATCATTATTAATCTGATTTTTATTAAATGCTTCAAGTATTATTCTTCCACCGGACTTTAATGATTTGATAATTTTTGAGTGAACCAAATCTCTGATTGATGGTGATAGATGAACGAAAAACAAGCCCACTAAATCGTATTCATTGGTGGGATAATTGTACTTTGCCAAATCAGAAATGAAATAATTAATTTTCACTGATTTGCTCTCTGCAAGTTTTAATGCTTTGTTTTTAGCTGCTTCACTGAAATCAACAGCATCAACAATCCAACCTTTTGATGCGGCATAAACAGCATTTCGTCCTTCGCCTTCGCCGGGAAGAAAAAGTTTGCCCGTATCTAATAAATCAATTTGTTGTTTGAAGAATTCATTTGGCTCAACGCCATAAATAAAATGATCTTCAGAGTATCTGCTATTCCAAAATTCTCTGTCCATTTAATATTTATTTAAGTATTTAATCAAATTTATACAAGTAAAATGGAATTTGAAACGAAACTATCATTATATATGTTTAAGAATAAATTACATTGGAGATAGTATGTTAATAGATATTTCAACTGCTTTGCCGCCGTATAAAGTTAATCAATCTTTAGCTGCCAGCGAATTAAAAAAGCGTATGGGAGGAACTTCTGCTATAAGCAGAATGATTGATATGGCAGCCAATCAATCAGGAATTGATCATCGCTATTTTGTTATTCAGGATGGAGAAGAAAATTCTTCTGATAAATTTTATACTAAAAATGATTTGCATTTCTCTCCTGATACCAAAACCCGTATGAATGAATATGAAAAGTGGTCTGTTTATTTGACTAAACAAGCAGTAAGAGATTTAAGCGAAAAAAATAAAATTGATTTTGGTTCAATTGACAGATTAATTACAATTTCGTGTACAGGTTTTTTTGCTCCTGGTCTTGACTATGAATTAATTAAAGAATTTAATATTTCACCAAATGTTAAAAGAACTAACATTGGATTTATGGGATGTGCAGCAGCTTTAGTCGGGATGAATTCCGTTTGGGAAGCTATGAAGCAAAATGAAAATGAGAATGTTTTAATGGTAGCAGTTGAACTTTGCAGTCTTCATCTTCAAATCGAACCGACTCGTGATAATATTTTGGCTAATATGATCTTTGCAGATGGTGCTGCAGCAGCTTTCTTTTCTAAAAAATATAATTCCGATCGGATAATACTTGAAATACAATTTGCAGAATCATTTTTATTCGAAGACTCAGCGAAATTTATGGGATGGAAAATTGGCAATAATGGATTTGAAATGATGCTTTCATCTGAATTACCTAAAATAATTTTGAACTCTGCAACTCCAAAAGCAAAAGAAATTCTGACTAAAAAAGGAATCGACATTTCATCAATAAATCATTGGGCTCTTCATCCGGGAGGCAGAGCAATTTTAGATTCATTGCAAAGCGGACTTTCTCTTTCTGATGAACAATTAAAACCTTCAAGAGATGTTCTGAAAAATAATGGCAATCTTTCATCTGTCTCGATTCTGTTTGTGTTGAAAAAATTTCTGGAAAATGTTAATCTTAAAAAAGATGATTACTTGTGTGCAATAGCATTCGGACCTGGATTAACTATGGAATTAGTACTATTTAAAGTTGTTTAATATGAAACGGTCTTATCAAGCTGAACTAATGGATGATTTTTCCATTAAAGATGAAAGAATTGACATTGCATTGAATGAGTTAAAAGTAATCAATAAATATCTTGGTGGAATTTTAACAACTAAAACTGCACTTAATCACTTCGTATCATCAAATGATGAAAACTTACGGATTCTTGATATTGGTTCGGGCTCATCCGATAATCTTTTAGCTATAAAAAACAAATATCAGAATCTGCAAATCATTTCTGTTGATAGAAATCTTCGTGTGCTAAAAGCTTCAGATAATATTGCTGTAAAAATAAATTCAGATGCTTTCAGACTTCCATTGAGAAATCAGAGTTGCGATATTGTGCATGCAGCACTTTTTTTACATCACTTCAGAGAAGAGGAAATTAAAATCCTTTTAGAAGAATTTTTAAGAGTTGCTAAAACGGGAATTATAATCAACGATTTAAGAAGATCACTATTTGCTTTGGTGGGAATTAAAATTTTAACCTCACTTTTTTCAAAGAGCGAGTTAGTTAAAAATGATGCTCCTCTTTCGGTAAAAAGAGGATTTAAAAAACCAGATTTATTAAATCTTCTTTCTGAAATAGGAATAAAGAATTTTATCATCCGAAAAAAGTGGGCATTCAGGTGGATGCTGATAATTAAACGATGAATCAACTTTTTACAGACATATTAATTATTGGTGGAGGACCAGCAGGTTCAACTGCCACACTATTTCTTTCTGAATTGGGATTCGATATAACTTTAGTTGAAAAGAAAATTTTCCCCAGAGAAGTTTTGTGTGGCGAGTTTCTTTCTAAAGAAGTAACCGATATAATGAAAGAACTTAAAATTTATAATGATTTTCTTTCTTTAAATCCAAACAAAATTGACTCATTCTGTGCAATTGATGACTCAGGTATTGAATTAAAATCCAATCTTAATTTTAATGCTTATGCATTGAAAAGATCTATATTCGATTCATTTTTATTGGAGAAAGCGAAATCCAGAAATATTAAGGTAATTCAGCCAGCAGAAGTAATCTCCGTCTTTAGATCAAACTCAGTATTTAGTTCAGAGGTTATTCAGGAAGACGATAATAAAATTAAAATCGAATCAAAGCTTGTAATAGGTGCTTATGGTAAACAAAATATTTTAGATAAAAAGCTTGATAGAAACTTTGTTGACAAAAAATCCAACTTAAATGGCGTTAAATTCCATATACCAACTAATTTACTTGAAGAGAAATTTGATGATGAGATTAGAATCTATGTTGATAAAGAACTTTATTGTGGTTTGAATAAAATTAATTCCGATGAGGTAACAGTTTGTTTTCTTGAAAACCGAAGCCAATCAAAGATACCATCTCGCCAAAAACTAATAGAAGCAATAAAATCAAATAAGAACTTCAGAAAAATTTTTTCTGATGATGCAATTGAGTATATAAAATCCACAAACATATATGGAACGGGAAACATATTTTTTGGAAAAAGAGAAGTGGTTGAAAAAGGAATTATAATGGTTGGTGATTCTGCACAAGTTATTGCTCCTTTGGCAGGAGATGGAATTGGAATGGCAATGGAATCAGCAAAAATTCTGTTCACTGTTATCAAGAACTTTGATCTGTTAAATCCTGAAAAATTATATTCTGAATATAACAAGTATTTTAATGAATCATTTTCATTAAGAGTAAAAACAGCTAAACTTATTCAAGGAATTATTCTCAATAAAACAACACGAAATATCTCTTTTAGTGTTGCAGATAAATTTCCATCACTTTTGCCATATCTCATAAAGTTTACAAGAAGTAATAAAAGACCTTGAAGTATTTTTTATATTTGTACAGGAGAAATTTAAGATTTTGCAATGAATGTAGACATTAAAAATATTCAGAGATTTATAGTAGTTGGTGACAGGGTTTTGATTAAACCTGAAAGTGAAGAAAGCAGAACTGCAAGCGGACTTTATTTACCGCCTGGAGTTACTGAAAAAGAAAAAATACAAAGCGGCTATGTAATTAAAGTTGGTCCGGGTTATGCAACTGCAGCACCACCAGAAGATGAACCATGGAAATCAACAGAAGAAAAAGTTAAGTACATTCCTTTGCAGGC